>Ga0209102_1000805_pt1 | contig 19113 bp, 18 predicted proteins | sample ConPoolayeHmetaG_FD_185483 | JGI IMG/M metagenome (GOLD analysis project Ga0209102, IMG submission 185483) | Hot spring microbial mat communities from California, USA to study Microbial Dark Matter (Phase II) - Cone Pool mat layer H metaG... ...
GCTGTAGACAGTCTAATTTTCAAAAATTCCTAACACCCCCTATATATTTACTGTCTGCTAACTCAGGCTAAGGCAGCAGTCCCCTTAGTTTCAGTTTATTGGTGATAATTGCAAGCTGACAAAACTATTCTTTGATTCTGAACGTCCCTATTAACGCCAGGATAGCAGCTAGATAAAAGTACGAAGGGAAAAGGGGAAAGGGTTCTAAAGACTTAAACAGGCTAATTCACTGAGGCAGCTTAAAGAGGTTTCCCTTTATTACGAAATTGCTATCTCGGGAAAAGGGGAGGGATTGATAAATGACTCCGAATACTAGCTTTGTCAATCTTCCCGTTGGCAGTTCTGGGCAGGGAATCCATAAAGATAATCTGTTTGGGCACCTTATAACTGGCCAGGCGTTCAAGGCAAAACCGCTTAATCTCCTGCTCGGTAAGTGTCTTCCCTTTCTTTAGACCGACAACCGCCCCAACCACCTCGCCCCGAAGCCCATCAGGAATGCCTATCACCGCCGCCTCAGCCACCTTGGGGTGGGTAGACAGCACGTCCTCAATATCAATGGGAAGAACATTCTGGCCCTTGACGATAATCGTCTCTTTCTTCCGACCAGTAAGAAACAGATTGCCCTTCTCATTGAGCATACCAATATCTCCGGTATAGAGCCAGCCGTTCTTTATCACCTCAGCGGTAGCTCGAGGATTGTTATAATATCCCTTCATTATCGGTCCTCTGACGATTATCTCACCCGATTGATTGACAGGTAACTCCCGACCGTTATCATCCACTATCCTCACCTCCCACCCAGGCAGGGCTTTCCCCACCGAGCCAAGCTTTTCGCTACCATCAATGGGTGCGCAGGTAACATGACATACCGCTTCGGTTAAGCCCCAACAATCCATAATTGTAAAGCCGTAGAGTTGCTTAAACCGCCGTATTATGTCAACCGAAAGAGGCGCACCAGCACTGGCGCACAAGCGGAGGGAACTCAGGTCATTCTTTATCCCCTCCTTCTCCGCCATATCCACCGCCAGGGCAAAAATATAGGGCACCCCCAGCCACATGGTACCTCTTTCCTTTTCAATAGCTGCCAGAAAACTATTAATGGATAACCCCGTCCCCGGTACTATTACCACGGTGCTACCTTTATTAATGGAAGCCAGTAATGCCGCCACCAAACCAAATACGTGATATACCGGTAAGGCAAACAGCATCATTATGTCTCTATCAGTCTGCTGATAGCCATCTCCGGACATAACTGCTTCCATCACTAAGCTCCGGTGGGATAACATCACTCCTCTGGGGTGAAAAGAGGAAGCGGAGGTATAAAGGATGAGAGCTATATCCTCAGGCGCTGGCTCTGAGTCAACCTGCCGCGCTGAGCTTACCGTCATAATCTCCTGATAACTAAGAAAGTGCCCTTTGCACTTGGAATCCAAATCTATGACACGCTTAATAGACTTAAATCTTGACAGAACTGGAACCAGCGGTTCCAGTGCGGGACTTTCCGCTATCAGAACCTTCGGTTGACAATCATTAAACAAAGCGATTAACTCACCAACCTTATATTTAGGGTCAAGGGGAACAGCGATAGCCCCGGTCTTGACAATGCCAAAGTAAGTGATAACAAACTCAGGGCTATTGGATAGCAGCACGGCTATCCGGTCGCACTTCTTTACGCCCATTTTGATTAAGGCATTAGCTAGCTTATTTGATGTTTCATCTAAATCGGTATAGGAGAACCTGCGCTCACCCGAAACGATAGCCGTCTTCCTGCCGTACCTGCCCGCCACTCCTTCAAGCATCAGCTTCAGGTTCACTACTGGCTAGCTCCCTCAAGTATTACCCTGGCATCCACCGCCACAGCACCATCTTTGTAAGCAAAAACAGGATTAAGGTCGAGCTCGGCTACCTCAGGGTGCTGCTCCACAAAACTGGAAACCCTAAGTATTAGCTCTTCCAGATAGCTCACATCTACCGGTTCCTGACCTCGGTAACCCTCTAACAAGGGATAGCCCTTTATTTCCCGTATCATTTCTCTGGCGTCTCTTCTTTCTAGCGGAACAATTCTGAAGGAGACATCTTTCAGGATTTCCACCAGAATACCGCCAAGACCAAACATGAGCACCGGACCAAACTGGGCATCCTTGGACATCCCAATGATTACCTCTACTCCAGGGCGAGCCATCTTCTGGACTGATACCCCCTGAATCTTTGCCTCAGGGTACCGCTTTTTGATTGCCCTCATAATATCATCGTAGGCCTTGCCTACCTGTTTTGATGTCCTCAAATTCAGCTTAACGCCACCGGCATCACTCTTATGGACAATATCTGGTGAGGCTATCTTCAGTACTACGGGGAAGCCGAGCTGCTTACTTATTGATAGCGCTTCATCTCTTGAAGTAGCTAGCCTGGTATCAACAACACTTATCCCGGCTTGTTTGAGGAGTTCCTTAGCCTCTACTTCCGTCAGTATGTTCCTTCCCTCCCTCCTCGCCCTAGTTATCACCTGTTGCTCAGTCATTTACCGCTATCCTCCTGCATCGGGATTTAATGGGGTAGTTTAGCAGATTTTACCTGCTTTGCCAAGTTTTAAAATGAGACACGGTGCCCGGGGCTGCGCCACCACCGCCGGAGCCCGTGTCTCCTATGTTCGGACATAGCCACTCTTTATCGGTGTTCCTGAGACCGGTTACACTTACAGCTCATTGCTCTCTAACATCAATCCACAGGTGAAGTGGTTCTAAGTAAGGTGTAACCTCCCCCTTTTTGTATAGCAAAAATTCCACCTTCTGCTTCTCGCCAGCTACCGTGGGTGTAAAACTGACCTCATTTTCCCATTTCTGCCCGGGCTCCAGGGTAATTCCTTTGACCTCGCTATTCCTGACACCATCTATTCTTATTTCCATCTCATAGCTCACTGTCTCACGCTCCTCATTAGTAATGCCCACCACCACCTTCCCCTCTTCTCCCACGCTCAGCTCCTTGGGATAGGCTGTAGCCTCGCCTCCCGGGCCCAAGAAATAAAACAGGGTAAATTCCTCCTCCACCCTCGGGCTAGCTATGACGTAACCCAGCGTTCCCAATACTCCTAATATGGCTACCATTAAAAGGATAGACAATGCCTTATCCAGGGCATTTCTACTCCAGCCCGGCACTCTAAGATGAAATTCAATTCTAAACCTCTCCTCTTCCGGGACCCTCTTTTGCCTGAACCAGGCAATAACCGACATAATAAATATGAATGAGGCTACGGAATAGACTATAGGCTCCAGTCTTATTCCCCACGGAGTAGTGTTAAGGACAAGCCCAATAAGCGGCACGACGACAAGGCTCATACCCAAGCTGAATGCCACTCTCTCAATGCCACCCATTCCTCTCCTCCTTGGGAACAATGCCATTATCAGCGCATATCCGGGGAAAAAGAGTACAGCCGGAATCCCTAGGATTGTACGCAGCATATTAGACGGAGAAAGGATGACAGCAGCAACCAACCCCATAACTAACAGGTTCAATGGTAAGAGCCCCGCTCCCAGCTTAATCCTCATGTAATCCTCATTAAAGTATTAACTTTAGCTAGCGAGTATACCAACCTGCCTAGTCTAAAGCTTGTAGCACCTTCTAGTCTAATTACATCTGAACAAAAGGGCACCGTAGACTGAAGTTGAACCTATTCACAACAGCCCTAGCGTGCCCCCGGTAAACTCATTTTTGATATAATAGAACACTACAAGTACAATAGCAAGAGCAGCATCATGACTGGAGCAGTCGCGAGTTGTCAGCAGAACACATATTACCTGCGAGAAATTGTCAATAGACATAAAAACTGACAGTTGACGGCATTAACATCAATTTGTTAGAGTTAGCTTGGATAAGATGGCTAGGGTGAAGCCCACAGAGATAGCTACCCCTAAAGTAAGGATAACAGCCCTTATTTGCACCCTCAATGAGGAGAAAAGTCTCCCTCACGTGCTACCCAAGATACCTGAATGGGTGGACGAGGTCCTTCTGGTGGATGGACATTCCAGCGATAATACAATAGAGATAGCCAAAAGACTTCGCCCCGATATCCGTATTCTTTATCAGCCAGCCAGAGGGAAGGGTGATGCCCTTAGATATGGATTCAAGCACGCCAGTGGCGATATCATTGTTGCGCTAGATGCTGATGGCACCACCAACCCCGAGGAAATGTCCAAGTTTATCGAGCCGCTCCTTAATGGCTATGATTTTGCCAAAGGCTCGCGATTTGCTCTTGGACTTCCTCGCAACAAACCTTGGTACCGAATTTTAGGCAACTGGATCATTACTATGACATTTAATATTCTCTTTGGCAAAAGGTATAGTGACCTCTGTTCAGGCTACAACGCTTTCTGGAAAAAGGAGATGGAGCGGGTAAATCTGTGGTCACCAGATGGGTTTGAAGACGAACCTTTTATTAACAGTAGGGTGACGAAAGCAGGGCTGAAGGTGATAGAGGTAGGGCATCTGGATGAGGGGAGGCTCGGGGGCAGCAGCAAAGCCCCAAGCTGGAGGCAAGGCTTTAAAGCCATCAAAACCATAGTAAGGGAGCGGTTCTGTGGCTGAGCAACCCCTTCTCTCTACAGTCATCACCTCATACACACTGGAAAGGCTCAATGACATTCATGAGCTTCTGGACAGCATAAAGAGTCAAACCTATCCTAATATTGAGACCATCTTTGTGGCTGAGCGCTCCATGGAGCTACACGAGAAGGTTAAAGCGTATGGAGAGCAAAAGGGCATACCCAATATGAAGGTGGTGTTTAATCACGGTGAGCCCGGGCTGTCTGCGGCACGCAACCTGGGCATTCAAGAGGCTAAGGGCCAGATTATTGCCTTTGTCGATGATGATGTTGTTTTATTCCCTAATTGGGCGGAGGAGATGGTCAGAACCTACTCAGATGACTCTATTATTGGGGCTACCGGTTCAGCTTCTCCCCTCTGGGAGGATGAGTCAATGAACTGGCTTCCTCGGGAACTTTATTGGCTCATTAGCTGTAGTGAATGGACTGACTGGGATAAGATAACTGTAGCCCGAAGCGCATGGGGAGGGAATATGTCCTTTAAGAAAGAGGCTTTCAGCTCAGCTGGCCTGTTTCTAAATACACTCGGCTATCACAAAGTAATGGCTGAGGACCTGGAATTCTCGCTCAGAGTGAAATCAAAGACTGGGAAACAGATACTTTACAACCCCCGCGCCAGAGTCTGGCACAAAGTGCATCAATATCGGTTATCATGGGGATTCATCACTGCAAGGTCTCGTCACATCGGGGTATCTAGACGCCTGCTAAAGAAGCTGTACCCCAAGGACTCAAACCTGTTTGCCTTGGAAAGAGGACTATCGAGGCGTATTCTTAAACTACTCCTAAGTATACCGGGGGAGGCTCTTAAAAATCCCCTTATTGCCTGGCATAAGCTCTCAGTTACTATATTAGCTTTAACTTTCGTTACCCTTAGCTATTATTTTTCACGCCCCTCAACGCAAATGTTTGAGATGGTATCATAGGGCATGAAGATTCTCGTCACCGGCGCTACCGGTTTTATCGGAAGCCATCTAGTGCATGAACTTGTCAGGTCCGGACACAAGGTTGCGGTTCTGGCTAGGAAGAACAGCAGTGTGGAACACCTAAACAACCTCGGGGTTGACGTCCGGTATGGCGATGTTACGGATTTGCTTTCTGTTATAGAAGCCTGCAAAGGGGTAGATACCGTCATTCATCTAGCGGCAATTACCTCCTCAGAAGGGACGGACTACGAAGAAAGCTTCTTAGTCAATGTTGTGGGTTCTCAGAACGTGATTGATGCCTGTAAAATAAATCAGGTCTCAAGGATTATCTATATGGGGACACAGTCAGATAACCCCGGGGCTTATGCTAGGACAAAACGAAAGGTGGAGGAGTTGTTCCGTGATTCAGGTCTCAACGTCACGATTATCAAGCCCTCTTTGGTCTACGGACCGGGGGATAAGGGCTTGTTTAGTAGCATGGCAAAATTTATTAAAAAGTTCCCGGTCATCCCCATCGTCGGTTCGGGAAAGTATCCAATGAAGCCAATATATGTGGGTGATGTAACGAAGGCGATAACCAGTTGCCTTGAAAGAAGCGACCTGAAGACCGTGTATTTCCTTTCCGGTCCTGAGGAGATTACCTACAGTCAATGGATGGATGCCATCGCCAAAGCTATGGGACTCAAGAGGATAAAGCTTCGCATTCCCTATTTCCTAATTTTCCTGGGAGTTCGTTTTGTTTCAATGTTCTTCAAAAAGTTTCCGGTTACCGTAGATACGTTGAAGGGACTGGTCAACCCGAGGACTTATGATTCCAGACAAGCCGAAGATGACCTGGGCTTTATGCCGCTTACTTTACAAGAAGGGCTTAAGAAGACTTTCACTCAGGTTGTAGCAGAGAAATGAAAAGAGTCGGTGTAGTTGGAATGGGTAAGATGGGGATAGTCCATTCTGCTATCCTGAATGCTTTGCCTGATGTGGAGCTCGCTGCCGTAATGGACAAGGATAAAAGCCTAAGACAATATCTGTACGGAATGGGGATACGGGCTCCATTTTATCACTCGCTGGAAGAGATGCTAGGAAAAGAGAAACTTGACGGAGTTTTCGCCTGTGTCCCTTCTTCAACCAATTATATAGTGGCAAAGTCTTGTATTGAAAGAGGAATCAGTATCTTTTTGGAAAAGCCGCTCGCCAATAATTTAGCCAATGCCAATAAGATGATGGCACTGGTTAAAGACAGGAAAGACATAAAACATGGTGTGGGATTTATGATGGCTTATGTCCCCACCTTTTGTCACGCGAAGGAAGTCCTGCAGTCAGCAAGTCTGGGTGAGGTCAGAGAGATAAGAGCCTCAGCATATCAGAGTGCCGTATTTTCTAAGCAGAAGTCGTGGTTTTACAAGAAGGAGGCAGCTGGTGGTGGTGCGGTAACCTCTCTCGGCTCACATTTGATATTTCTCCTTCAGTGGCTATTTTCACCAGTGAGGCGGGTGCACGAAGCCAGCCTCGCTTATAGTTCCGGCAATGAAGTTGAAGACGCGGGGAGGATAGAACTAGAAATGGATGGCGGAGTCAGAGCAACGATGGACATTTCTTGGAGTGCTCCTGGTTATGATAATATGGAGCTTGATATTTTGGTCATTGCCTCGGAGGGAGAACTGCGCGTAACCAACCAAGAAACTGTACTTCAGCTTAAGGATGAAGGTGTTACTAGGGTCCACATCAGTGAATTACCCGATAGAGCAAAGTTTTATCTCGGTGGAGAAGGATACTGCCAAGAGGACGAAGATTTCATCTCCTGTCTTGGAGCTGACAAACAGCCTAAGGTGACCTGGAGAGAGGGTTACTGGGTCCAGGTGGTGCTTGATGCGATTTATCGGTCGGCGGAAGCCAATCAAGCTGTAACTCTGCCGGGGGAGATAATGTGAAAGCGATCGTGAGTGCCGAGCCTCTAATTGGGGTGAGCCGGACTTCGAATGCCCATACAAGGTACTACCGCAGCGTTTTCCAGAATGAGGATAAGGTGAAGATACTGCTGGCCCAGTGGCAAAGTCTAGGGCTTAAAACTTTCCTTTGTCCCTCCCATCACCAGTTGCTAGAGATACTTGGAGATTCAAGCAGGGTAATGGATGTTGAGATATACCCCATACTGCTTGATGCCGCTCAGTATAGTAAGGCTATTCAAAATTATGGAATGGTAGGATTTGCCCGTAGACAGTTAACAAGGATAAAGATACCGCACCTCCCTGGAATTGCCTACACTGGAGTAAGGTACCTACCCAAGATATTGAGGAGAGATTTCAGATATGCAAGCCTTCTTCTAGCTTCTATGGAGATGGCTAGTTTCGGCAGGTTCCCGGCGAGGGTAGTATTTCTGCATCCTCAAGTAACTGACCTTGCCTTAGCCAATGATAATGGCGAGTTCTTCAGGCTCTTTGCCCGTTTCGTCCGCAGCAGATATAAAGTAGAAGCAGGATTGATGACCAATAATATTGGAGTTCTGTTAGATAGGTTAGACAAATGGTCTCTTGATATCACCCATGTAGCTGGTCCAGTCAACAGAAGAGGGTACCATATGAAACCTGACCAGTCTAAGTGTGAGGAGTTGATTGCAAAGACCAAGAGAACAGTAATCGCGACTGAGTTAAGCTTCACCGCAATCCCCACCGAAGATGACCTTACCTATTTGAATAGGCTGGGTGTATCCTCGTTTGTGGTAGAACTAGGGGACATCATGGATGCGCTCAGGCTTACTGATTTGCTTGCGAAATTTCCCTAAATAAATTTTTTAAGGTATTTGAGGAGAATGAAAATGGCTAAAGTATTTATCACTGGTGGTGCTGGATTCATCGGCAGTCATCTGGTCGATAGGTTAATGGCACAAGATAACGAGGTTACGGTATACGATAACCTTGTCTCGGGAAAGAAGCAGAACATTGAGCACCACATAGGCAAAGATGGTGTTCGTTTTCTGCAATGTGACCTCTTGGATTTCGGGACCTTAAAAGAAGCGATGAAGGGACATGAAGTCGTCTGGCACCTGGGGGCTAACACCGATATACCTGGGGGCAATAGTGTTACTGACCTTGACCTGAAAAACTGCACTATAGCGACCTACAATGTTCTTGAGGCAATGAGGCAAAATGCCATTGATAAAATCCTCTTTGCTTCCAGTGCTTGTGTCTATGGTGATGCACCACCCGTACCCCTAAGCGAAACTTTTGGCCCGCTTCTACCCATCTCCCTATATGGTGCCGGTAAACTTGCCTGCGAGGGGCTTATCAGTGCTTATTGTCATCTCTTTGGCTTTAAAGCGTGGATATTCAGGTTCGCCAATGTGGTAGGGGCTAGAATGGGGCACGGAGTGATTTATGACTTCATCCAGAAGCTGAAGAAGAACCCAAAGGAATTGGAAATCCTGGGCGACGGGAAGCAGGAGAAACCGTTTTTCCTGGTGGAGGACTGTATTGATGGAATGGTCTGTGCCTTCCAAAACTCAAATAGTCAATGCGATGTCTACAACCTGGGCTGTGAGTCTTTTACCACTATTACCAGAGTCGCCCAGATAGTAACCGAGGAAATGGGGTTAGAGAATGTTAAATTCAAGTACACCGGCGGTAGACGGGGTTGGCCTGGAGATGTGCCTGTGGTCCATTTCAATGTAGATAAGATGAAGAAACTGGGCTGGAGGGCTAGCTATACCTCAGATGAGGCAGTGCGGATAACGGTAAGAAGACTACTGGGAAAGGAATGAAACCAATTAAAACCTGAAGATAATCTCCACTTTCCGCTATCTATGAAGTAAGGGAGGGGTTAAAATTGAAAACAGTAGTTACCGGCGGGGCTGGTTTCATAGGAAGTCACTTGGTAAAAAGGCTTGTAGATGCAGGCAGAAGGGTTGTCGTGGCAAGCGATTTCTGGCGGCTTGGCACTGAGAACCTCTCAGATTTAGGCATCAAACCCTCAGACCTCGAACCTGGAAGTTGGGGCATTTCTACTGACCTGACAGATTATAATCAGGCACTAAAGGTTATGGAAGGGGCAGAAACAGTTTTTCACCTTGCCGCCCGGGTAGGAGGCATACAATATCTCCATAGCACGGAGATGGCTGAACTTGAAGCACTGCAGACAAACCTCGTTATCGACGCCAATGTGTTTAAAGCGTGCCTGAAGAGCAAGGTGAGAAAGTTAGTATATGCCTCAAGTGTTTCGGTCTATCCCATCGACCTTCAGCAGTCACCTAATGTAACCTTTGCCGAAGATGACCTTCATTACTTTGCCCCTGATGGAGGTTATGGTTGGGCTAAGCTTATGGGCGAAATCCAGCTGGGCTGGATAAGACAAATTGATGTAGGAATAGCCCGCATTTTTACTATCTATGGGGAAAATCAGCCCCTTGGCGAGAAAGCTCACGTAGTCACCGACTTGATCCGCAAAGCAATTCTTTATCCCCAAGAGGAGTTTATCGTCTGGGGTGATGGGGAGCAATCGCGGGACTTCCTCTATGTCTCAGATTGTGTGGAGGCACTGCTAAGACTTGAAAGCAGGGCATCCAACCCTCCGGTCATCGTTAATATTGGTTCAGGCAAACCGGTTAGCATCAGAACTATTGCGGAGAAAGTAATAGCCCTCTCAGGAAAGGACATTAAAATAGCATACGACCCTACCAAGCCTGTAGGACCACTATCACGAACCGCGGACATAACCAAAGCTAAGGCTATATTGAACTGGCAACCTAAAGTAAGCCTGGATGAGGGCCTCAGGTACACCTATTCGTGGACGAAAAGAAAGCTCGAAGGGCAAAAATTTCCCTAAACAGACTAAGCTCAAAATCTGATTGGATTAGAGGCGCTGAAGTCGGCTTACGCAGTTATTCGCTTGGCTGAGAAGAACCGCTTAGTCAGAGTATGAATGATGATGAAGGAGCTAGCATAACTTGATACAGCTAATAAGGCTGTTGAACTCTCACCTTAGTAAATTTATTGGCGATGTTGTAGGAACCGCCACCTCTAAGGAAAGGCTGAAGCGACTCATCGCCATCTCCCTTTACCGAAATGCCTTTTACCTGGCTGCCGACTACTTGGCACTCCCTGCCACCGGGTTCGTCTTCTGGATGATAGCCGCCAGGTTCTATCATGCTGAGGACGTAGGGCTGGCTTCCGCCACCATCGCTGCCATGGGCTTATTGGCAATACTCTCTGCCCTGGGGCTTAACTTCGGGTTAATCAGATTTCTTCCTCGCTCAGCAAAGGATGCTAATTACATGGTCAACACCTCTTTGACCATGGCTGGCCTGGCTTCCATCGTCTCCGGTGGCATCTTTCTTGCCGGCTTGAGTAGCTGGTCCCCGACACTTATCTTCCTGCGACAAAATGCCATTTACCTCGCCGCCTTCTTAGTCTTCACCGTTTGTAGCACACTAGCCACAATGGTAGACAGTACCTGCATTGCCCACCGCCGCGCTGGCTTTAGCCTGGCCAGGGGGCTAATCTTCGGTCTATCCAGGCTCCCTCTAGCCGTCTTGCTAGCAGCATTCTTCCACTCCTTTGGCATTTTTGCCTCCTGGGGGGTCTGCCAGGCAGTATCAATTGCCATAAGCGCATTATTTTTCCTACCAAGGATTCAGCCGGGTTACCGTCCTTTCCCCACTATCAGCAAAAGCATACTAAGTGAAATGGCGCACTTCTCCTTTACTAATTACCTCGTTAACTTGTTCTGGTCGCTTCCTAACTTTGTTCTCCCTATTATGGTATTGAACATATTAGGTGCCGAGCTTAATGCCTATTTCTATATTGCCTGGTCAATTGGAAACCTTCTGGGGGTAATTCCTCTTTCCATTTCTATGTCGCTCTTTGCCGAGGGCTCTTATGACGAACAACGGTTGTATGCCGATACCTGGCGCTCCTTGAAGCTAACTTTCCTCATTATTATTCCTTCCGTCATCCTAATAGTAATCATCGCAGATAAGCTTCTCCTCCTTTTCGGTAGCTCCTATTCTCACAGTGGCACCACGTTGCTCCGCATTCTGACTCTCTCTGCTTTGCCCATAGCGATAAACTATATCTATATAGGTAAGAAAAGAGTCGAGAAGAAGATGGCAGTGCTGATAAAGTTGAGCGTTTTCATAGCCATAGCCACTTTAACCCTGAGTTATCTGCTGCTCCCCCGAATGGGCATCGACGGAGCAGGAGTTGCCTGGCTCGGAAGCCAAGGGGTGGTTGCGTTGTGGATTGTCACGAGCTTTCTTCTGAGGCGACCAGCCGTCAGAGAAAGATGGCGCAGGTTTACCGCTTGCTTACGGAGAGCAAGGTGATGCGGAACAGGTAGTCTTATTATCTATTTGCCAATACCCAGCTTTGTTCTGATTTGGTCTAATTTTTGTAATAACTCTTTATTACCACGCACCAGCTTGAGTTCCCCATCACCCTGGATGATATACTCTCCGTTATCAAAGAAGAGCATATTATCTGAGACTATAATGTCTGAGTGTCTCTCTACCGGAGTCTGTTCATAAAGCTCAACTAGATTCACTGCTCGCTCCTTAAGACAATGTTCATCATATTGATATAGTTGAGGTCTGTAGCTACCGTGCCTGAAAGAGCCAACGCATGGTTGCAAATTAGAGCACTGGCAAGACCAAATTCGGTGGTCTTCTCGAAGATATACGTAGTAGTCTCGGGGAAGACAAGCCTTGCAGTGCAAGCTCCCGTTCCGATTCTTGCGGGCATGACGAACATTGATACAAAGCCCTTGTGATTGATTCTTAGAGCTTCTGGATAGGCATATACTAAAGACTGGCTCCCCACTGCTTCCCAGAGTTGAACAAGGCTAATCACAATACCCGCCCCGGTGCCTGCTTTCCAGAAGAAGAAATAGAAGCTGTGGCTAGCACCATCTTTGAGCAGATTGAAAATGGTGGGCTTATTGCCCGGGTGGGTGTCCACTGCCTCCACCTTCGCCCCGGTAGAGTTCCAGTTGACATCGAAAAGCCTGTTGTCAGCGTTCTGCTGGTCAACATAGACCCGGCAATAAAGTGTAGTATCCCCCGTCGGTATGGTATCAATGGTAACCGCTAGCCGGGCAGCTATCCTCTTGACGAGCAACCGGGCATCACCTGGCTTTGGCAGTGTCAGGCTCTTAGAGTAATCAGCGTTGCCAAGCCCCGAAGCCTCTGAGGTAGCTGTAATAGTTTTAATGCCTGCTTCCAAGTCTCCGGAGTCCCGAAGCCCAGGCTCATAGCTAAGGCACTCAATCTTCTCACCTTTATCTGAATGATGTCTATCCCCCATTGTCACGCTCCTTGTCCTTCATAGTTAACAGTGTATGTTGCCTGCCCGCTACCATTGATAACCTGAAGCACCAGTCTATGCCATTGCCTATCATAGTCAAATTCAGCCACCTCACCAGCCAATAGAGTAGTCTCAGCCACCAGCTCCTTAGAGAAACCGCCTTCAGTAACGTAGCCCAATAGCCTGTACTTCAGTGAATTGCTGGCATGTGTATTTTTGAGCAGTATGGTCTTAGAGCCAAGTTCGTGGCATAGCCAGTTTAACGCCTCGGCATAGGAAGCCGTGGTAGTGCCGGTCTTTGTCCCTGAGTCAATTTTCCACAATTCAATTCACCTCCTTTAGAACTTATGTTCTAACGAGATTATAGATACTACCTCTGGAGCTGTCAAGAGATAAATGTCGCAACTGGACGGATTGACTAAGGTTGTAGAGGCGAGTATAATTCCCCAAAGATTACCCTTTTGAATTGCAGCGCTAAAATTGCCTAGTGGAAAAACGGAAAGGCGAAGTCAGACTTGGCAGCACTCTACAGATGCGTCATCTCCCCGGGAATTGCTGAGATTTACAGCAATGTTGGTAATGTTCCGGGTATTTTCCCCATTGACCTTAGGCGACAACAGTATGCCGAATCGCCAGCTCCTGCGGAAGTTCGGGTGACCTTTTTGGTTGACGATCTGCCTCACCGATGCCTATACCCCGATGTTGAATTTGGTAACATGCGTGGCGAGCCCGGGGGGAATACACTACACTATGAGCGTACCCTTTTTGGCCCTATCAAAGCCAAAATGGAAGTGAAGGAACTTCACGGACATCCAATCGTAACCATTAACAAGACTTATTATAAATTCGGAAAGGTCAGGATAGGTGATTTCTGTCCACCGGGCATACACTTGCAAGACATTTTAGTGACAAGCCTTATTATGCAAGACTATGCGCCCATATTTAGCGTGGCTTTTAGTGGTGATGATGGCATTCTAGTGCTTGGGCCGCCAGGTGTGGGCAAAACGACTATACTTATTGAGGCAATAAAACGAGGATTTAAGTTTTTGGGAGATGACCTGGTAATTGCTGACAGAGATGGCTATCTGCATGCTTGCCCGGGTATCTCCACTCTTGCTCATGAATTAAAAAGAATGGCGAAGTTGCGTCATTACACAAAGAAAACGTTCCCAAGAGAGATGGCTCTATGTTTCCTGTCCGATAAAATTCCACTAGCAGGTTTATTTTTTAAATGGCCTTACCTTGGCATTCAGTCACTTATTCCACAAGCTCAGGTACAAGATAAGGCAAAAGCACGCTATATTTTTATCCTGGCTAGAGGCAATAATAGTCATGTAGAAAAGTTATCTCCTGCGGAGGCTCTTAGGCTACTTATCACCATAAACAGGTTTGAATTCCCCTTTCCTGAAAATCATGTGCTACTTACATATTCTCTACTAAATCCCCAGTTTAATCTTTCGCGACTCATATTCACCGAAGGAGAAATATTACAAGAACTGACCGCCTCTTCAGCATGTTTCCTTTGTACAGCACCTGACCCAGACGAGCATTTTAGTTTGATTCAACAGAATATCTAGTATTCAATCTACCGCTCGATTATGTTTAGCAGTTCTTGCACCTCCCGCCTCCCTTTATCTGCTAGGTAAGATGCCCAATCAGCAGCCTTACGACCCATATCAGCAGCCAAGGCGGGGTCTTTTAATAGCGTTAGCAAAGCCGAAGCAAACTCTCCAGCATTGCCTATATTGTCCACAAGGATGCCGGTTTCCCCGTTTTTAACCACCTCTTCATGTGCAGGTAACCTGAACGCAACTACTGGTTTCCCACATGCCTGGGCTTCTATAGCCGTGTGACTAAGCCCTTCCTCCCAGGTGGTACAAGTCGCAAATAGCGTTGAGGCGGCATAGAATGCTGGCAGTTTAGCGTGGGGAACATAGCGAATAAAGATGACTGATGCATTACTTAGCCTCTGAATTCGTCTCCAGTATGACCCATATTTATGTTTACCGATTAACACCAATTTAGCGTTAGGTACATTTTCTCTCACCAGCTCAAATGAGTGGAGCAGAATCTCCACATTCTTATCAGGTTCTATAGCATCCACATATAATATAAGTGGAGCTTCGCCAAGGTTATATTCACGGCGGACCTCGTCTCCCGCTGCGCCGGGATTAAAAAGGCAGGACTCAAGTAAACTTCCAATGACTATGCTCTCTAATCCAAACCTGCGTTTGAATTCTTCTCTCAAAAAATTGGTTTCCACCGCCACCAGGTCGGCATTGGTAGCTGAATTCCTCCATAATAACGGGCTTTTCAACAACCAAAAGTACAGCTTTTCATGAGGCAGTCTATATAATTCGGGTAACAACATTCCATCCGAATACCAGATATACTTTGCTCCATAAATTTTCTTAGCATAGTAGCCTAGCCAGGTTAAGGGGTAAGCATAGGTAATAACTACGTCAAAGCTGCGCAGCGAGCTTAAAGACCTGCGGACGAGAGGGATATGCAAGGGGGGAGGGAGAAGACCAAAAAGGTACCGCCATGGTTTATCCCAGAGAGGCAGCCAGACAGGTTGTTTGAGTCCTTCCACTGGCATTCCACAGAGGCTCCCGTCCATATAGGCAAAGATAGTAACCTTATGTCCCGCGCCGGTAAGAACAGAGGCATGAGAAACCGCATTCAGGTTGGTGCCACTTGCATCGTCGACATCAGGCGTTAAAAGAGCTACCCTCATTTATTTCCTCACCTGAAAATTTTGCTGTGACCATTATCATATATCTTGTTAAAGTTCTCTTCCAACCTGTGCTCCATCTCCGCCCACTTCGGGTCGGTAGGCTCAATTGCGAATACACGTTGACCAGCAAAGGTGAACTTTTCTGAATACACAAAAACCTTGGTGCCTTTATAGTTCTCAAAACCGGTCACTACTTTATTCATAGCGCGCCAGAAATCATCCTCATCAGCGAGAACCTCATATGGACTTCTTCCGGCGTATCTCGCCTCGGGCATGCTGTGTCTCAATGCACAGACTGTTATATCGGCAGTATAAACGAGTAGTCCTTCACCTTTACCGTAGATAGAGCTCAAAAATTCACCATCAGCATACTCATAACGGTAGACCTTATACGTAGAAACCTGGTCATGATGAGCGAGAAAGGTGGGAAAGGCTAGAACGAGAAGGAGAACCAGCCCAAGAGCCAAGCCAAGATGTCTTAGCCGTGACGGCTGAAACCATTTGGATAAGAACCCCAAGGCAATGGGAACGGTGAAAATGTGGGCATACATCAAAAGCCGGTGGTATTGTGAGCCGCCAGGGGCAAGTAGCTGGACAATAAGGTAAAAAACAATAATCCCCAGTAGCGCAGCGGTTTCCATTGTCTCGGTCAAGCCCAACTTCCTGACCCTGGTCAGGTTGACAACTGCCAGGATACCCCCGACAACATATGTTACCAGTAGCCAGAAGGAGCGGGTCAGGCTTGCCCACAGTGGAGGATACTCTCCCAGATAAATTCCGGTTACTCTCAAGAAAAGGAGATGTTCTGCCAGTCCTTGCCATGTTAAATCTTTGACAAAACTCTCTCCCCATCCAACCAAGCCCTCAAACATTCGCGTAGCCCAGTAGGTTTCCCAAGCCAGAACCATAACTACCGGCAGGGTAATGATTGACCAGTCCAACAGGCTCTTTCTGCCTATCCTTTGCACCACGAATACCCCTAATAAAATAAAGATGAGACAGACCGGTGTTGGCAGGTAGGTTATGGTGAGGGCGGCAAAGGCTATAACTATGAGCAACCTGTTGGCTATAGCTCCAAAAGGTGCCTCCACCCGCTTATTTAATAAAATGAGCAGAACGAAAAGAAAGACCAATGACAAAGCGCCCGGCCAGAAGGTTGGCTGCCGGCAGAGAAGCATGTTCCCCTGGAGCATTATCAGCACCGCCAGAGAGGCAAGGCGGGGACTGCCCAGGGACTTCAGACATAAAAGATAAAGCAGCACTGTGGATAGCAGAGAGATGAAGACCAGGAACAGGGTTTTAGCTTCAAAAATCCCCAGTCCGCAGACCTGGGTAAGAGCGAGACCGGTGAGATGGATACCGGGAAAACTAAAATAGCCAAAGTTGGGATGGTCAGGCAATACTTCCGCTACATCTTGAAGGTATTTTACATGCGCCAGATTATCAACCTCATCGGCATATCTTCCCAGAGGCGTTATCAGAACCCAGAAGCTGACAAATACTATGGTAAACACGCATAAGAGGGCTAGTTTTTCCCATTCATCCCTCCTGCTCCTGAAGAGAAACAACAGGGCGAGCAGTGCTGCCATCCAGACTGAATATAGAACCCCAAAAAGTATCAGCCTATCGCCAAAAATGTAGAGGGATTCGACGGCATGGTATTCATAGCGCAGATGGGTGGGGAAGAGCAGGATTGCCGCGGTGAGCAGCAATAGCAAAATCCAGAGAGCAAATCGACACCTTCTTGCCGCTAGTGATAGCTCAGAAGACACTTTATCAACCATCAAAGCAACACTAACTCTAATGTTCGGCTCACTATCCTCTCTTAGTGGCGGTGATTAGTAAATCGGCGCCATTTAGGGGTCCGGGTAGCGCCTTGACAGCGCCAGTAAAAAGAAGATGGCGCAAACGGAAGAGAATATTGATGAGTAGCCGGCTCACCGAGCTTAACCTCCCCTTCTGGGACCTAGCCGGCAGGGGTGGCAGCCCCCCAGGGAAACATGAGCTGACCTTAATATCGGTGAATCCCTGCCGCTCCAGGGCTTCAGTATAATCGCTATGAATATGGGTAGTCCTGTTGGGAGAGTCCCAGCCGGCGTTTAACACCCACCGCCGCAACAGCGGCATATTCTCTACAAACCGGCTGAACCTTACGGAAAGAGCGGACTCATTGGGCTCGGCTAGGGCGAGTCTGCCTCCAGGCTTAATGACTCTGGCGAACTCAGCAACAGCGGTGTTAATATCAGGGAAGTGGTGCAGGCTCCAGCCACAGAAGCAAACATCAAAACTGTTATCCTTAAAGGGTAGCTTTTCCAGGTCGCCGACCACAGGGAAAAACCGCGCCCCTTTATTGCTTGCCCTCCCCTTAGCCACTCTTACTGAATCAGCGGATATATCAACCCCGATAACCTCATTCCCCTCCTCGGCTAGAATTATCCCGTAGGTCCCCGGTCCACATCCAGCATCAAGGACAAGCTGACCCGGCGAGGGGATGAGTTGGAGCAATTCCAGGTGCGCCCTCCTGGCATGGTATCCCCTCGGGTTGTCCAGCCACTCGTCTCCGGGCACTGTGCTGCTTACCCTGATTTCGGTCGCCTTGTCCTGCCCTTTCATTCAACCTCCGTGCCCCGGTTCTTAAGCTGGGCAAGCAGGTAGAGCCTGCTCCCCTGTTTTTTGAATAGGACTCGTAATGGCAGGGTTAGCATTCCCAAAAATGGAAGAAAAACCCTGAGATAAAGGTGTGCCGCCAACTTAACTAAAGAGTGTAGAAAGCTTGGCTTCCGCCCTACTACTGTAAACCTGCCACTATTGCTTAAAGGCCTCACGATAAGTGTTTCAATCAAAGGTTGGATACCAAGCCTTATGCTGACAAAGACATTCCAATCCCTGTCTAAAGCTTTAAGCGGTTCAACCTTCACCGAGAGGACGGAAAAACCGTGGCGGGTAAACAGATTTACCAGAGCCGGGATGCTCCAGCAAGTAAAATGATTTGGCGGGTAGTCCCACTCTCTTACCGAAAGCCCTACCGGATTAACCCTCCATCTATCCCGGTTAGGCACGCTGAGGGCGATGAACCCTCCAGGCGCCAATAGTCTCTTGACCGAGCTCATAAAACCGGGGACATCATCAACATGCTCCAAAAGCTCAAAGAAAACTATCACATCATACTTCTCATTGGGTTTCTGGCTTACAAGTTCCTCTACAGTGCATGGATAAAGCTCCTTCAGTCCGAACTGTGAACGGGCAATTTCTATGGTCATCTGGCTGAAATCAATCCCGGTCACGGAATAACCAGCGTCCTGTGCCATGGCAAGGAACTCTCCCGTGCCGCAGCCGATGTCAAGGAGCTTGCCTCCCCTCGCTGGCATATCCTTGAGGAATTGGGCATGGTTCCAGCTGACTGTTTTCGGTTTAAGCCAAGCTAACTTTCTGCCGCAATAAAGATAAGAAGCGTCATACCATTCTACGCCCGGGTTCCTCATTGGGTACCAGAACATTACATCACAGCTTGGGCAGTGGTATAACTTATAACCCTTATGCTTATGTAAAGGTTTTGAACCTATCTCTTG
>Ga0209102_1000806_pt1 | contig 19112 bp, 18 predicted proteins | sample ConPoolayeHmetaG_FD_185483 | JGI IMG/M metagenome (GOLD analysis project Ga0209102, IMG submission 185483) | Hot spring microbial mat communities from California, USA to study Microbial Dark Matter (Phase II) - Cone Pool mat layer H metaG... ...
TAAAAAAACAAAAGAAGCGGGTGTATATTTAGAGTTAAAGCCTAACGAATTAAGGAAAATATCTTTTATTTGGGAGAATAGATTATTAATCGATTTTGAAAAGAAAGGTGAATATAGATTATTTTTAAGTAAACAATCTGGAGTAAAAAATTATCCCGTTGATCTTTTTTTGAATTTGCCTGATGGGGTTGATTTTAAAACTGATAATAAAGATTGCTTGACTGAGAATAAAGATTTTAGATATAATGCCTTACCAAGCGGGGATTTGAAAGCCCGTATTTTTTGGTAGTAATTTATGGATAAATATATATTAAAAGCTGAAAAAAGAAAGATATTTGGAAGAAAGGTAAAAAATTTAAGAAAAGAGGGGATTATTCCGGCTATTATTTATGGTAAAAAGATTAAATCTGAGCCTATAGAGATTAAATTGGGCGAATTTCAAAAAGTTTTCAAACAAGTTGGGGAGACAGGCCTTTTGGAATTGCAGGTAGATGGAAGTAAAAGACCTGTTTTAATTCATTTTGTACAAAAAGATCCTATAAATGATTTTCCTTTGCATATAGATTTTTTACAAGTTGACCTTAAAGAAAAAGTTACTGCTAAAGTACCCATCACAATTATTGGCGAGTCACCAGTTGAGAAACAAGGTTTGGGAACAGTTGTACAATATCTTGATGAGGTAGAAGTTGAAGCTTTGCCTGGTGATTTGCCTGAAAAGTTTGAAATAAATGCTAATGATCTTAATTCAGTTGATCAAACAATTATTATAAAGGATTTAAAGTACGATAAAACTAAGGTGGAAATAAGAGATGATTTACAGAAAATTGTAGTCAAAGTGGAAGCCGCTAAAGAGGAAAAAGAAGAAATCACTCCCAAAGAAGAGGGAGAAGAAAAGAAAGAGGAAGTAGAAGCCCCAGAAACTTCTGAATCAACTAAGGAAGGTCAAGAAGATAAGCTTTCGTAATATATTTAGGTTAATATCTAAGAAAAGTTTTAGCTTTTTTACAATATACGATAAGAAAAAGAGTGCTTTTTATGATTAAAAAAAGAAAAAAAATAAGCGTTTTAAAAATTGGTTTATTACTTTTAATTGGAAGTATCTTTTCTTTAATTCTTTCGCAAAGTAATAAAGTATTAGTAGATAAGAGTTTTAGTGATTCGTACAAAAATGATAATAAAAACCTCGTTATTAAAAAGGATGAAGAAAATAAAATGGATGATAATTGGTCAAATTACGAGAACAAAGATTATTCCATTGGCTTTTCTTACCCACCTTTTTTGAGAAAAGTTGAATATGAAGAACCTGGAGAATATGAATATTTTGTAGTTTTTGAAGAAAATAAATTTTCTCTAGCTAAAGGAGTAGCTTTTGGTATAAGCAGTGGGGGAGTTGATGAGGAAATAAATCGTATAAAGGAAGGGATTAAAAGGGAGGGAAAAATAAAAGTAATAAAAGAAAAAGAGATAGATTTATTGGAAGAGAAGGCAAGGTTAATAGAGGTTGAGCCGGAGGATGATCAATTGGAAAGAAAAAGTTTTCTGGTTTTTCAAAGGAAAAATTTTACGTATTCTTTTAGTACAATTACGGATCAAATGCAAAAACTTATTAGTTCTATAAGGTTTTTAGATTAATTACTGTTAAAAAAGTTCGATGGCCATGGGCTGTTTATAAGCATGCTTTCGTATTTTTCTTTTATCAAATGTTTGATTTCTTGCCAAATTGCTTCGGTAACAAAAGGCATAAAAGGATGTAAAAGTTTAAGGTAGGTGATATATAAATTAAGATAAACTGATAAGACAAATTTATCACCGTTTTCCAATCTTTTTTTGATTGATTCAGTGTATTTATCGGCAAATTTCCTCCAAATAAATTCATATAGGCTTTGTGCAGCTTCGTTTAATCGGTATTTTTCAATCAAGTTACCAGTTTTTTTAACAAGATTTTTAGTTTCTTTAATTATTTCTTTATCCTCATTTTTTATGTGCCTATTAATTTCTTTTAAATTTAGGAACTCACATTGAGTTTGTTCAAATTTATTTTTTATAAACCTTCCCAAATTCCAAATTTTATTTGAAAAATTTCTTTGTCCACGAATATTATCTTCTGATAAAGAGATGTCATTTTCGATTAAGGCGCCCCAAACAAGACTCATTCTTAGCGAATCTGCTCCGTATTTTTCAGCCATTTCTATAGGATCAATTACGTTACCTTTTGATTTGCTTATTTTTTCTCCTTTTGCATCTCTAACCAAACCGTGTAGAAGAACTGTTTTAAATGGGACGTTGTTTGTTATGTAAAGACCCAGCATAATCATCCTTATTACCCAAAAAGGAAGAATGTCATAGCCGGTTTCCATCAAAGACGTAGGATAAAAATATTTGAAGTCTTCTGAAACTGGATAATCGATATTAATTTTAGACAGGGTTTTAGAGTTTGTTTTTGATCGATCGGAAATTGGGGAATTTTTTGAATTTGATAACAATGTGGCATAAGGCCATTGGCCTGAAGAAAACCAAGTATCAAATGTATCCTCATCTTGTTTGAGTTTAGTATGGCCGCAAAGACTACAAATTTTAGGTGTTTTTCCATCTGTTACGGTCCACTCGAGACACTTTTCACATCTCCAGGCTGGTATTCTTATTCCCCAAACTATCTGGCGGGATATGTTCCAATCCTTTAAATTTTTAAGCCAGTGTATTGCAATTTTTTCGTACTTTTTTGAAGCAAAGACAACACTTTTTTCTTTGATAGCATTTAAGGTCATTTTTACCAATGGATTGACATTTAAGAACCATTGCTTGGATACTGTAGGTTCTAAATTTCCTTTATCCCGGTAGCATGTTCCGACAGTGTGGTGAATTTTTTCTATTTTTATTAATACCCCTTTTTCTTTTAGGTCTTTAACCACCTCCTCTCTAGCTGAACTTACAGACAAACCGATATATTTTGGTGGAGTATTTATCATTTTTCCGGTTTCATCTATGATAGATAACACTGGAAGTTTATGCTTTTGGCCTATCTCGAAATCTACTGGATCATGTCCTGGGGTTACTTTTAAAGCCCCACTGCCAAAATTTGGATCAACCAGAGAATCTTTAATTATTGGTATCTCACGGTTTATAATCGGAATTGTTGCAGTTTTGCCAATTAAGTGTGTATATCTTTTGTCTTTAGGATTAACAGCGATTGCAACATCAGCAAATATTGTTTCAGGTCTTGTTGTGGCTATGGATAGTAAGCCATAATTTATGAAATATAAGAAATCGTCTTTTTCAATATAATTTACCTCTAGTTGGGAAAAAGAAGTTCCGCAACGAGGGCAGTAGTTGACAACCCTCTCTCCTCGATAAATCAATCCATCATCATGAAGTTTTTTAAAGGTTTTATAGACAATTTTTACTATCTCGGGATCTAGGGTAAATTTAAACCTTGTCCAGTCGCAAGATGCACCCAGTATTTTTAGTTGTTTTTCCATAATTCCGGTATTTTTTTGAACATAATCCCAGATCATTTGATAAAGTTTATCTCGGTTAAAATCAAAACGGCTTTTGCCCTCTTCTTTTAGGTGTTTTTCAAAAACAAATTGTGTCTCGATTCCAGCATGATCAGAACCTGGAAGCCAAAGAGTGGGTCTACCTAGCATTCTATGGTACCTAATTAGAATATCTTCTATAGCAATAAATCGTGCATGTCCGACATGCAAGGGATCATTTGCATTAGGAGGAGGCATAATTATTGTGAAGGGTTTTTTGTTTTTATCGATTGTAGGAGTAAATGCACTAGAACTTTCCCAAAGTTGATAAATATTGGATTCATATTTTCTGTGATTGTAAACCTTGTCCATATGAATTTTTATTCTTCAGATGACCTGAAGGACGGTTCTGAAGAATCCGTGGTACCACCTTCTTTTTTTTTACTTATTTCAAGCTATTACAGGCTTACCTGTCTTGCTTAAAGTTCTGTTCAGCAAGCAGCTTGTGGGGGGACGAATCCCACTCAGAACGCTTTTTTTTATTAGAATTATACACTATTTCAATATATTCTCAATTTTTGGAAATTTAAAAATGAAAATATTTTTTATCTATACGTGCATTGGGAATTCTTTCCAATATATCTAGGTTGTTTATTTTAAAATAATTTTTATTCTTAAACCTAAAATAAGCAGCAATCCCAATCATGGCCGCGTTGTCACCATAAAGTTTTTTAGAAAAAGGAAATAATGTTTTAATACCATACCTTGACGAAGTTGCTCTAACCATTTTTCTTAAGGTTTTGTTAGCCATAACCCCACCTCCGCAAAGAATTTTTTTTGCTTTATATGTGTTTTGATTAAAAACATATTCTAAAATTCTTATTAAATGTTGAAAACAATTTTGTTGATAGGAAGAGGCTAGATTTTCTATGTCTTCCTTTGAAAGATCATTTTTAGTTATTTTTATTTCCTCAATTTTTCTAATTAAAGCAGTTTTAATACCTGAATAGCTTAAGAACATTTCTTTTTCTCTGCCGATAAGAGGAATTGGAAGTTTATAAACTTTCGGATTCCCTTTTTTTGCAACCTTTTCCAAAATTTCACCTCCAGGGTAACCAAATCCTAATATTCTTGCAGCTTTATCCAAAGATTCACCTAGTGCGTCGTCTTGTGTTTGAGCAAGAACTTCATAATTGTTTGGGTTTTTTGCAAATATGATTTCAGTATGTCCTCCTGATGTAATAAGACCGTAAGCTGGAAAAGTGTCTTGAAGAAGTTGTATTTTATTTTTGGAAAGTGCCAGAGGGCTAAGCAAATGCCCCTCGATATGATTAACTGGAATCAGGGGTAAATTGTAATTTTTGCAAATTTCTTTAGCTTTTCTTATTCCAACTTCCAAAGCGATAGCCAGGCCTGGTCCAAAAGTTACTGCGACAGCATCAAGATCCTCTAGTTTTTTACGGGATTTTGTCAAAGACTTTTTTATTACCCAATCTATTCTTTCTTCGTGCTCTCTCTTTGCTAGAGATGGAACTACGCCACCCCATTTTGCGTGAAGTGAAGCTTGAGACCATATTACGTTTGATAAAACAACAAGATTTTCTGTTATCGAGGCAGATGTTTCATCGCATGATGTGTCGATAGAAAGTATTTTATATTTTGATTTAGAGACCATTGAGTAAAAAAAGTTAAATTACCCCCCAGCTTATTAATCTTTCATTGAATTTTTTTGTGTATTTTATTTTTACCCATAGTATTATAGCCTGTTCATCAAATTCTCTTATAACATCTGAAACTCTTTCTGCCCATTCTATTGAAATTACGCCTTTTTCATTAATTCTTTTTTCAAAACCAATTTTTAAAAGTTCATCTGGATTTTGCATTCTCCACGTGTCTATATGAATGAGAGAAATTTTATTGGTTTTAGAAGAATATTCACTTTCTAAAATAAATGTAGGGGACAAAATATCCTCCTCAATTCCGATAGCTTTGGCCAGCCCTTTGGTAAATTGAGTTTTACCTGAACCCATTTCGCCTTCAAGAGCAAAGATAATAGCTCTTTTGCCTTTAAACTTTTCGTATTTTTGCCACAAATTTTTGGCTATGTTTTGAGTGTCTTCTTCAGATCGACTTAGGACTTCAAAACTTTTTTTTAGTTTAATGTCGCCTTGTCTTAAAATTACCGGGTCATCGCAAGTTGTATCTATAACTGTGGAAGGTTCTCTAAAAGGGAGTTTTCCTCCATCAATGATTAGATCTATCAATTTTTTTTGCTTTATGGAGAGGTTGTCTAAAATATCAGAAATTTTGTATGGCCTTTTTTTGTAACTTGCATTTGCTGAAGTAGCTGTAACTGGTTTACCGAGTTTATTTACTACATCAATTACCAGTTTATAGTCAGGAATTCTTATCCCTAATGTTTTATTTTCAGCTTCTATTCCTTTGGCAACTTTTCCTTTACTTTTTGAGATAATTGTTAAAGGGCCAGGAAGATATTTTTTGTAAAGATTTTTGGCGGTTTTATTTAGATAGACGTATTCTTGTGCCATTTTTTGATTTTTAACCGCTATGGAAAACGGTTTCCCAAATGGACGGTTTTTGTATACGATCAATTTATTTACAGCTTTTTGATTTGTTGCATCAACCATAGCTCCATACAAGGTTTCTGTTGGCATGATTACTAAACCATCTTTTTTTAAGATATCAACTATTTTAGAAATTTTTGCGTGTTTTATTTTGACGATCTCCATATAAGTTTAAAAATATAGCATATTTTTTCTATAACATGAAATACCTGTAGTTTTTTCGGTAAAAATTTGATACAAGAAAAAATTATCCGAAAATACGATTAAAAATGATATATTTTTAAAATTTTTTAAAAAAACACCCCTTCATTTTTATGTATATAATTGTTTAGAAATAGGATAGTTTTATTTAAATAAATTAGAAATATCAGTTAGTATTTCCTACCCCTTTTAGAAAAACTGCTTGCCAAGGACGATATGTAGAGATAAATTCCTGATTAATAATTATTTCACCGTCTCGCTCTACTTTATAAATGAACCTTACTTTTGCGCCATAGGCTTTATGTTCGATTTGTTTAATAACTCCAGCTGGCAACGAAGGATCATCAATATAAAGATCATCGGGTGGTGGGGATGAGGATAAAATTTCTGGCTTTGTAATAGTGGTCTTTCTTCCGTCGGGTGTTCCATAAATTTCTATTGTAAGACTATAATTTTTGGCATCGACAAAGGTTTGAATTAGGATATAACCTGGCGTGTCGTTTTTAAATTTGAAATCTGTTGTGGGATCAAAAACGGTGGCATCCATTCCCGGTGACGAGTCTTGTTCATAATAATAAACTCTGTAGGAGTGAGGACTTCTTTCGATTATTGGTAGACCGGCACTGAGAACTGCCCTAAAAAGTGTTGTTGAAACCTGACAAACGCCTCCTCCATCTCCCAAAATTGTTTTTCCATCCTTTATGATGTAAGCCTTTTTGTATCCTGTAAAGCTTGAAACATCTCCCAGGGTTTTATTGAAAGAAAGTGTTTCACCGGGAGGAACTAACACGCCATTGAATTTTGAAGATGCGAGGGATATGTTGTGTACACGACTTTCAATTGAACCCTTGAATTTAGATGAACCTCTTCCTAATAATTCTCTTATACCCAAATTATTAACTTCGTTTAAGGTTATTTCCGGAGGGGCTTTGATGATAGGTATTTCAATAATTATTGAGTTGTTTTCTGTATTCTCTAATTCAGAGAGGCTGTCAATGATTTTATCCAAAAAATTGTTAATTTCTATTTTTATTCCATCTCTAGCAGGAGTGAATTCAGTGACTTTGCCATTTTCAAATCTGAATACTGCGTTTTGGGGAGGCCTTTCTAGTTGAGGGGAAATTTCCACAATAACAAAATCCTTTATTTTGTCGAGGCTATATTGTTCGTAGTAATCTAAAAAACCAAGGATTGATTTATCATCAAGTGTAAGATTAAAAAAATCGTTTTTCAGTATGAGTGTCTTGTTTAGAAATTTCTTTGCTCTTTTTTCAAAAATCTCTGAATCTTTTTGGGATAGAGTAGGATCTATTTTTTTAAGCGGTAAGTACATTTTAGAATAATTAATGTTTTTGATTTTTTTTTCAAATTCATCTAAAAATATTTCTTTATCCAATGTTTCGCCGGGAGTGCCTTTATTGACAATAATTTTTCCGTCAATGAGATTGACAGAAGGATAAATTGGCTCTGATAAAATATCGTTTGAAACAACCTCAATAAACTCATCGAGTTTTTGTTTGTCGTAGCTATACTCAATTTCAAGATTGTGTTTTTTAAACAAAAAAATGAATGGTTTAAGAAAATTAAAACGGAAATTGTTTTTTCTGTAGTAATTAAAGGCAGTTTCTACAGTTTTATCATATTCGTATTTAAAAGAGATGTCAGGTAAGGAAAGATCGAAATTTTTTTTATTTGAAGAAATTTGGATCTTTCCGGGTGGGGAGATATTTTCACTTAAAAAGATAATTGCTTCTTTTTTTGTTTTTCCCCCCAGGTTTAACGATAGAACATTAATTTGGGGATAAATTCTGTTTCTAAAATAGTAATTTAAGATAAGTAGAAAAGTAGAGAACAAAAGGAATAGTAATATTAGAAACAGGATTAATCCGTTTTTTAAAAGGGTTTTAAGTTTGATTGTTATAAAGTTAAAAGTTGAATAAAGTTTTTGCATATTTTTAAATACTATCTTTATTCTAGTAGATGACCTAATCTATACTATGAAGTATATATTAATGCATTTTGTTTTTGCAGAATAAACGTAAGTATTATTAAAAAGGAAGAAAATTATTATGGAAGATCTTGAGGTAGAGAAGAAAAATGTCGAATTGGAACAGACAATAATAGGAGAATCTACTGATAAGGATTTTTCTGAACAGGTTGATATTGAGAAAAGTGTAAAAATCAAAAAGTACTTTAGGTTTGTGAAATATCTTGGATTTATTTTACTGATAATGGTTTTACTGTCTTTGTTTTATTTATTTATAAAGATAAGCCTTCGCTCTAACGGTCAAGGTAAGGATAAAGGAGAGATTGTTTGGTGGGGTATTCAGCATGATTTAAGTGTTTATAAATCTTTGATAGATGAGTACGAGAGGAGTCATCCGAATATAAAGATAAGGTATGAGAAACAATCGGAAAAGGATTATCAGGTCAGATTAATTAATTCACTAGCTTCCGGGAAGGGACCTGATATTTTTGAGATACACAACACTTGGCCTGTTGTTTTCAGGAATGAACTGGCGGTTATGCCGGAGTCAATAATGTCAAGGGCGGAATATGAAAAGAGTTTCTACCCTATAATTGTTAGTAATTTAAGTTTGCAAAAGGGGATTGTGGGAATTCCATTGGAATATGATGCGCTGGCACTTTTTATCAATGAAGATATTTTTACATCTTCTTTAAAAAGTCCACCTGAATTTTGGGATGAAGTAAAACCTTTGGCAGTTGAGCTAACTCAAGCTAAAGATAGAAAGATAATTATGCAAAGTGGTGTGGCTTTGGGGATTACCGATAATATTGATCATTGGCCTGAAATTATTGGATTGATGTTACTACAAAACAGAGTAAATCCTGCCAAACCAGAAGGTTATCTCGCTAAGTCTGCTATTACCTTTTACAAGGATTTTTCCAAGGCCAATGTTTGGAATAACACATTGCCAAAATCTACAATTGCTTTTGCGAGGGGGGAGCTTGCGATGTATTTTGGACCGACAAGACGGGCTAGAGAAATAATTGAGGCAAATCGGAATTTAAAATTTAGAACTGTAAAATTGCCTCAAATTAGAAAAAATAATCCCAATGATCCAGATTATTCCTACGCTACATACTGGGTGCAGGGTGTTTCAGAAAAAAGTAATGTTAAAGAAGATGCTTGGAAGTTTTTGAAATTTTTAGCCGAGGAAAAATCTTTGGTGGAAATAAATGACAATATTGCGAAAATAGAAACATTTAGAAGGATTTACCCAAGACCATATATGAATGAAAGTTTGATTCAAGATCCTATATTAGGGTCAGTTATAAACTTTGCTTATGACTCGGGTAGTTTTTATTTAGCAGATAATCCAACCGATGGTCCGAATGGAATAAATAGCTTAGTGAATGAGTTGTATAAAAAAATTGTTAATAGTGATGTATCCGAAAAAACATTAAGATCAAGATCCCAAGAACTTAGACAGATATTGAGTAAATATGGTTTAAAAATTAATTGAGTAAACCCATAAGAGCAAAAAAATTCAAATAACCTCTTGACAAATAAAAATAAATTTTATTAAAATAGCACTCGTTATAATTGTTTGCTAAACGTAAGTATTATGAGTAAGCTATCATCGGTTAAAATTAATTTAAAGCCGGTTGCCGGCTATCTTCTAATCGAGCCAACCGAAAAAGAGGAAAAAACTTCCTCTGGTATATATTTGCCTGATTCTGCAGGTGAAAAGCCTCAGCAGGGTAAAGTTCTCGCTGTGGGGGATGATGAAATAACTGATTATGGAACAAAAAGAAAATCTCCGGTTAAGGTTGGAGATTTGGTAATTTACAAAAAATGGGGTGGCAACGAAGTTAAGGTTGAAGGTAAAGAATATTTATTTGCAAAATTTGATGATATACTTGCGGTTGTAGGTTCTTAATTTTATTTACCAACTTTTATTGGAAAAGGAGGATAAAAAAATATGGCAAAACAACTAAAATTTTCAGATGATGCCAGGCAATCCTTAATGAGAGGAATTGATGTTGTGGCAAAAGCAGTTGTAACTACACTTGGACCTAAAGGGCGAAATATAGCTCTTGATAAAAAGTGGGGAGCGCCAAATATAGTTCATGACGGAGTTACAGTTGCAAAAGAAATAGAACTCAAAGATCCCTTTGAGAATATGGGAGCACAGCTTGTAAAGGAAGCGGCAGATAAAACAAACGATGTAGCAGGAGATGGGACGACAACGGCAACTCTTTTGGCTCAACAGTTAACCGCGGCAGGGATGAAAAATATAGCGGCAGGTGCCAATCCGATGGTTGTCAAAAGGGGAATTGAGAAAGCGGTTGAGGCTGTAGTAAATGAGTTAAAGAAAATCTCGAAGCCTATAAAAAACAGAGAAGAGATAGAACAGGTAGCAACAATTTCTGCGGGGGATTCGGCGATTGGGGCAAAGATAGCAGAGGCTTTAGATAAAGTTGGAAGAGATGGTGTGGTCACTGTAGAAGAAGGAAAGGGCCTTACAATAGATATCGAATATAAAGAAGGGATGGAATTTGACAGAGGTTATGTTTCTCCTTATTTTGTAACCAATCCTGAAAAAATGGAGGCAGAGGTTGAGGATGCTTATATCCTTCTTACAGACAAAAAGATCTCTTCGATACAGGAATTTCTTCCATTTTTGGAAAAGTTTGTAAAAGTTTCAAAGAATTTGGTGATAATTGCTGATGAAGTTGAGGGTGAGGCTTTGGCGACTTTGGTAGTTAATAAACTAAAAGGTACATTTAATGTTTTGGCTGTTAAGGCTCCGGGCTTTGGTGATAGAAGGAAAGAGATGTTGGAAGACATTGCAATTCTAACCGGAGGAACTGTAATTAGCGAAGATACGGGTAGAACATTTGAGTCTTTGGAAATTTCAGATTTAGGTCAAGCCGATAAGGTTTGGGCTGATAAAGACAATGCGAGAATAATTGGTGGTAAAGGTGATTCTTCCAAGATAAAAGCTAGAATTTCTCTTTTACAAAGGCAGATTAAAGAGACGGACTCTGATTTTGACAGAGAAAAATTAGAAGAGAGGTTGGCGAAGTTGTCGGGTGGTGTTGCTCAGATCAATGTTGGTGCGGCAACGGAAATTGAGTTAAATGAGAAGAAAGAAAGAGTTAAGGATGCTGTGGGGGCAACAAAGGCTGCAATTGAAGAAGGTATAGTTCCTGGAGGAGGAGTAGCACTATTAAGGTCCAGGTCTGTTTTGGATAACTTAAAAGGAGAAACAGAAGATGAACAGGTGGGAATAGATATTGTTAAAGGAGTTCTTGAACAGCCACTTCGCTGGTTGGCAAAGAATTCTGGAGAGGATGATGGTTATGTTTTGAGAAAGGTGGAAGAAAGTAAAGATGGTGATTATGGATATAACGCATTAACCGGTACTTTTGGTTCAATGACGAAATTTGGTATACTAGATCCTTTAAAGGTTACTCGTGCTGCCTTGCAAAATGCGGCCTCCGTTGCCATGATGGTTTTAACTACAGAAGGATTGGTAGCTGATATGCCGGAGGAGAAAAAAGAGCCCTCTGTACCCGGTGGAATGGGTGGGGGAATGGATTACTAAAATATTAGTTGGTGGTTATTAAGATTTCTTTAATTAGTAATTAATTAAATCGCCTCAATTTTTTATAATTTCTTCTTATGTGGAAAAATGCTGAAGAATTCTTATTAAAGGATGAGTATATTGGACCGTTGGTTTTAAAATACGGTTCATGCAGTATTAAGCCGAGAGGTAAAGAATATTATTTCGAGGATTTGCTGGATTCAATTGTTCAGCAACAATTGTCAATGAGGGCAGCTGCCAAAATTTTTGAGAGAATTAAAGAAAAAATTTATGACAAAGTTGGTTTTAAAAAGACAAAAAAGCATAAGTGGAGGGAAGCAAAAACTTTAAATGTTAAAATTACACCAGAGAAAATTCTAAGTCTTCCGGATAAAGAACTTCGCAGTTGCGGTTTATCTAAAGCTAAGATTTATTACATAAAATGTTTATCGGAAATGGTTTTGAGTAATAAACTGGAAATAAGAAAACTTGATAGACTATCGGATGAAGAAGTTATGCAAGAGCTCCTCAAAATTAAGGGGATAGGGATTTGGACTTCCAAAATGTTTCTTATGTTTACGTTGGCAAGACCTGATATTTTTCCTATTGAGGATTTGGGACTAAGGAATGCCTTTAAAAAAATTATTGGTAAAGATTTAAATAGGAGTGAAATGGAAATTTTTTCGCTACGTTGGAAGCCTTACAGGACTATTGCCAGTTGGTACTTGTGGAGAAGTTTAGAGAGTACTTAAATATCTTAATTTAGGAAGTAGATGAGTTGAGTAAGGAGTGTTTTTTAGATAGCTTTTTCCTCAAATTACCCGTTGTTTAACTTGCTCAACACCCGGTATTGCGGCTATGTTCTAATCAACTTCGCAAGCCAAGGAATCGGCTTTTTCTTGTGTTTCCACCATAAATCTTCCCAGATGTAGTGAACTGCAAGCTGTTTATACTTCCCGTATCTTTCGATAAATTTTAGGAGTTTTTCAGTAGAAACAGGCTTTTCAGGGCTTTGGTTGAAGAATAACTTTGAATAAATCTTTTGTTCCCAAGGTGAAATATGGTTGAAAAAATCCCAGTGGTGGAAGACATCAAACAGAAGATACCAGACAGTAGCAGGTCCAACTCCATAAAGCTTTAAGAGCTCTTTAATTTGTGTTTCTCTATCTTTTTTCCTAAGTTTTATTTCATCAATAAGTCCTTGGCTAAAGTAATCATCGATCCTTTTTATTGATTTTGCCCGATAGCCAACTTTTAGGGCTCGCAGTTCCTCCTCGGTTACATTTTTTAGAGCACCTGGTGCCCAGGAACACCAAAGTTTTTTGTCGTCAAATTCTAAAAGCTTGCCATATTTCTCAAGCAAAGCCTTAAACATTTGGATAGACCGTCCGATTCTTGCATTTTGAAGTACTATTCCGATGATTAAGTACTCATATAGAGAGCTTGGATGTCCCGGTCTTGTTCCTCTAAGTCTTTTGAAAACGGGGCCTAAAAATTTATCTTTGGGAAATTTTTTGTAAAAATCGCCAAGTTCGAGACCTAAATTGTAGCGATATTTAATTTCTTCAATTAGTGAATCCGTTAATTTTTGATTGGGTTTTGCTACAGAGTAAATGCTTACAGATATTTTTGGTTTCTCGATCGTTCCCTTATTTTCAAACTTTAGTCCGAATTCTTTACCTTGCCACCACCAAGTCTGCCAACGAATACCGGGTTGCCAGTAGTTATCACTGGAGGTAAAGTGGTCCGGTTTAAAAAAGGTGGTATTGAAATTAAAAGGTGATGTTGGCTTAATTTCTTTTATAACTTTGTATTTAAGCTTCATAATTCAGACATCTCCCATATATTTCCGTCCGGATCTTTAAAGTAGGCGACCTTCTGTCCCCACTCTGTTTTCTTCGGTCCCTCAAAAATATTAACACCCTTGGCTTTTAATTCATCGCAGGCGGTGTTCAGATCTTTTACTTGAAAAGCCAGAACAACACCACCTCCATGCCTCATATACTCTTTAGAAAACATAGCTGTTGCGGCTTCTTTTTCAAAGATTGCTAAAGTTGTGCCTTCAAGTTTGAAATCTGCAAATTTTTCTTCTTGGTTATTTACTTCTAGCCCCAGAATGTCACGATAAAATGTCAGGGATTTTTCAAAATTATTAACCAGAAGACAATTTGCAAAAAGTTTGTTAAACATTGCTACTTTTCACCTTTTTTATTGGTTTAAAGTTGACCTGTTTTTAGTTGGTTTATGGTTTTTTCCTAATCTGCTAACTTTTTAAGGAACCATAACCTCTTCTGATATTATACTAATCCACAAAGCCAGAAAGCTTGTAACTTCTATTTTCAGCTGGATGACCTTAGGTTTTGAGCCTAAACCTTTTAGGGCAGAAAGAGAAAGAAATTATATCCGGTACATCCAAGAAATTAATTTTGAGGCCTGGAAGGGAATCGAACCCTTGCATCGCGGTTTTGCAGACCGCAGCGTTTCCACTTCGCCACCAGGCCTTGTTTTGAAGTTATTTTATATTATTTTGTTTGAAAAACAAACACTCCACACTTTATTAGAGTATGGAGTGTCTGTTTTTAGAGATTTAAAAAGATTTTATTTGTTTTTTGCTTTAACGGTTATCTTTCTTGGTCTTGCCGCTTCGGTTTTGGGAATAGTTAATTCTAAAACTCCATTTGATACCTCCGCGCTGGCTTTATCCCACTGACCACCTGACAAGGCGCAAGTGTAGTAGTAATTATATAATGAGGCTCTGTATTCTCCTTTTTTCTTTTCTTCGGATTTCTTTTCTGCCTTGATGGTTACTACTCCATCTTCTATGTCAACTTCTACATCTTCAGCGGGAACACCGGCAACAACGGCATCTACATAAATGTTTTTTTCATCTTCGTGTATTCTTAATCCTCGCGAAGTTGTTAGAGTTGGAAATTCTTCTTCCCATTCATCCAACCATCGTGGCCAGCTGAAAATGCTTCTGAAAGGATCCCGTCTGACTAAATCTACCATTTTGATTCTCACCCCCTTTCAATTTTAAATTTGATGCAATTAGCACTCTCTATTGTAAAGTGCTAAAATTATAATATTAAATGATTTTCTATTTGTCAAGAAGGTAAGTTTTGATGTAAACTTCGAAATCAATGAAAAAAGTCAAGATAACACTTTTGATTATATTAGGATTGATTTCTCTTGTTGGTTTTGCATATTTAGTTTTCAGTATTCTTAAACCCAAGGTGGCTGGAATATATATAGAAACTACTCCTTTGGCAACAGTTTTCATTGATGGAGTGGAAGTAGGGAGGACTCCTTATCCAAAAAATCTAAAGCCGGGCGAAATTGTTGTAAAACTTGTTCCGGATTCAATTGATAAACCTTTGGTTCCTTATGAAACCAAGATTGACCTTGTACAGGGAGTCAAGACAGTAATTAGAAGAGAATTTGGAGAAAGTGAGGAAACTTCAAGTGGCGAGATAATATCTTTTGAAAAGGTTGACAAAGATCAGGTAAGTTTGGCTGTTGTATCAATTCCTGATTCGGTAGAGCTTATAATCGATGGATTTGAAAGAGCCTTTACCCCCCATAGAACGACATCAATAATGCCAGGTCCTCACCAGCTTATTTTAAGAATGGATGGTTATCAAGAAAGAAAAATAGATATTAAAACTTACCAAGGTTACAAACTTATAGCAATCGTTAAACTAGCAAAAAAAAGTGGAGGGGATGAAGAGATGGTTGGTAATATTGAGGAAATAGTTAAAGAAGAGGATATTAAAAACAAGGTTAAAATTCTTTCAACTCCTACAGGATTTTTGAGGGTGAGGAATGAACCGTCTATTTCAGGGAAGGAAATAGGGACAGTTGAGCCGGGAAACGAGTATGAACTTTTAGAGGTGGATGAAAAGACTGGTTGGTATAAAATAAAGTTTGTAAATGAAAAAACTGGTGATGAGAGCGAAGGGTGGATAACCAATCAATATGCTGAGAAAATTGAATTAGTGTCAGTTACTCCCTCACAGATATTAACACCTACGCCTTAAGATGTTCTGAAGTTTTGAAAAAAATTTAGGGAGGTGCTTCCGTAAAGTATAGTTACAATCATAAATACCCAAAGAAGTACTGAAAAGACCAACGCCCTGTCTTTAAGAAGTAAGCTTTCTGGAGATTCACTTCTGTCTTCAAAAATCAGTGATTCATAACGCATGATTCCAAAGATTACTACGGGTATGGTTAACATGAGAAGTTTACTGATTGTTGTGGTTCTGGAAATTTCTGCTAGAAAGAGCCAGACGGGGAGATTGGGAGGGGGAGATTCAAAAAATGTAAAGAGAGACCAACTCATCCATGCGGCATTGCCGAACATAGTTACATAAGAATTTAGTAACTCCCTTTTATATTTTGTTAAACTAACTCGTGTATTTCCTTGAGGGATTGTTCCCTGTTCTGCCCTTCTCTTTCCAGCTGCTAAGAAAAGTGCGACTGAGATAACGCAAAGAAGAAACCAAACAGAAAGATGAGAATTGATTACAAAAGCTCCGGCGTAAACTCTTAATATAAAACCAGATGCGATTATTAATATGTCCACAACGTAGAAATTTTTAAGACCCATTGAGTAGGTGGCTTGTATCGAAAGATACGAAACAAGAGTAAACAAAAAAAGAGTGTTTAATTTTTGAGCGAGAAATAATGAAATGGAAGTTAAAATAATAATAATTACACTAGCGGTGGCAGTGTTTATTTTACCAGAAGCTATTGGTCTTCTTCTTTTTATCGGGTGTAGTCTATCTAATTTTGCATCGAAAATGTCATTGAAAACGTAGGTTGCAGATGAGGCGAAACAAAAGGAAAAAAAAGCTATAAGAACCTTATTGAACATTTGCGATATAAATAAATTGCCAGAAAATATTAAAGCAGCGAATATTGAAAAGTTTTTAATCCAATGAATGGGGCGCATTAATTTAATTAATTCGATAAAAAAAATGGTGGTATTTTGGCTATTTTTCATTTATTTTTTCTTAGTAAGCAAGATTAAGCTTCCTCCCAAGAGTATTGATACCCCAATAATTGTATAAAACTTGGATGAGGCGTTCAAATTTATGGCAGCTACTCCTAAAATAGCTGTTATCCCCCAATAAAAGTAGGCAACACCCATTTTACTTAAACCAAGATCAAGAAGCTTGTGATGAAGGTGTCCTCTATCGCCCCAAAAAGGTGATTTTCCAGATAATATTCTTCTTAAAATGGTAAATGAAGTATCTATAAGAGGGACTGCTAATACCACCATCAAAGTACCTACTTTAGTGGTAGAGAGAATAGACAAGACACCCAATAAAAAACCGGCTAAAGTAGATCCTCCAAAACCAGGCATTATCTTTTGAGGATAGATGTGCCAGGGAAGGAAACCTAAATAAGCTCCTGTAGTAATTGATGAGAGAATGATAACTGGCCATTGGGTTATATCGGCACTGTATTTTAAAGAGAGAATGGAAATCGTGGCTGCTGCAACTATTACCGTTCCTGTAAGTTGTCCGTCTACTCCCTTTGCGCCCATATTGATAAAGTTCATCAGGGTAACGATCCAAAAGAGTGCAAAAAGATCGGAAAGTAACCAGATGCTTTTTTCATCTCCCAAAAAAGAGAAAGTTATTTGAGGATGGGAAAGATCAATTATTCCTCCAAAGGGGTTTGAAATATAAGCAATACCAATACCGGAAGCTATAGGAAAGCATGCAACGATAAATTGTACTATTAACCTTCCAATCGGGTGTAGGTTATATTTATCATCCAAAATTCCAAGGATGCTGAGAATAAGTCCTCCAAAAAGGATCCCAATTGAATGTTTATCCAAAGGTAAAAAAAGTAAAGAGGAAACTACTACACCGGAAAAGATTGCCAAACCACCACCTCTAGGGGTTGGGTAAGTGTGTATCACCTTTGGATGTTTATTTTTTTTAGGATCATCGATGATTCCTATCTTCCAAGCAATTTTGATTATTGTGGGAGTGATAAAAAAAGTGGTTAATGCTGCGGCCAGTAAAGGTAGTGCGACGAGATTAATTATTTTTAACATTTCAGAAAAAACCGACCAAAAGAACTATTTTAAAAACTGTTATCAAGAAAAGGAAGCTAACTACAAAAGAAGTCATACTTAATGTCTCTTTCAAAAATTTATTTTTTATCATGGCAGAGAGGATTAGATTAAATAGTATTATTATCAGAGATATTGCCCCGGGGATTAAAAGTCCCCACTTTTGGCTTAACTGTTTCTCTCCCTCACTAAATCCGTAAAAGAGAGGAACTTCTGGTGGAAGGTTGTTTTGTGAGATTATAACAAAAAGAATATTTAGAAGACTCAAAGATATTGCAGCGTATACTGTTTTCTTCAGTGCTATATTTTCCAAAAATTTAGATTTATAAGGTGTAGAAATGGAGTTGTTAATTCTTATTGTTTTACCTTTAATCATGTTCTTTGCCAGTTTAACAATTTTATAACTATTTTCTCTGATTTTATAGTTTTTTTGATTTTTTGAGGATTGATTAAAAGGAAATAAGTGATCTTATCTTGGGACTTAGAAGTTTCCAGATTTTAGCTTTATCTATTTCTTCAACGAGGCCATAATTTAATAATAAGAGGTTTTGTAGTCCTGATATTTCGGGAGCGTTAGGTAAAATAACAATAAAGGAAGGTAAATCCTTTTGCAGGGTTTGTGTGGTTTCTGAGTCGTTTGAGAAATCCTTTATGTGGTAATCTGCAAAATATTTTCCTGGAGGAAGCCTTTTGCTTAGCGCGTAAATCGTTGAATTGTTACTGCCCCAGACGAATATTTTTTCACTTTCTCTTGTTGAAGAGACAATAAATTCGGAAATTTTATAGTTTCTTAGAACATCTTCCCCAAAGGTAAGAAAATACTCCTCTTTTGATAATTCACCCTTTGAAAATTTAATGAATTTTTCATAATAAGGAATGGTTTTGTAATACCAGAAGTGATAATAAAAAGGGACGATGGTAAAGATGGTTAAAGGGATTATAGTTAGAACTTGTTCTATGGATTTTTGACTAAAAAGTATTGTGAATAAAATGGATAAAGGTGCAACTGACTGGATAAGATAATGGGGATAAGGTCTTTCTGAAAGAGTTGCGGCAAAAAGAGATAAGAAAAGCCAAGAGGTTGCAAGGATAAAATTTTTGGAAAGGAATTTTCTTTTAAGATAAAGAATTGCTAATCCCAGAAAAACAATTAATCCCCTGATAATTAAAGGTAAATTTTTGATAAAAAAAGGATCTTTTACATCTCCGGGTC
>Ga0209102_1000807_pt1 | contig 19101 bp, 8 predicted proteins | sample ConPoolayeHmetaG_FD_185483 | JGI IMG/M metagenome (GOLD analysis project Ga0209102, IMG submission 185483) | Hot spring microbial mat communities from California, USA to study Microbial Dark Matter (Phase II) - Cone Pool mat layer H metaG... ...
GAACGAAACAATCCCAGGAAAACCAGCAAGGTTCAAAAGTATATTAGAAGCCCAATCCACAAAATCCTTTCCTTTCTCTCGAACCGTCACAGGAAAGTGAGCCCGCACATATCTTGCAGGATCCTTCAAACATGCTTCAAGTCGACGTGCAGTTCTTGCTGAAGGCCCAAGCTGCAGCGGTTGAGTGTATCCCGGGGTTTGGGCATAATTCATGATAAGCTGATAATCTGGCCGAGAAGAGATAAGCTCCTCAAGGATAACAGCGATGCTATCAAGCTTTTTTCCATATTTATTATGAAGTTTTGCGAATTTCCTTAGAGCAGATTTTTCATCGTCCAATGTCTCCGCAAAGATAGGTTTTAGTCTATGCAGATCGGCTGCGTCGATACTTGAATCCAAGCTCTTGAGCGTTTCCTCAAAAATCAGCTTGAGCAAATAATCACGATAAAAAGTAGACCTGCTCTCTTTACTTACACCCATCAGCAAGAGCTTCTCTGCTTTGCACAAATCAAGAAGTTCACGGTAAACCTGAAAATAATGCAAGAGCACAAGTCGTTGGTCCTCAACTTTTGTCTCAATAGGCACGTGTGAGGCTCGACCGTAGAGTGAACCATCAATCAGAATGCTGCAACATTTAAAACCACTTTTAAGCGCATCAATTGCAACTAAAAACTCAAACATCTCCATTTTCCTTCCAATGAAAAGTTGCGACTCAAGAAAACTGGCTTTGGTAAAGAACGCATCCGTTTCCAAAAGTTTCCTTTCTTGATCCCTACAAACAGCCAAAGACCTGATTACGTAAAAGATTCCACCAGTAGAAAGAAGATTCGTGTAAACACTTGAATCAACAGCCATTATCTCCACTTCACTTGTTTTCAAAGAATACTTCTTTGTCTCAGTTAGTGAAATCCATTGAGACTCAAAATATCTCCTAAAACTGTCTTGCAGCGGATTTGGCGTTCCCTTGAATATCTTTTCCTTTAATGTCTCCCTTTTATTTGATACTGATGATGCAAACTCCTCGAGAAACTCTGGCATGCAAACCCCATTTTCTATCATCCAATGACATCTGATAAGACTTACTGTAACCGGACAAAGCATCTCGAATAAAAGCAGAAGGTAGATCTGGCCAACGTAACTCTTATCAGACTTTCTGAAGAGCTCTGCCCTCGTCAATTTCGGCTATATCCAAATCCTTCATTTTGATCTTGGTGAACCTCTCTCCTGTAATCGCTGTTTTTGATGTTGCACTTGTGTTAGTAGCTTTGAACAAATCCTGTTCTATCCTGACAAGAAAAAAGGAAAATTTTATCTCTTAAGTCATCAATACCGAAGATTGAAGTGTTAGTGAATGGGTACTGGAAAAGGACAACCATATGATGAGCGCAAATATCGAATTGATCCAGAAACTGGAAAGATGCTTAACACGACTATAATGTGGGATGGCAATGAAAAAATAGTTGGAACAACAGCTGTAAAGGAAAGATTGCGAATGCGACTCTTAGACAAAGCCAAAGAGCTCGGTGGAAGAAACTTGGAAACTGGCATGTTCATTGAAGCCTTCAGAACCAGAGGACCAAGTTATGGTGATGTTATAAGGCAGGTAATAAGAGAACTTGCCAAACTTGGGTTAATGTGAATTAGAAACATTGGGACAGACAGAAATCCGCGTTACGTTTACGACGTAGTGTAGCATACAGCTATTTTTGAGCCTGTATTTGGCACTCTCTCAAAAATCCTACAAATCTATTTTGCTCACCCAGGGAATTATAGAAAACATTTTCAAGATATTCTCTGGTTCGAGACACTAAAGAAGCTCTTTCTCTGTCTACCCACCAAACATACTTAATACCAAGCGACTTCAGAATCTCTTGCCGTTGTCTATGATTGATGAGTACTCTATCTTGAACTGGCGTTAGTCCGCATGCCTTACATTCGACAACAACTTTAGCACTTGGAACATAGAAATCAAGGATCGCTCTTGGCAATTCTGGAAATTTGACTTGCCTTCTTATTATTTCATTAGGAAAAACCTGTTTAAGAAGTTGCAATGTTTGCTCTTCCCAATAATCTCCGCTTATTTTTGGAGGTTTGCCTGAATAATGAGGACCATACATTTCTTCTCACTTCTTTACGTTCAATGCAGTTTGTATTACTATCAATATTACTATTTTTCCTATAAAGTTAACATTTGTATAAATCCAGGAAAAGGAAGGGACCATATGGAAGATGTCTATGTACCGTTGAAGTTAGAATCCTATATTTCTCGTTTGGAAGTCTATACTAATTATAGCTCTGAATCATTAGTTCATAATATTTTTCTTTCTGTAGGCTTTTTATCACGATAGGTGAAAGAATAGTGACTCCTAAGAAGCGTGAGTCATTCTATGAATCTATTACTCCCAATCAAAAGATGTCATTTCCAGAATATGTGGGTGCAATATCGACAGGAAACATCGTATCGGTTCGGTCGTATAATAGAAGAAAACCAGGCATGCAAAGTAAGACTGTGCCAGTAAGACGTTATGAAAAAAGAAAACGCAAACATTGAACATACGTCCAGATCTGAGCAAAACCATAAGCCGAAACTCCGTTGGAATAATCAGGCTGAATTATAATGAAAAAAGAGCTTCATTCTATGCATAAAGAAATAGGAAAAATTCTGAAAGACTCTTTACCATCTAACTATAGCCTAATAAGGGATAAAGCTTGCGGAGGAAAGCAACGCATTCCTCTGTTCTGCATCGCAAATAAATCCAGAGTAACAGAATATTGCAACATCGACCTTTTGATTATAAAGGAAAACAAGATAAGGATAGTAGTCGAAATCGAAGAATCCAATGTCAAACCGACACAAATATGTGGCAAATTTCTCACCTCTGCTCTAGCCCACTGCTACATTCACAACTCCAATAACAATGAACCTATAGAAATGGATGAATCTGTGACATTCATACAGATAGTGGACGCTTCAAGACTTATGAAAGATCGAACATCAAAGTTCAAGCAATTGAAAACTCTGGAAAAATCAATAAACAGAATCATACCCTTGAAAAACAGCAAAATAACAAAGTACAGACTATTTAGCACAGATGAACTCGATAAGCTAGCTTCTTTCATAAAAAAATTACTTGAAGATTGTGCTATGTCCGGAGTCAGTATTCCAGAAAAATGAGGATTTTGCAGGAGACGTCACCATGTTTACTGAAGTTACCGCCAACACGCCAGCCTCAAGTATAAGTTTTTGCAATTCTTGTTCTGTTAGTTGCTGCTAACGGAAAAAGCAAACCTTAAGATGTTTAAAATAGAAAAAGAGGGGATTTGCGGGTGATCTCTCCACGCTGTGGTGGGTTCAAATCCCACCCCCCGCACCATCTTCGGCAGGTTGGTTTCGCTCAATTTTCGCTCTTTTTGAGCGTAGGACAGCAGAAAATCGACTTCGGAAAGTGAGTGACTTTTGATTTTACTGGAGCGTTTAGAACTGTCAACCCTGCAAGAAAATTTTTCGGCGATTTTTGTGGAAGCTAGACAGCTTCAAATTTTCATCATAAGTATTAAATACTGAAATACAATATACTATTCTTGTGTGATTCCATGGAAGAGCTGAAGAAGAAGTTCATAGTGGAAGAGAAGTTGGATGAAAAAAGGGTCACCGACTACATCGAAAGAATTCTTCCTTTCTGCAAAATATCAAAAGATGGTATGGTAATTGTTGAAACCAAGGGTTTGAAAACATTGCAACAAGTCAAACTGGCTTTGATAGCGAGGTTTCTAGCCAACTATCTTGACAAGAACATACCTACTGAAATGAGTAACGGAGAATTAAGCAATTCTCTGAGTATTCCAGAAGACCAAATTGCGGCAAGAATGAAGGAACTAAGAGAAGACAAATTCGCAATTCCCGTGAAAAGAGGTTTGCATCAAGTAAACCCTCTGCAAATTGAGAGATTCATAGTAGAGTTGGAAAGCATACACAAAAAGAAAGTGGAGAAACCCTAATGAGTCTCAACGACTATTTTCCTAAAGAAGAAGTTGAAAATGCCAAATACATAATTCACGAATTTCATGATAAACTGCTTCTTAATGACAAACCAAGCGACAAAACCGCATTGCTACTATCGCTCTATATGTGCTCTAACAAGAACAAAAAAATCCGAGATTACATACGACGAAGTTAGGAAGCTATTCATGACGATGGGCAGGAAGGAAGAAAATTTCGCAGTAAATTTATTCGATGCAAAGAAAGAGGGGCTTGTCGATGAAAGAGAAGAGGGTAAAGTGAAGTTCCTCAGCTTGAAAGTCAAGGGACTAAAAGCGGTAAAGGATACGTTGGGGGAAACGATTGGGGTCAAAACATGGCTGATTGAATCTGGTAAGGTTTATAGCGGAAAGAAGCTTTTCCAAGAAATAGTAATGTCGAAGAAAGGTTCTACAGCCAAAATCTGCGACCCATATTGTGGAACCAGAACTCTCGATTTGATAAGGGGAATTAAACAGAAGTGCAAAATCTTTCTTTTGACACAAGCAATAGAGCAAAAAGAAACTTTCAGAAGAGAACTAAAAGATTTTGCAAAAGAGTTCCAGCACCTGGAAATTGAGGTCAGAGTTTTCAATGGCAAGACGTTGCATGATAGATATATAATATCTGATGGTAATTGCTGGTCGATTGGTTCAAGCCTGAAGGATTTAGGGAATAAAGACACCACAATAACGAAATTGGAAGATGAAGTAAGATATGCTGTTGAAGAAATGTTTGACAAAAGATGGCAAGAAGCAAAACCTTTTCCATAAACGCAAAATAATAAAACATAAAAGGTGAGTATATTCCACTTCAAACTGACCCGCTAAAGAAAGCATACAAACCTTTCAAAAACGAAATGGCTTTCAAAGATTTCAAAACTAGGGTTGAGGCTTTGGGCAAGAAGAAATGGAATTTTGTGAGAGCAAGCTTTCTGTATCAACAAGCCTTAAAATGCCGAAAATGCGACCCTAATGTTGCAATGTTGCTCCTCTGTTCTAGTGCAGATGCAATGCAACTAGTCGGAAAGAGAAATTCGTGGAGAAATTTCGAGAAATTCTACAAAGATTATTGTTCTAGCAGCTCAAAGAAACCACCTATCAAACGCTATATTAATATGAAACCACCGTTGACTCTTACAGATGCCTCATTTGAGGAAACACTTGAGTATATCTATGCGAATTTCAGATGCCTTTATATTCATGAGGGGATAGGTCGGCTTGAGTTGCCTCCAAAGGGAATCATTCTTGTTGGTTCTCAACTCCTAGACAAGTTCAAAGGCAAATATTACGTCATTAACATTCTTGAAGTTCTTAATTGGTTTGCGTACATAACGAAAGTCTTTCTAAAATTCTTTGATTAGTTTTCTGCTCTACAGCTTCAACATATTCTTTATTAAGCTAAATGTGTTTTATCAATGGCATATCAATGCTAATGAAGGGTTGCTTCAGAACTTAGACCGAGTTACAATTTCCAGTCCTTGACCGAAATATATCAAATAGATATCAATCTAACTTGTTTCACCTATTAGAAAAATAGAAAACTCAAACACCCCCTTCCCTCCACAATAGTAATAATAATATACTATTATAGGAAAGAAGCCTCAACAATATTTATACTCTCATTGCATTTTCACTCGCGCAATTTTTCTAGTTTTCCTGTTAGAAAAACCCTCAACCACCCCAAAAATCCATGAGGGGCTTGTTCAGTCAATTCACGTTAACAGACAAGACAGAAAAATAACATATGAAATTTTTAAAACTTCAAAACGCACGCCATATATAGCAGTGTACGCGTCAACCAAGACTTTGCCAGTTTACGATTAAACATTATTAACAGAACAATAAAGGATCATAGTAAATAAAAATCTGCAGAATGGCGAAAGTTGTTACAAATAAGTTAAAAGTAACGAAGCTTTTACCATAAGCTTTAAAAATTTTGATTATATAAATTCTTGTTAAGGAAGGAGATTTAAATCTTCAGATTCTGGTTTGACTGTGTGCCGGCGTGAAAACTGATAAACCAGATTTTGAAGGTTAGAAACTTCAGGATAGGATAAGCTGGAGAGGTATCATTGCGGCCGAAATCCTTAAAGCGTGTTCTCTTGGCTGTTTTTCTAATTTTTTTGATCTTCTCTAATTTTGTTGGCTTTCAAGTCGTCCGCGCTCTTGGTTTTTATGGGCATGATCGTCTACGATTGAGAGGAGAGATAGGAATATTTTATGATCCGTATAATGTTGTTGCTTCTCACTTAGCCAACGACTTATGTTTAGCCCTTGATGTGACGAATGTTTCTTCGTCTCTTTATGAGGTTTCTTCTGCATCAAAACTGGATCTTTTGCTTAAGGAAAGCGGTGTCTGGATTGTGGTTTATTTCTTCCAGACCGATTTGGAAGGCGTAACGCTAGGAGTCGAAAACGTTACGTGGAGAGATTTCGCTCAGGTTCTCCTCAAATATGGGGGTATTCAACATATTCTTGGCTTGGGAAACACTCGAACACTTGCTAATTTTGTTAAAGAGAATTTTGGGAACATTCATTTGGCGGATGTTGAGGTTGTCGACGCTAAGTTAGCTTTCTTATACTCATTGTGGACTATTGCCAACGTTTTAAGGGATACTAGAGAAGGGAAGTTTTATGAAAATGTGGAGCTTGACGTAAGATGTGTTGGACTGAAGTTTTTTGCTGATGAATTCAACGATTTGTTTGAAAGAACCCTAGAGCCAAAAGTCCCCCTAGGCGAAGAAGATGTTCTTGAAAAGCAGAGACGATACGAAAAGATGATTGAACGGTTCTCATTTGGAGTTCGGGAACTTCCACCAATACCTTCAGATGGAAGGACTCCAAACGAAATTGCAAAAGCAGTATTAAACAAAACTCTTTACGCAAACGAAACCGAGCCAAATTACCAAACAGCAATTTCTTTTGAGGCAACAGCTTCGCTTAACCAAGAGCATGAAACCGAGGATTCTGCGCATGGATCTAGGCTTTACTTGACGCATATGGGTGATTTGGACGAAATAATTTCTGTCACTGGAAATCCTACAACTGAGACGCTGTACAAGGTGATGGATCTTCCTTTAAAGTCCGGTTTAGACGGACCAATAGGCGAGGTTGTTGATTTACTTTTGGAAACAATACTTTCTGAGGGTAAAGACTCTGTTGCTATGGCAAAATCTACCGTAGAGGAAATTTTGAAAGTTGTTAAAATTATCAATTTAATTGTAGGAATAGCGGAAGGTTCTGGAAGCGCTTCTGAACTTAAGGAACTCTTTAGCTTGGTGAAAAACCAGTGGCCCATACTTGATGATTATGATGTGTTCTTCGATCTTTTTGTTGATTCCATATACACGTTTCGCACCAACGATGCCAATCAAATTAGGAACATGGTTAAGGACGTTCTATACGCGATTTCATGGTTAACTGGTGCGGAAAATGAAACTGCAGTTGAGGTTATGGACACCTTAATTGATGTGTTGTTCGCATCTATGGACGAGTTAAACCAAAGGTTAAGCGTTTCCGAGAGGATTTTTGACACTTTGCTAGTTTGGTTCAATGATAGTTTGATTAATGAAGTTGTGAACAAGTTTCCATCCGCACATGAAATTACAAACACAGTCATAGAGAGAATGAAGAGACGCAGCGAAGCCGACAACACTCTTCAAGGCATAATGGAAACAATTTTGGAAGGGGTAGCCTTTGCCATTGTTTCACATTATAATCTTGATGTGGATGTTTTCCGAGCAATACTTGAGGCATTGTTTCCTGAAGACATGGGAATAAGCCAACCTCCATCAGTTGAGGATGCCATCGATAAAGTGATGCAGATGTTGCCTAGTTCGTTGAACGAAACAGAAAGAGCAGCTATAAAAGCCGTTTTGACCGCGACAATAAATGTTAAAGGCGTTTTTACTGATGGTTATCACTGGATATTCAATAGGGTATTGGGCTGGCTTTCAGGAAAGGTTGAAACTCTTTTCGACGAATTAACTGGCGGGATTCTGCGGAAAATAGAAACTTTCAGCTTTTTCCATCTTGCGGGAGACTTTCCATTGGGGCTTGGAGACTGGTCGGCTTTCCAAGTTTCTTATGATTTGGCGCTTGATGCAGGCGTAAACATTAGAACTGAAAAGCTGTTCGAATTTGTCGGAGACATAATATTTGACGGGCTGAATTGGGAGATAGGAGATACAGGCGATGTTTTCAAAAGGGTGGTCTCTTTTGTCGAAATTGTGCCGACCTTTAAGGCTTCAATTGAGGTTGGCGGTTTTGGAAGCGAAAGAAACAGTTTCATGCAGATGCTTCTTGAAAGCCTTGGTTTAGAAATATCCTTTGAAGGCGGCGCCCACTGCAACATAGAACTTTTCAGAGTAAGCACATCTAACTCAAACTTTATGAAGGTTGTGGAATGGGGCTTCTACTTCAAAGTTGAATTGTCAAGAGACTTTACCCTTCTCGACTTTCTAACGGGCGGAGTAGGAGGAAGCGCCCTTAACAGTTTAGCCGAATACATCGGGCTTGACAGCATTGTAATCACAGTGCGTTTCGGCGTATCCGTAGACATCGTTAAAAGGGTTGCTTCACCAACGGGTCCGGAACAGGGAACCTTCACTTTAGTGATACAGATAGGTGCAGCGCTCCGGATAGGTATAGACGTCATAATTGCCTCCATCAGCTTCTATGGTTCCTTAGACGTCATATTCACTTTTATCCAAGATTTGGTTGGAGACGCTCCTCTCACGATTATGATGGATTTGGTGGCGTATATTAAAGTCACCATATCTTTCTTGTTTTTTGACAAAAATTTCGGTTGGGGTCCCAAAACTATATATCATGACCAGTGGCCCCGTTCACCGGGATCTAAAGAGGATGCGGAGAACTCGGGTTACGCGCTTGGGGTTGACAGAGATAATGATGGGCTTTCAGACGAGTATGAAGAGAGAATGCGTGAACTAGGAATAGTTCTTTTGAACTCGCGTAGTAACGACACCGACGGCGACGGATTAACTGACAAAGAAGAGATGCAAACTGTTAAGACAGACCCTACAAACCCTGACACTGACGGTGATGGATTAAGTGATTATGAAGAATATCGTGTTTATAAGACTAATCCACGGCAACCGGACACGGATTATGATGGGTTAAACGACTATGAGGAGGTTAAAATTTACAAAACAAACCCGAATGTAATGGATACGGACAAAGATGGATTAGATGATTATTTTGAGGTTCACCATGCATGGGACATATCCAACTGCACGACAAGCGTAAAAGAGGTTTGGATAGGCGGAATAGCCTACAACGACCATACTGACCCGTTGAACCCAGACACTGACAATGACGGGCTCCTAGATGGAGAAGAAGGGCCTTCTGGCGCATATTATGGGTTAGACACGCCTGGAGTGTATAACTGGACGCTGGCAGGTCAAGGAAATATTAGCAGAAAGCCTATAATTTTCAACTATGGTTACACGCATCCTCTTGACAATGACACAGACGATGACTCTTACCTACAATGGTGGAACGGCTCAATAGCATTAGTTGGTGGTGAAAAGCGGTTTTTGCGGTCGATGACTGATGGAGAAGAAGTTAAGGGAATATGGGTTGTAATATATGACCCTGTGGCAGATGATTGGGAAAGAAAGCTTATCAGAACGAATCCATGTAACCCTGACACTGATGGGGATACTGGGCCAGACTATCCACAGTTTAGTCCACCGCCAGAACCAAGCAAGTACATTATGAGTGACGGATACGAACTTTCTTTGAATCCGCCAACAGATCCCACAAACGGCGACTCTGATCATGATGGCATACTTGACGGTTTAGAAGGCGTTCTTAACCCAGACTCTTATCATACTAATCCAATGAATCCAGACACTGACGGAGACGGGTTAGGCGACCTTCAAGAAATCCTTCTTGGAACAAACCCGAGAAACTCCGACACCGACCACGACTCTGTTTTGGACGGAGATGAATACCACAAGTTTCACACAAACCCTCTTCTCAGCGATAGCGATTTCGATGGGTTAACGGACGGCGAAGAGCTGTTTTTCTGGCATACCAACCCGCTTCTAAGAGACAGCGACGGAGATGGAATATCTGATGGACTTGAAGTTTTGAAATACGACACTGACCCCTTAGATGAAGACACAGACAATGACGGGATAAACGATTACGACGAAATTTTCATTTATAGAACTAACCCGTTCAACCCAGACACGGACGGAGACGGGTTAAGAGATGGCGAAGAAGTCTACATATACCTATGCGATCCGTTAAACTGGGATACTGACGGCGACTCTATCACGTATCCAGACGAGTATGGACAAATGACTTGGCCTATGAGCGACGGCGACGAAGTTATAAAGTTCCACACAAGTCCAGTTTATGCTGATACGGATGGTGACGGGTTAAGTGACGCATTAGAACTCTATTTGGGTTCAGGGCGCATTCCACAAAGTATTTTAGAACCCATACCTTTGGATGCAGTAAACGCTGACACTGACGGAGACGGATTGTTTGACGGCGAGGAACTTCGTGTTAAAAACACTCCCAGCATAATTTACCCATACCTAGCGCTTATGCCCTACTCCTTCTACAACACTTCCCCCCTAAACCCTGACAGCGACGGCGACGGGCTTTCAGACTTTGAAGAAGTAAACGGCGTATTATACGACTATCACAGTTTTGAACAAGGCATAGCGAAATTCAACTATACTGGAAGCATGCCCCACATATGGGACAGCGACGGCGACGGGCTAAGTGATGGAGACGAAGTCTTCTACCATGGAACAGACCCGTGCAAATCAGATACTGATGGAGATGGAATAATCGATGCTTATGAAACAACCTTATATGACACGGCAATTGCAAGAACCAGCGAAGTGTTCTACTCTAGACAGGAGACTGCACCTGGAGCGCCAAATGCCTCCTTCAGTTTCACACCTATTAGACAAACTGCCAGCCGGGAAACTTTGGTGCGGATTCCTTACGTTACGTTTAATGCGTCTACCAGCATAGATTTAGACGGCACAATTGCGCAGTACTCTTGGGATTTCGGTGATGGAACAGGAATAACCAAGCTTGCCAGTGAAGCTAATCCAGCTATAGTTACGCATTCTTATCTTGCCTATGGAAACTACACAGTTTCCTTAACCGTAACGGATAATGATGGATTAAACAGCACAGTTAAAGCCGATGTGATTATAAGGATTTCAACAAGCGCCTTAAACTCCGACTCAGATAGAGATAAGGCACCAGACAGCTACGAAACATCAGAAATAAGGATTACAACCTACAATAGCTCGTATACAGAAGTATACGCAGTCACCCCAGTTGAAAACATAACAATAATTCTGCATTATCCTATAACTGCAAAATATGGCGTAACCGAAGTAAAACCAGCCACAGACCCATTAGATCTAGACTCAAATGATAACCGCGTTTTAGACGGCGACGAATTTGATTTAGACCATGATGGAATAACTGACGGCGACGAATTCTACACCGATAAAACATGGCAAGGCATGTTCTACAAACCAGACGGCTCCTTCGTAATCGGCGGCTTCTTGTGCGCAGATTCGGATGGAGACGGGTTATCAGACGGATTCGAGAAAAAAATTGGAACAAGCCCTATAAACCGTGACACAGACGGAGACGGCTACTCAGACGGGGCAGAAGTTGCGGTGGGAACCGACCCACTGGTGCCTACTTCTCCAGAAGAATATCAACAAGCATTAGAGAGGTTTAGAGCCGGAAAAATAATTCGTATAATTTCCCCGACAAACTCTACAACCATCGACGTAACCGTGAGCGTGCGCGTGCTTAACTCAACTTTTGTCCAGAACATGTGGTTCAGATATGACGATGGAACTGGCTGGTCGCAGAATTTCACTTTGGAATATGATCCGCTAGAGGAGCAGTGGAAAAACACTACTATGGTTTGGGATTACAAATCTTATCATCTTGAAGTTTACGGAGAACTTGCAAATGGAAACATAGTTAAGGATGAAATCTGGTTCACTGTCACAGCACCTCCTCCACCAGAAACTCCTCCAATCTACTTGTGGCTTGTTGCGGGACTTGTTATAGGGGCAGGCGCCACTTCCACCTCGATGTTGTTCTTCTTCAGAAGAAAGGCACGGGCCACTTCAAAGTCTAAAAATGAAGAAACGTCGGGCGAAGAAAAGGAGGATGAGAAATGAAAAGCTTTAGAATAAAAAGAGTATCCTTGACTTTTTTGCTTCTTTTCGTGCTATTGTGGCCTTCTATATTCTCTGTTTCAATGGCAAACGAGTTAATTTTGCCAAGAGGTCGACTTGGTGGAGCTGTTTATGAGGACTCTGTTGCCGGAGGTACACCGTCTTATCTGCCTACGCAATTTGAACCCATTGGGCCACCTCCGATCTATGTGCCTGAAAACTGGTATTCCAACAACTTTGACTTTATAAGGTATTTGAGCGACAATCCAAATGATTATCAAAAGATTTGGGAACCGTGGCTTTCAAGAGCCGCTGTCCACGCCATAGCAACTTCTGAAGACGGCGAATTTCTAGCCGTGGGCGGAGGCTATCTCTATGACAACGAGGTTCACATTTTCCGTTGGAACCTTGAAACCCTCGAATACGATAGGGTTTGGGATTCAGGCGATGGCATAATAAAAAGAGACATTTTATCGCTGGCTTGGGGGGACACTGACAACAACAATTTTATGGAGGTAATCGTTGGCTCAGCAGATGGACACGTTTATGTTTTTGAGCAAAGACACATTTACGACCCCTTCACAAACACGGAAAACCAGTTTGAACACGTCTGGACAAGTCCACCTATGCGTCCAGTTTTCTCAGTGGAAATCGGCGACACAGACAAAGACGGTGTTCCAGACATTTTGGTTGGCGCTTGGGATGGAATCCACATATTCGAGTATGAGAGTCATTCTGGATATCCCTTCAGCCAAGAACACACTATAGAATATAAAGAGGTTTGGAAGAGCAGCAGCATCCCAGACAACATGATATGCTCAATCACACATTGCGATGTCAACAGTAATGGGCTTCCAGACATCGTAGCGGGCACACGGAACGGAACAATATACATATTTGAAAACGATGGAACAGTCCTAGATGTAAAAGGTAAACCCTTCCCCTTGCCGAGTGACAACAAATATAGGCTTAGCGCCGTTTTAGAGGGCTACGCATGGAACCCCATTCTTTCCTTGGATGCTGGAAACCTAGATGAGGATTCTGATGATGAAATAGTGGTTATGGCGTTGGGTCAAGGAGTTTACGTCATAAACAGAAGCACCAACGGCTACATGATGGAAAAACTTATTCGTCCACTGGAATCTTGGGAAGCAACTGCCAGCCCTAACTCGCTTGACTACTTTGTGGACGCTGTCTTAAAGGCTTCGCAAGTATTCTATGATAGTCAAGCAGAGCCTATGGCGAATCCGCCTAGCCCCATCGCTCCTTGGAACACTGCAATGGCCAGAATCGATGGATACGTTTCAAAGTTTACGCCAATGTTTTTGTTTGACCTCGATACAGGCACGTACATATTTAAGAAGGCTACAGCTCTTTTAGACTTTGGCGTAGATGAAGAGGCAACCGGAAATGGCAACAATTTTTCCGACGTAGAAGTTGTATTTCGCAGTCTCGAAGGTTTTGCCAGCGAACCAAACTTCGCCAACTTAAAATTCTACGTCTCCCAAGATGGAATCTTTTTCACCGAAGTCGGAGAGGAAGATTTAACGTGGAGCCCCGTTTTTCTTGGTTTTTCGGTTCAAATAAACCTTGACAGTATCCTCTACAGAAACCGTTGGGACTATGTGCAATACTTGAATATCACAGTTCAAAGCCTCCAAAAGTACGCTGTTGACGGCATTCAAACCTACACGCTTTATCGTCCCGTAGACACTGCCACTTTTGCCGGAATCTTTCACGTTAAATTTGACAGTTCAGACATGGTTTCAGAGTTTAAGGATAAGCTTCAAGCCTACTCCTATGGGGAAAAGTACATTGAAACAGCGGAAAATGAGCCGAACATAATTCTCATAGGCACTGCAGATGGAAGACTTATCGTATTCGCTTATAACAGCACTTCGCAGTTATATTGTGAATTATGGGACTCTTATTTGGGTAAGGCTCCAATCGCCTCAAAACCAAACACGTTTAATTTAAAGACCAACATATGGGCGATACACGATGTAAAAACTGCTGGGAAAATACCCACATGGCTTACAACAGAAAACTTCATGCCAATTGAAGAATTGCCCCTCTTTTACAATGTGGAGATAAGCGATTATGACTATGCTTCAATGACTTTGACGGATGTATACCCCTACGACTTTTTGCCTGACCTTATAGTTGGAACAAAGGGAAACGAGGAGCGTCCAGGAACAATTGAGTGCCTCTCAAATTCGGAAACATATGCGAAACTAACTCATGTTAATTACTGGTACATGCTCCCTTGGGTCTACAATAACACAAAACTTTGGCTTTCCACAGCCTTCGGAGACCTCAACCTAACCCGCCCAGCATACCTAAACTATAATCCACTTGAATTAATCGTCGGCTATTTTGAGCTTGGAAACTCAGCAGGGCTTGACTATTGGGAGGTTGTTGGCAGCACTGGTTACTGGTACAACCATATTTCATTAACGGAGTTAGAGGTAACTGGTGAATTACCGGCAATTCTAAACAGAAGCATAACATTGCCTAAAGTGGCTTTAGCCGACATGGACGGAGACAAAGACCTTGACCTCACCCTTACTAACGGAAGAATATATTACCTAGAAAACATCGGAAATCTCTCAAGCCCTCTTTTCGCCGTAAAGAACGAGTATTATTATGAAATAAACATGCGGGGAAACGACTTTTCAGGGCCTCAACTTGTGGATTTCGACATGGACGGCGATTTCGACCTTGTTGTTAGCTTTGCCAGCAAATATGGAGCGACATATTTTGAGAACACGGGAACTGGCAAAAGCCCTGTCTGGGTTGAAAAGAAAAAGTTCTTCTCCAACCCTGAAAGAAACTTTAAACTATGCAACTTCACAGACCCAATTTTCTATCATGTAAGTCAACTTTACTATTTAATCGGAAATTCTTCATTTTCAATAGGCGCTTTCGCTAAGGCTTACTACGAAACGTTTGGCACCACGTGGGTTATGAGTGCCTACAACAATGAAACAAGGCAGATAGTCACGTTTTTCGGGGACGTTAACTCGCACAGCAGACTTGTTGTTGGAACAAACCCGAGAGTGATCAGGCTTGAAGTGGCTTTAGCTGACGGATTGTTATGGAATTTGGGCTATCATGTTTTTGAAACTTGGAACAACGATTATGATTTAGACGAGTGGACTTTAACTGTTAAAACTGGAGACGTAGATAACGATGGCAAAAACGAAGTTATCGTCGGAGACTTTGACAACAACCTATACGTTTTCGAACACTTAACCAACAACACCTACAAACGGGCTTTCAGGTCCTTTGACTTCAACCACACTGTCGAGTCAGACATAAGCCCATACGCTTGGCAAGAACTGGAAGGGCTTTCCGGAAACTTCAGCAGAAAAATATGGGATCACGTCGAAAACCTTGTTGTAGACTCCGACCTTGACAAAGACGGATTAAACGAGATCATAGCCACTGCAGACTTGTCCATCTACGTTTTTGAGCAGAGGGTTTCGGCTGCGGGCATACCTATCAGCGACGAGTTCAGCCTCGTATGGAGCGAAGACTTACGCAAGTCAAGGTGGGGCGAAAGCCTTCAAGAAAATGGGCTGGAAAAGATAAATGCGCTTTCATGTTGCAGCGACTTAGACTACAACGGATTCGGCGAAATTATTGTGGCTGTTGGCAGCTACCTATTCATATATGAAAGCGATTCAAATAACACGTTTAAAGAAATGTTCTTCTATGATGCCCCACTGGGCAGATATCTTTTGCCAGGCAACCCAGAAGTTTCCCTTGGAAGCACAGAATACGCTGGACTCGTTATTAATGCTGTTACGAATGGCGACACGGACTCTGACAGTTTTCAAGAGATTATTGTTGGCGGAGCCCGAAAAACAACAGAAACAGAGTCTATGGAGCATGGGTTCGTCTTTATAATTGAAAATCACATTGGCACCTATCAACTGACATGGGAAGCCCCGGAAGAACTCACTTACCGTAACCCCGTTAATGCTATAGTGCTTGATGACCAAGATTATGACGGGCGCAAAGAGTTAATAATTGGTCACGAACACGGCATAGACATCTGGGAATGGAGCGGAACAGACAACAATTACATAAAAGTGGAAGTCATTACAAGTTCGCCTAATTATCCAGCGATTCATCCGACATCTGTATTTTTTGGAGAAGAGTATTACCCAGGAATTCAGGGACGAAACAGCGACATCCTCCAACTTGAAAACGGCACTTTATTGCAAGTTTACTCAAATCTAACTGGTTACGACGGACAGTTGAGAATATGGTTTGTAACAAGCAACGATGAAGGTCAAAGTTGGAGTTTTGGAAGAAGGTTAAATCGCGACGTTGAATATGGTGCTGCTACGGTTTACCGAGAACTTGAGCCGTCAGTTACCGAATTCGCTGGGAGAACATGGTTTGCTTGGAGAGTTGACGGCTATTACCTTGGATATTCAAGGTCTTGGATCTGCGCACGATATTACTCTTCTGAAGGATGGTCTCCCATTTATCAAATAGTGGACGAAGCCAGAATAATCCCATTGTATTCGCCTTCAATCTTTCCATACCCAACCCGATGGGAGCCCGAAGCCGTTGGAATATTTAGTCTTAGAGGGACACCGCTAAATCCCGCCCACTCAGAATACGAGGGAAGAGTTTTATTTGTAGAGATCAACCCAGAAAGCGGATCAATCTTTTGGTACGGTGAGATCTTACCAATTGGTTTAGACCCCCGCTACCCTTATATGGCTTCTTCTATCGATGTCGCTGCTTTAAATGATGGAAGTTTAATCGCTGTTTTTTCAGGAAAATTCAAAGCCGAATTTAAGAAAGACTACGATATTTGGGCGGTTGTTTGGAATGCCACTTCGGGTTGGGGCACGCCAGTGCGACTTACATCTCGATCCACTGATGAGGGCGCCCCCTCCGTAATCCAAATGAAATCGCAAGAAGGAGCAATAGTTGTTGTGTTTGATTCTTATGGCGGATTGCGCGAGGAAAACATACAAATATGCCATTCAAAGGATGGGGGAAGAACTTGGAGCAGTCCCGAACCGATGCCTTCGCTTTCTCCATACATAAGAGAGTATACCTTGGATGGCAAAATCTATTATGAAATAATTTACGACGATATACCAGTCTACACCCCTCAAAGTTTTACGCCGAGAATCACTGCACGCAATGAGGGAGGTTTCGTTTACTCTGTTTTAACGTATATACGCGTGTGCATACCCGCGTTTAGAGATGTTTTTGACATCATTGTAGGAGTGAATCCTTCCTCACAATGGGCTTTGAACGATATGGGTAGTGTTCACGTAATTGACGTGGGCGATACAGACAGTGACGGTCGCCGCGAAATAGCGGCGGACTATAACAATAAAGTGGTGCTTTTTGAGCTATCTCATTCCAACAGCTCATATCAAGAGCATGCTCAGGTTTGGACTAGCCCAGAGTTTCCAGAGGCTGTGACTGATGTTTGCATAGGAGACGCTAATGGAAACGGTTGGGAAGAAATTGTCATATCCGCTGAAAGGGGAAATGTTTATTCCTACGAGATTACCCAAACCAATCTGCCAAAAGTTAATTTGCAAACTTCAGAAATAGTCCATTGGATTTTCCCCTATTCCGAATCTCCAACAATTTATGAAGGGCTTAAAACTGGAAATTTTGACCATGATTTGGAGCCCGAACTTGCTGCTGCAAGAAGCAAGAATGTAACAGTTTTCGAAGCCGACGGCTCAGTTTTGTGGACTTATCAAGTGGTTAATCAGACAATTAAAAGCATAGCGGTTGGAGACATTAACGGTGACGGAGTTGATGAGGTAGTTTTTGGTGCGGTTGGTTCAATTTTTGGCGCGGGTTTAGCTCTTAACGGAACAGTTTTCGCCATCAACGGCGTCGACGGCACTCAACTCTGGAATTTGACGTGCATCATTACAGCACCGCCTAGAAGTGTAACCTTCGAGGATATAGTGTTAGGCGATCTTAACGGAGACGGAATAAAAGACATAGTCATTGAAACAAGCGTTTTCTATTTCACGGGAATGCCGCCTAGGCTGGTGGAAATTCCGGGAGTTTGCGCCATTAATGGTTTGGGCACGAGTTTGCTTTGGTCTAAAACCTTTTCTGAATCGATTGTAGGCTTGGCTGTTGGCAACTTGCATGTAGAAGAACATATGGATGTTGTAGTAACAACTACCAATAGCACACAAACATTTGATGGAGCCGATGGAAACCAGCTTTGGGCATTCACGCCTTCCGGTAAGTCCTATAATACTCCGCTTTCAACACCAGCATTATGCGACATAGATCAAGATGGATTGGATGATGTTGTCGTGTCTGGAACAGTGTACATCTATCCTTCACATAAGGGAGTCTTATTCGCTTTAAATGGCTTAAACGGGACACAGATTTGGAACAGCACATTACTGGAAGGCAGTTACAATTTGTATGCTGAAAACACTGTTGCCGCCGAGTTAAACGGCGATGGTACGGCTGACTTAATAGCGTCTTTCAACGACTTTTACATGCAAAAGTCCCACATTCTCGGCATAGACGGTTCCAATGGGGAAGTATTATGGACTTATGGCGTAAACGATGACAGGGTCTCTTTTCTGGCTATTGGAGACTTTGACAATGATGGTGCATCTGAAGTGGCGTCAATACACCTTGATTTAACTTCAAACAACGAAACACTTGTTGTACTCGATTCAAAAGGCATGACTCGTTGGGGTTTCCACAGAGACTGGATAACAGGCTTTTCGGGAATAGCTATTGAAGATTTTGACCAGGATGGAGCCTTTGAAATCGCCCTAGCCGTGTTAGATGGTCAAGTCTGTATAGTTAAAGAAACTCAATTTGACTGGAGTCCGCCAACTTCGCCGGTAAG
>Ga0209102_1000808_pt1 | contig 19080 bp, 16 predicted proteins | sample ConPoolayeHmetaG_FD_185483 | JGI IMG/M metagenome (GOLD analysis project Ga0209102, IMG submission 185483) | Hot spring microbial mat communities from California, USA to study Microbial Dark Matter (Phase II) - Cone Pool mat layer H metaG... ...
GCCTCGCCCCTTGGCCCTTGGCTGAAAGAGTTAAATTGAGAGCTTTTTGAGGGGCAAGCGAGGTTCGGGGGCATGCGACGTTCCTCTGCCGTATCCCTATGGCTGTCGGGGATCTGCATCGTTTCCGTCGCCATCGCACAGTCTCCTGAGGTCTACGAGCAGATGGGGAACGACGCAGCAAGCTCGGGAAACTACCTCCTTGCAGCCCAGAACTACGCCATTGCCGCCGAAGGGTACGCCAAGCTCGGCAACCATTCCGCAGCAGCGGTCAACCACGAGAGGGCAGCGACCCTTTACTCTGCCCTCGGTTCAAGCGACCTCTATCTGGCAGAGGCGGCCAAGGCTGCGTCCTCATACGGCGCAGCCGGATCGATGTACCTAGACCAGGGCAACTACTGGTACGCGGCCAACGCCTTCTCCAGGAGCGCGGCGTTCTACAATGCGACGGGCAAGTCCTCTGAGTACAAGCAGATGGAAATCAAGTCGGGCGAGGCTTTCATGCTCATGGCCACCTCCTCCTCAAATCTGACCGGCCGCGTGCAGTCGCTCTACCGCGCCTGCATAGCGTTCTTCGGCGTGGACAAGGCAAGGTTCCAGAACTCGAGGGAGCAGCTTGAGACCGCCGTCAGTGAACTGAAGGCCGAAGCCCTCAAGGCCAAGGATCCGGCGGTGTTTGACGTCCTGGAGGTTTACTACATTCCCATATACTCTCAACTGCTCGAGGATGATGCGGCATCGGCCGCGAAGATGGACGAGGCCGGCCAGCTCGCCAGTGCCATGGGGTATCACGGGTACGCCGCTAGCTACCACACTAGTGCCGCTGCGTTCTACAGGGCCGCAGGACGCGCGCAGGACGCGATAAAGAGCCTTCACCTTGTCGGGGATGCATACAAAGAGGAGATATCGGAAAGCACGGGGTGGAACTACACAAGCTTCCTTAGAATGAAGGACGACCTCGAGACGGCCCTCTACGTTCTCAGGTTTCTCAACAGGACGACCGACGTGAGCGAGATCAGCGCCCTCGCCACGCGGAACCTGCAACAGCTCGCGCCCGAGCTGGTTGCCGCCGGCGACGCACACAGGGTGTCCGGCGCATATGAATGGGCCGCCTCCAACTACTCCGCAGCGGCCGAGATCTTCTACATCCTTGGCGACGAGCAAATGTTCAGGCAGCTCAATGGCATCTCGGGTTCGATGAGCTTTCTTAAGGCGCGGCGCCTCGAGGCTAGCGGCAATTCAAGCTTGGCCGCGGACTCATATGACGCGGCAGGGTTCTTGTTGAAACTGGCAGGTAACCAAAGCTATGTGGAGGCCTATAAGGAAGGCGCTCGGCTGCACGGAAGCCTTGGCAATCAGCTGTTGGTGGCCGGCAACCGCACGCTTGCGGCCAGCCACTTCTATGCGGCGGCAACGGACCTGAGGGCGATCGGAGACCCATCCTCGTCAGCCTACTTCGAAAAGTACGTCGCAACGCTCAGGCAGATCATGCCGTCCGAGTCATCCGTGACGAGAGCGATGATGCTCATGTCTATAGGGGATGCCCTTCGGCGGATGGGCGATCAGGAGGGTGCCACAAAGTCCTATGCAGAAGCATCGGATCAGCTGGTGCAGATCCTGAGCCAGTATCTCGCCGCGTCGCCAGATTACCTTGCCTCGATCCCAGCCTTGCCGAAGAGCCTCGTCAAGGCGTACCGACTTTCCGGAAGGCTCTACCTTGCCCGTAGCACTGTAAGGAGCCTCGACTATCCATCGATGTACGGCACTCTGGCGACGTTGGCTTCTTTCGCCCAGATGTATGCAACCGCCGCCCGGATCCACGGGTCCCTTGCGCGGTCCGACATGGAGGTGTACGACTTTCAGAGCAACGCTGCCAACGTGCTCTTCCGCGGCATCACGGCCATGATCGCGGGAAACAACGAGCTGGCTCAATCCAGCCTCCGGGAATTTGAGTCCCTCAACCACCCTCTGCACAGTGCGAACAGGAAGTTTCACCAGCTGCTGTCACACTGCCTGGCTTGGGCGGTTGACGGCAACCAGACTGAGCTTGCCATGGCTAGGGCGATTCTCTCGGAGATCATGTCCGTCAGCGAGGGGTCCGACACCGAGTTTCTTCTTCAGGACCTGGAATCATTTCTGACGGCGGGCGCCGATCCAACGAAGGTATCCGACCAGGCATCCTCGAGATCTGCTGCACGGGAATGGAGAGAGGCTGGCACCCTCTACTACTCGCTCGGCATGCTGAGGTACTTCCGTGAAGAGTTCAATCTCTCGCTATCCGCCTTTGAGGAATCCTCGTACATGTTCATCAAATCAGGCGACTATGCCCAAGCCGCTAGGTCCGCGGAACGAGCCTTCGAATGCTTCTTCGAGCCGACCGAGTTCACGCTGGGGCTTCGCTCCCTGTGCAGGGCTTTCCTTGAATCGAATTCGACGCTTGCCGGGATCGCAAGAGCCAGCTTCAAGCAAGCCGCCAAGCAGGGCTACAAGCGCGAGGAATCAAAGGAGCTGATGAGGATCGCCGCCAAGCTGGAGGGCATCAACTGGGGGCTCATTACGCTCCAAGCGTCCGCGGGGGTCATTGCCCTCCTGTGTGCCCTGGCCGTTCTTCTACTCATCAGAAGGCGTTCGCAGAATGAATGATGGCCGAGAAAAACGTGAACTTCAGATGGAGTTCTCCAAGCCAAGGATGGTTGCCCTGCGGGTGCTTTACTTCCTAGTCTCGATGGGCGTCCTCTACATGGCGAAGTTGGAGTTCGGCCTGTCGAACCTGACGTTCCTCGTCGCGGCAGCCGTCCTTCTGGGCGCCATCATCGCGTCGTACCCGCTTCAGCTGAGGTTGATTCGCAGCGTGGCATACCAGGAGAAGCAGTTGGGCCCCCAGACCATGATAGGCCTCGAGGGACGGGCGCTGGAAGATCTCTCCCCGGTTGGCAGGATAAAGGTTCGTGGTGAGATCTGGAGGGCGGCTTCTCGATCAGGCATGATCAGCAAGGGCGAGACCGTCGTCGTCGTCGAGGTTGACGGGCTGACATTGACCGTAGAAAGGCCGAACCAACGGCGGACAAGCTGAGGACGATTGCATGGCGTACACATCCTTGTGATCGGCGCATGAGTTACCCTGTACGGCCGGCAGGATACCCGATTCCCGCCGCGTCCAAGGTCCCGTGGCGCGTCAGGAAGCTTGCATCGAGCTTCGTGCACGAGGATTCCGCGTTCGGATTCCGGATTTCGAAAACGATTTAAGGGCCCGCTTTGTACGGACGAAGGTAAGGACGGCCAGACGTCCCCAGGCAGGTCAACTAAGTGAAGCTCAGTTCCTCCAAGTCCGGCCTTGCGGGCATCTTGGTGATCGCGCTGATCCTGTCGACCCTTCTCGTGCTATCCCTACGCAGACAGGAGCTGGGCAGCCCGGTCTACCTTGCCCGGAACGACTATCCGGAGCTTTTCAAGCGAACGGAGGCCCGAGGCGAGCCCATGATCTTCAACTTCGGCGTCATCTGCAAAGAGCCCTTCAAGGAGCTCGAGATAAGGTTTAGCAACCTGTACATGACACAAGTTCCCGAGTTCAGCGACCCCAACTTCGTGCCGAACCAGAGCGATCCCCTCACGATAATGGAGGCCCGCAAGGATGTGCAGAACATAAAGAGGAACCTTGGTGACGTGCCCATCCCTTTCGACGTCATAAACGTCTCGGCCAAGATGGGAAACCTCACACACTCTAAGACCTACAGGGGCGTGGTCTACGACTTCGCTAGGACCCTGGGCCTTTTCCTGGACAAGCGAGTCATACAGCAGATATTCGAGGTCTTTGCGATTCTAAAGTCCGATGATGGGGATATCCTTTACTTCGCGGGGGTCCCTGACTTCTTCTATAAACGCTCGACGAACGTCAAGTACCTCTCGATACATCATAACCAGAATGAAACAGTCTACCAAGCCCTGACGGAGCTGCCGATCGAGGTCGTCCCGGTCAGCGAGGCACCTCCCGCAGGCGAACTCATCTTCAGGGATACACGGAGGGACGACCAGATATTCATCCAGATGAACGTCGAGAGCAATCTCAACACGCTTCCCATGTGGATCCAGCAGCCCGGCTTGATGGAGTATATGATCGAGTACGTCAGGGTCTACGCGAACGGGAGGCTTGAGGTCAGCGAACTTAACGTGATACCTTTCGAGAAGGGGGGCTGGAGAGGATGAAGCCTTTGAATCCATTTCTGGGCGTGGTCGCGGTATTGGTCCTCACGCCGCTTGGGTTGTGCGTAGCCACCCCGCAGGGCGAACCGTTGACACCCGTCATCATCATCTACTCCGGTTACACCCCAGACTGGGGGAGCCGCCTCGCCGAGATCATCGCGAGCGACCCGCGTTTCGACGCCGAGGTTCAGGTTGTGGGTGACCGCCTGACCCTTGAGACCCTTGTCAACTTCCCCCGCGTCCAGGCGGTGGTCCTCTGCCCGCTGACCCGCCCCCAGGCGGCGTTGGAGGACATATCGGAAATGATCATCGCCTACTTCCGGGACGGCGGGGCGGTGATTGGCATGGGCACGGCATGCACATCCCAGTATTGCCCCCGCCTAGGACCCGAGGTTTTCTCGATCTCAGGCAACAGGTCCATCACCGCGAAGCTCATCGGGGGAAGGAGGGTGTTCACCTACTATCGGACTGAGGTGATCCCCGAAATCAACGGAGACATTCCGGCCGAGAGCTTGCTGTTGGAGGGGTACCTGGCCTTTTACTCAAGCACAGCGGACGGCGTCTACGTGCCGATACAGGCAAATGGGACAAGGCACGTTCTCTACGAGGGCGAGAAGCACGTTCCGCTCGTGGTCGCCTTCGAACCCGAGCGTGGGGGGGCGTCCGTTGCTTTCCCGGGCTTGAGCGTTCAAGATACCCCGGGGAAGGAGAACTACTACGAATACCTGCTCGAGAGGCAGGAGTTCAGGCAGCTCTTCCTCAACAGCCTCAAGTGGGCGATAGACAGGAGCCCGAGGTTCCAGAACCTGAAGGATACCGCCCCCTCGAGGCTTGAGGCCGAGTCTAGAAGGCGGGCTGATCTGGCAGCTGAGGCGGATCGATTGCAGAGAAAGATCGAGCGCCGCAGGATAGTACGACTTGCCGTACTTTGGGCAATCGGCCTTGCGTTCTGCGCAGCAGTGGCAATCAAGTTGGTGATCGTTCGGGATCAGACCTAGGACGTTGTGTGATCGACGATGGGAGTCGAGACCGATGAAAGTCCTGGCGGTTGGGGCGCACCCCGATGACCTCGAGATCCTTTGCGGAGGCACCCTAGCGCGCTTTTCCCGCGAGGGTCACAGCGTTACCATGGCATACTCATGCAGGGGGGACAAGGGGCACTTCGAGATACCTCCCGACGAACTTGCGAGGATCAGGGCAAGAGAAGCACGCAATTCTGCCTCCATCATCGGCGCGGAATCGATTGGACTGGGGATCGATGACTTGGAGCTGAGGGTCGAGAGGCGCTACCTGATGCGTTTCGTCGACCTCATCAGAAGGGTCGAGCCCGACATCATCATCACCCATCACCCCGACGATTACATGCCCGACCACACCATCACCTCTAGGCTAGTTTTCGACGCCAGCTTCATTGCCACATTGCCGCACACCAAGACCCGGTACCCCGCTTCGCGGAAGATAACGCCCATCTACCACATGGATACGCTTGCGGGAGTCAGGTTCGAGCCCTGCGAATACGTGGACATCACGGAAACGCTGGAAACCAAGCTCCAAATGCTCCAGAAGCACTCAAGCCAGATCGAGTGGCTTTCGAAGCACGACGGGATTGACATAGTCGAGTTCGTGAAGGTCGTTGCGCGCTTCCGGGGTCTACAGGCCGGCACCAAATACGCTGAGGGCTTCTGCGCTGCCCACGCATGGGGGAGGAACGTCGCGAAGAGGTACCTCCCCTAGCACCGGCTAGATGCGTGCTTAGCGAAAGGCGAGCGATCCCGATCCTATCCATATGCGGTCGTCCGCGGGGAGCATTTTTCAAAGCAATGGGGAACCGCTTCTGGGTGCCGTCTGTGCTAACGAGGAAGACGATGGGCGGGGTGTATGCGCTTCCTCCGACCCCCTTCGATGCGAGTGGGAGGTTTGATGAGGAACTCATGAGGGCGAACGTCCAGAGGCTGTGCGAGGCAGGCGTGGATGCCATCGTCACGACCGGGAGCGTTGGGGAGTTCCACACGATAAGGTGGGAGGACCATAAGAAGCTAATCGAGGTTCTCGTGGACGCCGTGACGGGCAAGACCAAGGCAATCCCAGGTTGCTCCGGCGTCAACACTGAAGAGGCGATCATGAAGGTGAAGTACGCCCAGGACTGCGGGGCCGACGCCGTGATGAACGTTAGCCCCTACTACGTCAACCTGACGGAGAACGAACTTTGCGGTTACTGGCGGGACCTCGCCGACGCCTGTCCCGACATCGGGCTCATAGTGTACAACAATCCCCACACCGCACAGCTCCACACCGTGGAGACCTTCAAGGAGCTTGCCAAGATCCCCTCCATGTGCGGCAGCAAGGAGATCACGACGATCAAGCTCCAGCTAGAGATAATGCGGCACACCGACCTGACGCCCATGACGGCGACCGAGCTGGATTACTATGTCCCGACCATGAAGCTGGGCGCCAAAGGCATATTCTCCATGTCAGCTTCGATGTTTCCGCGCTTCATCGTTAGCATCTACAAAGCGTGCAAAGAGGGCAAGTGGGAAGAAGCCATGAGGATGCAGCACAAGCTGAGGGACGTCTGGGACTTTCTGGACGGCCTCGCATTTGGCAAGCCGTACGGCCCCATACCCAGGTTCAAGTGCTACGTCAACGCGTTCGGCGTTCTGAACTGCGGGATCCCGAGAAAGCCCTTCATCCCGGTCCCCCAGGACATCCAGGCCAAGTACCGCGAAGAGTTGAAAGCCAAGTTCCCAGAACTCTTTGAGGCCTAGGCGCAGGTCCCTACTTTGATCCAAAAAAGGAATCCCTTGAATCAGGCACGGGCAGGCATCTCAGCGCCCGCGGGGCTTGACGGAACCTCCCTAGGACGCTTCTCGCTCACTCTTCGCAACCTAAGGCGTGGCAGGTCACGCGGGGAGGTTCGCTTCGACCTTTACCTGAAAGGCGCCGGGCGCCTATACGAGCCCCCCGTCATATCGGCACTTCACTTCGCCGGCATGGGCAGATGGTACCGTCCCTGGATCGAGGTTGCGTACGAGAACCGGCTCTCCTCAAAGGAGGCAAGCGTCGATCTTGAAGGGACGCCTGAGGAGGAAGAGCTCTTCAAAGTGCTCTGCGGGCTGTTGGTCCCCGGCGCGCATATCATGGTGAAATACCACAACCACCCGATCACGGCAGCGGCGCTGCTCTTCGGCATCCCACCTCCCGCAACGCCAATCGGCTACCTGCTCTACGTTGGGGGATGCCGCTGGTACAAGGACTGGTACTTCGCGGAGGGATTCAAGGAGGGAGAGGAGAAACTCCAGGCGACGATGCCCCTCGACTCCGAGCGGAGGCAGGCGAGGACAATCGAGATAAGGCGAGAGCTCCAGGCCTACTTGCACAGCCAGCCTGATCCCTCAAAGGCGCAGATGGAGGAGATCTGCAGGGGCCTAGCTCGGAAGATACTGCAGATGCGGGAAAACTGATGCGGGAAAACTGATGCGGGAAAACTGATGCGGGAAAACTGATGCGGGAAAACTGATGCGAAAAGCGGGTTGGCTTGCTTGGCTATCCTTCGACATCCGGTTCGGAAGGCCCAACCTCTGCCCGATTGGCAAGGAGGCCGGGTCTCAAGCCTTCGCGCCACCCATCAGGGTAGGTAAGACCTACTCGTACGGAACCTTCTCCATCTGACCGCTCTTCCAGGATTTCTCTGCGGTCTCCATCACCGCTATGACCCGTCGTCCCTCCTCGGGCTTGACGGCCAGCTCCTTGCCCTTGTTGAGATGCTCGGAGATGTTCCTGTAATAAGCATCCCAGTCGGACTCCCTGTATCTCACCTGCATCTCGGCAGGGATGTCCCTGATGAAGGTTCCAACCTTGAACGACTTCTCGGGTCCGTCAACGATGGCACCCTTGGTGCCAAGGATCCTCCAACGCGGCTTGCCGATGCGCGCTATCTGAGAGATCTGAAAGTCCGCCACTGCGCCAGATTTGAAACGAATTATGGCCCGGGCATCGTCTTCGTTCGTCACGTCCTTCCATACGAGCTTCTGGGAGAACCCGACTACCCCCTCCATGCGGTCCGGCACGAGGTTGAGGATCCAGTCTATGAAGTGCGCTCCCCAGTCGTACATCAGCCCGCCGGATATGCTTTTGTCAGATCGCCACCAGTACCCGGGATGGCCGTACCCTCCAGCGAAGGCCTCTATCTGGTAGACCTTTCCGATCAGCCCCTTGTCGATGATGTCCTTGAGGGTCATGAAGTCGCCGTCCCAGCGCCGGTTGTGAAACACGGACAGCATGACGCGCGACCTGCGCGCAGCCTCGATCATCTGGGTAGCTTCCTCGACGGTTATGCACATCGGCTTCTCCACGATGACGTGTTTGCCGGCCTCAAGACACTTGATCGCCAAAGGGGCGTGCGTGTTGTGAGGGGTCACGATGGTCACGAGGTCGAAATCCTCCTCGATGAGGTCCTCGACTCGATTGAACGTCTGTATGCCAGGAAAATCCTGCTGGGCTGCTTGCGTCCTTTTCTCGTCGATGTCGCAGACCCCGAAAAGCTCCAGCCCCTTGGTTTTCTGGAACCACGTGGCATGCGCCTTGCCCATGTTGAACGCCGCACCATAGCCGATCACGGCACACCGTATCGTCATGCTCACATCTCCGGGCCGCGGAGAAGCGCTTTGCGCTCCCTCTTAAATGTCCTCGGAGCCGGGGCGCTGGCACTACGCCGGCAAGAGCTTCGTTTCGCCGACCTCCCTGTACAGCCTGCGACGAACCATGATCGTCCACAGGACGAAACCACAAACCATGCCGGTGGAAGCCACTACCAGCCATTCGGTGAGATACACCCAGAGAAGAGCCTCGTCCCTGAGCTCGTACGCCCTCTTGAAGGCGGAATCCAGCATCCTCAGCGCCCTCATCTCCCCTTCGATGCATTTGTCGATTTCGCCGTCCAAGTAGAAACGGTCTGCCTGGGATCTTGCCTGTTGCGCTTCTGCCAGCATCCTCTCAACAGGAACCACGTTCGCGCCAAACTTTGAGACGAAGTCTAGGGTGCCCTCGAGGGTCTGGCGCTGGTTTCGGTAGTTTTCCATCAGGCGGCGAGCCTCGTAGGTCGCTAATGGATCCTCAGGTATCCTACCGCCGGTAACGTAGATGGCCAGGTTCAGGGCGTAGTTGCCATAGTGGGGCCACCTGAGGAAGTTCGTTCCCCCCGCTGGAGTCCAGTCGGCCGTCATTGCGTACGAGGAGCCATTGCCAACGTCCCAGAAGCACAGCAGCGGGTACTGCAAGGGCTTGAAGAGCACGGAGTAGAATGCGAGCGGAGCGACGCCTTCCCTCAACGCAACGATGTTGCACCCAAAGAAGATGCCCATCGGGCCGAGCTCATCGAAGGGAAGGGACTTCACGAAGACGTTTTCGGGCTGAGAGATCTCCATCCGACCCTCTCGACTTTCCCATTTCTCGGGCAAGCATATCACCGGCAGCACATCCGCCACCGCCGTGTCACCCCAGGACCCGGGATAGTTCGGGACGGCGCCGAACGTTTCCAGCCCGCCGATCATGACCAGTCCAAGCCCGCTACGGACGACCGCGTCGCGGAACCAGTTGAAGTACTCGGCTCTGAAGGATTGTACGTTCGCATCGCTCACGATGATCATGTCGAACCCGGAGCGCAGCTCGGCCTCCGTTCGGGGCATATATGCCCGCATGTGCCTTCGTATCACCTCCGTGGAGTCGTGGAAGCCCGACGCCCTTATGGGCAGAATCGTGGTGAGTGGATCATTCGCGTACACGGGGTATGGGCTCGGGCCGGCAAACGCATCACCGAAGTAGAGTATCCGGATCCGGCCGGTTGACGGATCTCTCCGGTTTTCCCTGCACGATGCGGCATCGAAGGACAACCCTCCAAGGACGCCGACGACCAACGGCACGACGAGGGTGGATTTGGACAGCAATCCAGCCCGCAACTCTGCGTGTGTGATTTAAATCCTTCGCGGTCCCCGTGACGCGCTGCGTGGTGTCGGCATGCGTTTGGCCAAGGTTTGCAGCATATCCCTGCCCGGCATGGGGCCTTGCGAGGACCGCCTCACGAAGGTCCTGGACAGGGCCTCCAAATGGATCGACCTTGCGGCAAGGGATGAGCCGGACATAATCTGTCTGCCCGAGACGGTAAACGGCCTCGGGCTTTGCGGCAAGGCCTGGGCCGGATGCGCCGAGCCCGTGCCGGGGCCTACCACCGAGATGGCCTCCAGGATGTCAAAGGAGCACTCAACGTACATCGTCTGCCCTATAGTTCGCCGCGACTCCGACGGCCTGCATAACAGCGCCTTGCTCTACGACCGCTCCGGTGAACTGGCTGCAACCTACGATAAGGTTCACCCCACGATTTGGGAGATCGAGGATGGGATAATTCCGGGGGAGCGTGGTTTGGTCTACGACACGGACTTCGGGACGATAGGCTTTGCCATTTGCTTCGATCTCAACTTCCGCGACCTCAGAGACTTCTATGGGCAAGCGGGAGCGGAGATCATCTTCTTCCTTTCAATGTACCGGGGCGGAATCCAGCTGAGGTTGTGGGCATTCGAACTCGGCTGCTACATGGTTTCAGCCACCCCCGGAGAGATGAGCGCCATAGTCAATCCGCTGGGCAGAATCCTTGCGGAGTCATACGAGTACAACCGGATAATCTCGCGCCAGATCAACCTCGACTGCCGGGTACTCCATCTGGACTTCAACTCGGAGAAGCTGGAGGCCATCAAGAAGGCGTACGGTGCCCGTGTGGAGTTCGAGGTCGCAAGCCCTGAAGGGGTCTTCCTGCTGATATCCAATGACACCAAGACCTCCGACGATGTCATGAGCGAGTTCGACTTGGAGACAAGAACCAACTACTTCCGCCGAGCCGAGAGAATCCGCGACCGTGCTCTGAAGGAAAGGCGAAATCCCTGACTGTAATCGCTGCGGGCACCACGGGCCTTCGCTGGGCGGGGAACTTTGCTGGTTGCAGTGGTTTTGACCCAAAGGCGTCACGATCACCAAGATCGGCGCGCCAGACTTTGATCTGGCTTAACTACGTCCCGTGATCTTGGGGGAGTTCCTTGGAATCGTCAACGCGCAATACCGGTGGAGGAAGACGGAAACCGGAAGGCGCGTAAGAACTTTAAGCGTGAGCCTTATCCTCCTACGAGTGCAGGTACCGAGCACGAGCCATAACCTCGCGATACTTCTCGCTGCATCGGCGATATTCGGACTTTCCGTTGGGGCCTACGACGTCCTGTTTCCCTACTACCTGGACCATATCGGCGTAAGCTTCGAAAGCATGGGAATCATCTTCTCTCTCGCTGCGCTCGTGATCGCGGTGGCAAGCGTCTACATCGCCAGCGCATCCGATTCTAGGGGAAGGAAGTGGTCGTACTCCCTCGGGATCGTGTTGGGCTCCTTGTCCTCCAGCATGGTCCCCTTGTCGCGGGCCTTGCCCGTTCTCGCCATGGCCAAGACGTTCCGTGAAGCAGCCACTCGCTTCAGGGAGTGTCTGCACGGAGTGCTGATCTTCGAGTTCGCGCGCTCGAGATTCACCGATTTCTTCGCCAAATCCAGGGGACTGGAATACCTATCCGAAGGATCCGGCCAGTTGGTAGCGGGTCTCATCCTTGCGGCCTTTGGGTTCTTGGGTTCCTTCCAGTTGATGGGCCTTCTCTTACTTGGCTCCCTGTCGATCTTCTACATAGGCTTTGATGAGACCAGACAGCCAACCCTCGGCCGGGAGCGCCCGGGCCTGCGTGAGACCTATTCCCTGAGCATCCCCGGTCCGCTGAAGCTGCTAGCGATCTCGAGCTTGCTCTTCTCCGTCGGACTAAGCACCAGCCACAACTTCATCATGCCGCTCTTCTTCTCGAAGAAGTTCGGGGCCACCGTCGGCCAAGTCTCTCTCATCCTGGGTCTGCATCGGCTTTCCCTCGCGCTCCCCCTTTTCTTTTCGGGAACGATCATGAGGCGGTCCCTGAGGAAGATCATCATCCTCTCCTTGATCTACGAGGGGACGGCAATCTCCATCACCGGATTGGCACCAGGGCTTGTAGCCTCCACGACCATCTGGTTAACCCACGACATTCTTGGCGCATCACTCTGGATACCGGCCCAGGCCGTGCTTATCCAGCATTACGCCAGAGACCAGATCAGAGGTAGGGACGTCTCCAAGGTGGCGGCCATAGGGGCTTTGGGGTACATATTCGGCCCGGTGATCGCCGGCTGGACCTCATCGATATCGATCAGCGCGCCCTTCATCCTGAGCGGGATCGTGGTTGCTGCGTCGGGGATTCCACTCCTTCCCCTGAGGGAGCCTTCCCTCGAGGAGAAGGACGCCCTGCTTGCCCGAGCGCCAGCCTAGACGGCGTCCATAGGCCTTGCCCCGACCTTTTCCCAGGAAAGCTTGATTAACCACCGAGAAATCGATTGCCGAGAGAGGAGATCAGGTTGGCCGAGAAGCTGGCGATAAAGGGCGGCCCCAAAGCGGTGACCGAGCCTTGGCCGTCATGGCCGATCCTCACCAAGAGGGACGAAGAGGTTGTGCTTGAAGCTCTGAGAGGAACCGGAACGGACGTTGTTGCGCCGGGCGGCGTGATCGGGGCATTTGAGGCAGCTCTGGCGCAGTACCAAGGCTCCAAGTTCGCAGTGGCCACCAACGGCGGAACCCAGGCATTGGATCTTGCAGTCGCAGTATCCGGCGCTGGACCAGGGGACGAGGTCATATGCACCCCATACTCCTGGGGCGCATCCGTCGCGTGCGTCCTGCACAACAATGCAATCCCAATCTTTGCAGACATAGACAAGACGCTCAACCTTGACCCCGACAGCGTCAACGAGAGGATAACCAAGAGAACCAGGGCCATAGTCGTGGTACACATCTACGGACAGCCGGCGGAGATGAAGCCGTTGGTGGAGATCGCCCACGACAACAACCTCGTCCTCATCGAGGATGCTGCGCAGGCCATGGGCGCAACCTACAGGGGAAAGAAGGTGGGGAGCATCGGGGATATCGGCTGTTTCTCGTTCCAGGCATCAAAGCACGTCCCGGCATTGGAGGGCGGGGGCCTCGTGACGGACAACGAGGACTACTACCAGCACGCCCTGATTCTGGCGATGCACCCGCGCAGGCAGGAGGCGCAGGTCGGGGCAGCCGGATACAGACGTTACATAGACAGCTCAGCCTACAATTTCAGAATCCATCCACTTGCAGCCGCGCTGGCAAAGGAGAGGCTCGGAAAGATCGATGAGCTGAACGCGGCTAGGGAGAAGAACTGCACCTACCTCAACGGAAAGTTGAAGGGGCTCCCCGGCATCAGGCCTACATATGTCGGTCCCCATCGCACGCATACCTACCACATGGTGGCGCTGTCCTACGTTAAGAAGGAGCTGGGCGGGTTGCCAAGGGAGAATTTCATCCAAGCCATGCGGGCCGAAGGCCTAGGCATCGGCCACTACGTGGGAGTGCCCATCCACCTCAGGCCCAGGTTCCAAGACCACTACTACTACGGGAAGGGATGCCCCTGGACCTGCCCGTTTGCGGACCGTCTGGTAACCTACAAGGAGGGTGACTGCCCGGTAGCGGAGAACGTGTGCAAGGAAACGGGCCTCACGTTCTACACCGGGGGCCTGGCAGTTGAGTGCAAGAAGCTGCTGGATCAGATTGCCTATGCTTTCGAGAAGGTAACGTCCCAGCCCGAGGAGATAATGAAGTTGCCCGAGAAACCCGCCTGAGGGGAGGTCGCTCGGTCAAGCGGCGAACCCCTCACTCCGGGATGGGAGGAATATCATAGCGTTACGATATGCAGGTGCTGAACGTGAAGCAACTGAACATCGGTTTCGTCGGGTGTGGCTTCATGGGGCAGATAGCCCACATGGCCAACTTCGCTGCCGACCCCAGGTGTAGGATCGTGGCCCTAGCAGACCTCAGACCCAAATTGGCCGAAATGGTGGCGCGCAAGTATTCCATCCCTAGAGTATACCAGAACCACGAGCGTCTCTTGGAGGACCCGGAGGTTGAGGCAGTCGTTGAGATAACACAGGACGACTGTCATGCGCCGATAGCGATCGACGCGATGAACGCGGGCAAGCATGTCTACACGGAGAAGCCTTTGACCACCAACCTGCGAGACGCGCAGACGGTCGTGAGAACCGCGAAGAGGAAGGGCGTCAAGCTAATGGTCAGCTACATGAAGAGGTACGATCCAGGAGTGGAGATCGCGAAGAACGAAATCGCCAAGGTTCTGAGCGACGGATCACTCGGCGCAGTGACGCTCGCTCGATCCCATGGGTTCGGAGGCAACTGGATATGCAACGTGGGAAAACCAATCACCACGGACGAACCCGGCCCCGCTGTAAAGAGAGTGAACCCTTCTTGGCTACCGGAGCACCTGGTCAAGGACTATCGCACCTATCTGAACGTGTACTGCCACAATATCAACCTTATCAGGTATCTCATAGGCGACCCTGAGAAGGCGAGGTTCTGTTCCTACCATCCGGGTGCGAAGGTGCTCCTGATGGAATACAAGGACTTCCCAGCGATAGTCGACACGGGCTGGCTTTCGGCGCACTTCTGGGACGAGTGCACGGAAGTCTATCTAAGGGATGGTCGATTCAGGATCCTCACGCCGCCGCCGCTCCTAAAGAATGTGCCCGCCGAGGTTGAGATCTACAGGGGCGGATCGCTCCAGACCTACACCCGCCCAGCAGCCCCCTGGGACTGGTCCTTCAGAAGATGCGCGGAACACTTCGTCGACTGCGTCCTCAACGACAAGCCGCCCGTGTCATCGGGCGAAGACTCGATGGTCGACATCAAGATCGTCGAGGAAGCCTTCAGGGGACTCCTAGACTAGGCCAAGAGCCCTTCCACGAGCTGCCACAGCTCCTCGGGCTTCCCCGGAGACCATTTGGCCCGCGGGATCTCTCGGTCAAAGACCCTAAAGGCCCAGCCCAGAGCCGACGTTCGACACGCGCAGACGAGGATCGATTCCATGCGCGCGAGGCTGTCAGCTAATGCCCTGAGTCCGGGGTATATCCCCTTGCCGGCCACCTCGAGCTTGCCCACCTCGTCGACGAAGGCAATGTCGGGCGCGTTGCTCGGTAGGCCCTCCAGCACGGCGTTGGCCCTCTTGAACCCTGAACGGGAAAAAAGGTAGCGGGTTCCTCCTTCTCTTTGCCAGTCCGTCCCTTGCACGGTCCCAGGCAAAACGGCAAGGGGAAACCTTTCGCCCGTGGCGCAGTCAAGCCCGTCGTAGCCGAGCAACTCGCCCCCGACGATGCGCCTTGGGCTGACTATGCCGCCGGTGCGCATGCAACGGGCCTTGGCGTTCTCCAGAACGTAGAGACACGACGAACTCTTTCCCGCGCCGATGCCGCCGCTGACGAAGATGATCCTTGCCAAACACATGCACCGGGCGAGGTCAACTCGTTTCCGTTTTGCCGGATGAATTTAAAAATGGGCCTCGCCAGCCAGGCGAGAGAATCGGGAATTGCCGCAGCAACGGAGCATCCCGAACCCAAGCTGAGGCTGCGGTTCGCATCCGCGGCCTAAGCAGGAGAAGGAGAGAGTCACCCGTGCTTTCCCTCTTGAGTCCCACGGCGGAGAAATGGGTGGCTGTCAGCATCTTCATTGCTACTTTCGCTGCGGTACTCTGGCGAAGGGTGCCGATCCACTATCTGTCGCTCGGCGCCGCAGCACTCTTGGTTCTGCTGGGCATCGTCCCTGCAGACGTGGCTTTGTTCCAGGACGTGAATTGGGATGTCCTTGCTATCTACTTTGGATATGGCGTGTTGGCTGCGGCACTGACGGAGAGCGGCGTCCCGGCTCTGCTTGCATACCGCATCCTGCTCAAAACCAAGAAGGAGAAGTACGCCCTGCTTCTTCTTAGCGGGGTTGCTGCCGCGCTCTCGGCCTTCATGCCCAATCCCGTTGTGGTTCTGGCCCTTGCCCCTTTGGCCATCGAAATGGCAGACCGGATGGAATCCCCGCTCTTTCTCTACTTGATTTGCCCCGCACTGGCTTCAAACGCCGTTACGACCGTCAGCATGGTGGCGGATCCCCCCGCGCTGATCTTGGCGGCCTCCACCGGGATGAGGTTTCTCGATTTTTACTGGTTCAAGGGGCGCCCAGGCCTGGGGACGTTGTCGGTCATCGCGGTGGCTGTGGCCTTACTGACGTTGCTCGTTCAGCTCAGGAGAATGAACAAGAAAGTTGCCCTCCCAGCTGAGAAGATCGAGGTCAGCTACGGTGCATCCCTGCTCTTTGTCCTGAGCGTATTGGCGCTGGCCCTGATCCCAACACGTCACCCGGGGATCATCGGGCTCATCCTCGGGGTTGCATCCATCCTGCTTGTCAGACACAGATGGAGGGCCGTCCTGAGGGAGTTCGACATAAGGTCAATGCTGTTCCTCGCGGGAATATTCGTAGTCGTGGGGTCTTTGGACAAGGTTGGGGCGATCATGGATTTCAGCACATGGATCAAGACGATAGGCGCATCGAGCAGTCTGGCGACCTTCGTACTACTCGTTTGGATTTCGGTGGGCTTCTCATCGTTCGTGGACAACGTGCCTTACACGGTCCTGATGATACCGACATGCAAGTACCTTGCCCAGATGCTTGGCATGAGTCCGTATCCGTTCTACTACGGAATGCTCGTCGGCACCGGAATCGGGGGAAACATCACCCCCGTTGGCGCGACGGCCAACGTCCTAGCCTGCGGGATCCTTGAGAAACGCGGCCAGAAGGTGGAGCTGGCGAAGTATCTCAAGATCAGCATCCCCTTCACGTTCGCGGCGGTGCTGGCCGGCCAACTCCTGCTGCAATTGTTTTGGTTGTAGGGCGTCCAACAGGGCTTCCCTAGACGTTCCTTCTCAGGTACTCCAGCCCCTTCCGGTATCCGACGGCGGGGTCCTCCTTTCCCTCATATTCGACGCACCACACGCCATCGTAGCCAGCCCGATGCAACGCCCTTATGGCCCTCTGTAGGTCCAACTCGCCCTCTCCCAAGGGCATACATACGTACTTCTCGCGGGATCCGAACCCGTCCTTCATGTGCGTGTGCAATGTGTACGGTGCGATCAGGTCGTAGAAACGTCCGACCGTTTCTAGGTCATGCCCGAACCAACGGTAGTTCATGGTGTCTAGGTTGGCGCCGATGTTCTTCGAAGCCACTCTTTCAAAGATGGCGACCTGCCTGTCGGCGTCGTTCGTCACGAGGCCGTGATTATCAAGCGCAAGTCGGAGATCGAGCGCCTCCACGAACTCCAAGCACTCCTCGATGCACGTCGATATCGCCTCAACCCAACGATCCTCGGGCACTGAATGCTTGGGCCTTCCCCCTTCGGTCCTTATTGTGCTGGTGCCAAGGATCTCCGCTAGGTCACAGATCTTGCGCATCCTCTCGGCCTCGGCCTTCACGAGTTTGGGATCGAGTTGGACGAAGTCGTTCCCCGCTGCCAAGGCGGATGTCTTCAGTCCGTGAGCGTCCAAGGCACGCCTGAGGTTCTCCGCATTCGACCTCGCAGATTCAAATGGCTGCGCATCCACCCATATGTCGCCAATCTGGATCTCGACGTAGGAGAAGCCGGTCCTCTGCGCGTAGGACAAGAAATCCTCCATCGAATAACCAGGGAAGTTGTAGTGGATCAGACCAAACTTTGGTTGCCGCCTCATTCGCCTCATCGGGGATCGCTGCGCAACAGGGCATTTAATCCTTTCCGGGGCTGCGGCGCGGTTGTTTGGAACCCAGCATACCCCCGGAGAGCTGCGGTCCGACGATCTGCATGATCATGCATAGACGGCTCGCCGGTCGTTGGTTGCGGTTGCGGCTCCGATGGCAACGCAAACCGGGGTTCAGCCCCTGAGTCCGAGCGCGCATTAGCCTTGGTGCGACCGCGATGGAAGGCTAGCTGGGCGCGTACCCAGAGTCCAATTTATCAAAGATCGATCTTCGCCCTCCTCTGGTCCAATGTGCGCGAAGGTCTACATGCTGGGTGCCCAGGTCCTTAGGGTCGAAGGGGCGAGAAGCCCGGTCGTGAGGATCCCGGATCTCCTGGACGCGGCCGGGATCTCGGAGGTCGTCGTGCCGGGAGATCCCGTTGCGATAAAGATGCACCTTGGCTCCGACGGCGGCAGTAGAACGATCAGGCCAGAGTTCGTTAGAAAGGTGGTCGACAAGGTCAAGCTTCTCGGGGGTAGGCCATTCATCGCCGAGACGTGCCGGCCGGACGCGATCCAGTACTTGGAGATCGCGAACCAGCGGGGCTACAACGACTCGACCCTCGGCTGTCCGGTCGTGATCGTCGACGGGTTCAAGGGGAACGACTTTAGGGACGTTCTGACGGGCGGTCAGATCGTCAAGACGGTCCAGGTCGCTGCTGGCATCTTCCATGCGCCGTCGATGATCGTTTTGAGCCACGTCACGGGCCACGGCGACTCAAGCTACGCCGGGGCAATAAAGAACATCGGCATGGGTTGCGTTGCTAGGAGCTCCAAGGGCAAGATCCACAGATCGGTGAACGTCGATCCGCCGATCTTCCATCCAGACAGGTGTGCGGCGTGCGGCGAATGCGCCAAGGCGTGCAACTACGGTGCTCTAACTCTCGTTCAGCAAAAACCCGTCATCAATCCCGTGCTTTGCGAGCGCTGCATGCGATGCACGCGCGCCTGCACCCACGCCGCCCTGGTCCGCCCCGCCCCCACGCGGGAAAACTTCATGCAGGCCCTGGCAGAAAGCGTCAAAGGCGTCCTCTCTACGTTCGAACCAAGCCGGGTGTTATTCGTCAACTTCGTCGTGGATGTGACACCCCAGTGTGACTGTGCACCTTCGCTCGACATCCCCATCGTGCCCGACCAAGGAGTCCTTTGCTCAAGGGATC
>Ga0209102_1000809_pt1 | contig 19074 bp, 14 predicted proteins | sample ConPoolayeHmetaG_FD_185483 | JGI IMG/M metagenome (GOLD analysis project Ga0209102, IMG submission 185483) | Hot spring microbial mat communities from California, USA to study Microbial Dark Matter (Phase II) - Cone Pool mat layer H metaG... ...
TGGCTATGCACAGGAGATCTAGGCTATATGGATGAAAATGGAATGTTCTACTTTGTTGACCGCCTCAAGGACGTAATAAAAGTTAGCGGCTTCCAAGTTTGGCCAATGGAAGTTGAAGACGTATTATGCTCCCATCCCGCCGTGTTGGAAGTAGCTGTTGTCGGTATACCTGATGACTATCATGGCGAAGTGCCGAAGGCTTATGTGGTGTTAAGAAACGGCTTTAAAGATAAAGTGAGCGAAGAGGAGCTTATCAATTACTGTGAAGAAAAAATGGCCAAATATAAAGTACCAAAAAAGATAGAGTTCTTAGAAGAGTTGCCCAAAACACCCTCGGGAAAAATCCTTAGAAGGGAACTCCGATGCAAAGAAACAGAGGCTAGTTAATTGTTTAGATTTGAAAAAGAACAGAAAGTTTTTGAAATAGCAGGAGTTAAGGTTGGAGAACAACTAGGCGAGTATCCAATAATTCTTATTTGAAGCATTTTCTATCTAGGTCATAAAATAGTTAGCGACCCAGTGAAAACTGCGATTAACCGTTTAAGCAGTGATAAGAAGCTTGTCGGTTAGGTTGTTTTAGCTCCATGCGTCTGCCGATGAGGCGCGCGCGTCCGCTTTCTGTTTTCACGCGCCGCGCGCCCTACCGCTCTCCTTGAGAGTGGAAACGAGGAAACCTTTTTCCCTTTAGTTTGTAGGCTGACGCATAAAATATTGCCGCTGCCACAAACATGAGCGCACCCAGTAGAAAAGCCGAGAGGTAATTGCCTGTCAAATCAATTATATAGCCAGCAATGACAGGCCCTATTGCACCCCCCATCCCAAAGGTTGTAGCTACAACTCCCAAGATGGAACCCAAGTGAGTTGTACCGAAGAATTCTGCCAATACTGGAGCATACATTATCATCCAACCGCCATAAAAAAGACCAAAAAGGGCTGTAAAAAGGAAGATCGCTTGAACGTTTCCAGCCAAAAGTAAAATTGGTATAACCATAGCATCTCCCATACAGCAAAATATCAACGTGAATGATATACCGATTTTATCTGCTATGATTCCTGCCACTACTTTTCCTATGGTTCCAATAATCCCTATAAGACCTAAAGCTATAGAGGCTTGCAGGGAGGGTATTCCAGAGTCAACAGCATAAGGCATTATATGCACCAAGACCATGAAAAGGGCAAAGCAAGCAAAAGTAAAGCAAAAATATATCATCCAAAAGGCACACGTTTTAACGGCTCCACTTAATGTAATAGGAGTTTTTAAACTGAATGAGGCTAAATTATCTCCACCGCCAGCTTGAGAGCTTAGCTTGAGCTTCTCAGGGTTCTCTTCAACCATCAAAGCCGCTATTAGTAGTAGAGCTGCAGAAATTAAACCGGTAATGGTGAAGGCTAACCTCCAGTGATAAGAGTTTATTATATAAGTTAAAACTGGTGCCATAATAAATTGACCGAAGCCTATCCCTGAAGATGCTATTCCAACGGCCAAACCGCGCCTTTTTGTAAACCATTTTATGAGCGTTGGCATGATGGATACATAAATGGGACTTAAGCCTATCCCAACGACAACCCCAAAAGTGCAGTATAAATGCCACAGCGTAGAAGCCGCGCTACTAAGTAATAGTCCTAACCCTGTTAAGAGTGCCCCGATGCCCAATAAAGTTCTAGGTCCATATCTGTCATTTAACCAGCCCATTGGAATCACCGCTAGAGTGTAGATCGCCATAGCTGTTGCATAAATTGAAGAGACGATGGTATGTGACCAGCCAAAATCCATTAATAAGGGTGTTATAAATACGCCATAAAGATACAATATTGACTCGACGAACAAGGCTAAGAAACCCGCAGTTACAATAATCCAACCATAATACGGACGCCTAATCATCACATCCATCACGGTGAAATTGTTTATACGTCTCTATATTTTTTTCCATAACCAATTTTTAACCCTCCTTTATCGCAATTTAGACGAAAAAACGTTATAGGACTTTAAATCTTCATTAACATTTTAAAGGAGCTAGGATGCATACAACATGAAACAAAACGTTGTCAATTACGGATGGATTATTGCCTTTCTAGGATTTTAACAGCGCTGGTAGTTCATGGCTTTAGCCCGCTTCGGCGTATTCACCAATCCTTCCATGTATGAAATATGAAGGTTGGGTTGAATCTTGACTATTTTCAGGTAAGCCTCATAGCTACTGGCAATTTCATCGGCTATATGATATTAGCTGCTGCCGGTGGTTTTTAGTAGCAAGTGCGGATCAAAGGCTGTAATATCGCTTTCAGCTATGTTGATGGGTTTCGCCATGATAGCTACATATAATAGCGATGGCATCTGCTTCTGAATAAGTAAATCCAGAGTAAGATCTGCCGCGGAAGGATTTGTAACGTTATTTTTTGGATTAGGACAAATCATCGGTGTGGCAGTAGGCGGTTACATCATAGAATCCGCAAAAGTCTTTAACCATCCCTTTATTATTGCGGCTCTAGTATCGCTTGTAGGATCAATCATTCTTTAATGCTCAGAAAAATTAAATAAACTGAGCGCGTGCTAAAAACCCACGAAAAAGAAGTGGAAATTGGCGAGGTTACGATCTAATCTAACACTTACTTTTCTTGGTTACTTCTACAATCCCATTATAAGCGTCGACAACCACGAAGTCCCCTGTTTCTATAACCTCCAGCGGGTTTTTCTCCAGCATATGCACCATGGGAGTGTCTGTGATTATGGCGCTGACAGCCACTACAGCTTCGGCTTTAACATTGATTATGGCCTTTGGAGCATTCCCACGTTTATATGCCACATAAAATTGCCAAGGACCAGTGGTCGAACCTTTACCATGAGGGAATACTAATATTTTCCCAGCGACATTTTGTCCTTCAAGCTCGTGTCCCTTTTCCACAATCTTCCCGCTGTAAGGGTTTAGGCCTCCTGTAATAGATATTGGCATTTTAGTAACTATTGCTTCTCCCTCAGCTTTACCCTTAGAGACGGCCTTCGCTTTTAACACTATTTTTTGACTCAATCTTCCCATCTCCCTTTAACGGCAGCTTCTACACAATCTTTGGTTGAGGCGAATATTGTGCCCATTCCAAACAGCCCATACGCGTAGTATGCCGCTTTTAAAGAGTTTGTAACAACAACATGAATTCCCTTCTCCTTTAGATAGGCGTATGGGCCTCCTGAGGGGCACGTGTCAGCTACTAGCATTCCTCCAGCTCTTCGTAAAGTATTACCATAACCCATTCGTTCAGCAATAGCCTTAGTAGCCTTAGAAGTGCATACCCACAACTTTACTCCATTACAAACCTTTCTTCCTGTAAGCATTGTTGCAATTTCCTCTATTTCCTGTAAAGTGCAGTGTGGACAGCCGAAAATTACCAAATCAACTTTTCCCTCATCTGTCCTGCATGACTCCTCGTAAACCTCTTTTATATCAGATGCGGTAACCTTTATTTTATCTTCAGGTTTACCTCCACCGAAAGCTGCCTCAAGTGTTGGCGCTTCAGGAGTTATCCCAACCAGATGAAACATTGGCACGGCTCCGGAAACCGGAAGAGGGTATGCTAAAGCTTGAAGGTTTTGAAGCGAAATATCCTTGGGCAAGCCGACAAACACTGGAATTTTATCACCCACAATTTTACCTACATAATATCCCATGGCGGCATAGTCCGTTTGGGTTAGCTTTTCTATATTGAGCTCAGTAACATCAACGAGTATGTTACCGATTCTGTTTTCGGGCAAATGCATTCCATATTCCGGGGTTTTCCCTGTAACTGCGGCTGCAAGGGCTGAGTGGTCTCCTTCCCTGTTCGTCATAGCTCCAAGAACCGAATTGGCAAAGATTTCACTCTCTGATGCAGCCCAAGCTATATGCTCGCCTTTTTTGGGGAGGTTTCCAACTAGAAATTGTTGGCAAGTATAAAACAGTTTAACTCCAAGCTTTCTTAAGGCTCTGTCGATTCTTAACTGAATTTTTCTAAAATTTTCAGGAACATCCATCTCTTTGTATAGGTCGAAATCAAAGCTTTGCGGGTTCACTGTAGTGAAAACCTTGGTTGAAGCGCCTGTTTCAGCAAATTCTTCCAGCCATTCAACTCCCTCATCCCTTAGGGGCCCGTAGTTTCCAGCCATGTGCGCGCTGCTAATTGGTATCATTTTCTCAGCATCGTAAAGATCACCTATAGCCACTAATATTTCCATGGCTTTTTGCACACCAGGACCATGATCCCCTTTAAGCATTTTCTCCTCTTCATTAGTTAGGTACATGCTATCCCACCATGACCATAGTTCTTTTTCATGTGCCTCTTTTTATATTTTTTATTTAATCGTTTGAGAACATGTTTAACCGATTTGTACATGTATGAGAAAGCTTAAATATATTTCTTTAAGATACTAATAAAACGAGGTTCTATAATGAAGAGTTTCTATTGTTTGGGAAGGAAAGCTATTACTAAGGTTCAGGCGGCTGTCATCGTCATTATTCTCGTGATCGTCGTCGTAGCGGGCGTTGCTTACTATTACACTGCTCCAACAACACGTCAACCGATTAAAATAGGGGTAATTTTGCATATGACAGGTGGTCCTACAAGGCTTTGTAAAGAGGTTTGGGATGGAATGAATTTGGCATTAGAGGAGATAAATAGCAAGGGCGGTGTTTTGGGTAGACCGATAGAGTTTATCCTTGAAGATGATGAGGGAAAATCAGATAAGACCTTGGCTGCAGCCAAGAAATTAGTTGAAGTAGATGAAGTAAGCATGTTGGCTGGAATCTTGATATCAGGTAATGTTATCGCAATCAGCGAGTATCTGGCGGAGTCAGGAATCCCCTACGTATCACCGATCTCTTCGGCTCCAAGGCTGCTATACGAACAGGATCCCGGTAAATTCCGAAACGTATTTACGCTTCATCCAGACTACGATCAAATAGCTAAAGCGCTGCTCACGTTCATAAGGGAAGTTGCAAAAGGCAAGAGCTATGTCTATATAGGGGAGGAATATGTAACCTGCCATTATATTGCCGAGTACCTTGAACCAATGGCTAAAGCGGCAGGAGTTAAATGCTTAGGTAACATTTTTGTGCCTATAGGTTGCAAGGACTTTACAGACGCGCTTATGAAGGTGGAAGAGGCTAAACCAGATGCACTTGTCTGGTTCGTGTATAGCGGAGCTGAAGTAACACTTACAAGACAAGCCTATGAAAGGAAGTTATCTATGCCCTACTTGGGTCAGATGTCTGTATGTAGCATGTGGGAGCTTCCCGAATTAGTTGGAGAAGCTTCTGACTACTTATGCTTTGGCACATGGAGTTGGAACGTATCCCTCACCGAAAAGACGGTGCCATTCTTTAACAACTTCTACAAAAAATATGGCTACCGTGCATGTGGACTTGAGGGACCTGCAGGATATGACCTCGTTTACTTTATGGCAGGGGCCATCGAAAAAGCAGGAACCCTTGATAGGGAAGCCCTCATAAACGCCCTTGAAACAGTTGAAGTTGTCGGAGCAAGGGGTAAGGTTAAAATGGATCCGGCAGATCATGGAGCCATTTATTGGGCTTCAGGATATATAAACGGCGTGTTTGCACAATGGCTTAGCGGGACACCATATGTGCTTTGGCCGCCTGAGTTGGCGGAGAAAAGCTATACAAAACCTCCATGGGTGCCTTAAGCCGTTGAGAAGAAATCAACCCCTACCTTTTTCCCTTTTTCTAAGGCTTAAATAGTTTTGTAAGCTCCCTTACATCATCCACGCGCTCCAAGTTCTCAATTGTTCTAATTAACCTTTCTGTGCGTTCCTTGCTTAGAATAGCGCCTACTAGCTTTCTAAACTTCCACTGTAAATCCTGTTCCGTCATTGGCATTTTGGGGTCTCCCTTACAGTATTCTCTTTTTCTTAAGTGAACTTTGCCTTTCGCTTTAAGTTCTATTTTAGCGAAAGTTCTCTCCGGTGTTTTTTCAAATATTTCGCTGGCCTCTGGATCAGGTACAACTTTTACCTTTTTAGTGAAACCTAACACATTTGGGTCAGCGAACCTTTCATTTGCATACCATTCTGGACCCGGCTCATATCCTAGGACTGCCATCGCAATGCCCCATGGAACACTCCAGATGGCATCCCACATTGTTTTAGGCTTCGGATTGTCGTATGGAGGAGCGCAAACTTTCCAATGCGCCTTAAAAATTATTTCATCAATTTCATTTACTCCTATTTTCTCTTCCTGTAAAAGTTCTAAGACCAGTTCAATGCCAGGATGTATCCATCTACATGTTGGCCAAGGTTTTAAAGCAAGAAATTTCTGGATATTATACTCCTCTCCGAGCTTACTTACCATAACCTCCCAGTCACATCTGTCTGAAACTGTGACCCAGTAGCCTTTGTTCCCGTCAAGGTAATCATGAAAACCCGTGAACCCTTTTTGGGCGAGAAAAACCGCGTTTATCCCCACTTCGCATAACCAAAAATTTGGCAGTTTTATCATGGCGCCTGGTACATCTAAAATCCTATGCACGTTTATTGCCGGTGCCACACCTCCAGCTATCCCAAAGCTTTGCTTAGTTTTATCCTCGTCGAGATGCAGAAGCTTAGCTGCCGCCGCAACCACCCCGAAAATGGGCCAATTTTGAAGCCAAACTTTCTTCATCAATTCAGGAGAGGGATGAGTTGCATCTCCTATTCGTGTAGCAACTTCATAACCGACAACAACAGCATTGATTAAATCCTTCCCACCTGCCTTAAGAAATTCAGCAACAGCGATGGCTGATTGGACTATGGGCGATGCCGGGTGAGCTCGATTTCTATAAGTTTCGTCGAAGTCAAGGGTATTCGCCATTTGAGCGTTGACACCCGCAGCCAAAGAGCTAGGTACCTTACGTCCATTACCTATTATTGTGGAGTCACGTCTCCCACGCAACTCCTTAACAAAATCTATCAAGGCTTTATCAGCGCCTGTTGCATAACCGCCAAAAGCGCAGCCAACATTATCTAAAATCAGTTCCTTAGCCTTCTCAACCACAGAAGTAGGCAAATCTTTAAATTCCGTATTTGCAACATACTCAGAAAGCTTCTCAGTAATGTTCATGACTTGAATATCACCTCTCACACAACTAGCGATATTATTTAAACTAAATACCCAAATAGGCTCTTCTAACATCGTCATTTTTAAGAAGACTTTTTCCCTCGCCTTCTTGAATTATTCTTCCATTTTCTAAAACTAAGCCCCTATCAGCAATTTTCAAAGCTGAGTATGCATCCTGTTCCACTAATAAAATAGTAACACCTTCCCTACGGATCTCGTCAATTTTATTAAAAATACCCTTTCTCATAATTGGTGACAAACCCAAAGAAGGCTCATCTAACATTAAAAGCCTAGGCCTAGACATTAAAGCCCTTCCTATGGCAAGCATCTGCTGTTCGCCCCCACTCAAAGTTCCAGCTAGCTGTCCTTTCCTCTCTTCAAGCACTGGAAACAAATCGAACACCCTCTTCAAGTCTTCCTTTACCTCACTCTTCTCCTTACGTAGGTAAGCCCCTACTTCGAGATTTTCTAACACTGTCATCTCTGAAAGTATTCTCCTTCGCTCAGGACACATAGAGATGCCCATCTTCACTATTTCACATGTAGACATGCCATCAATACGTTTGCCTGCAAACCATATGGAGCCTTTATGAATTTTCTTTAGCCCAATAATTGATCGGAGAAGAGTTGTTTTTCCAGCCCCATTGGGTCCTATAATTGCAGCAAGCATCCCCTCTTCGACACAAAAACTTGCATTCTCTAGTGCCAATGCGCCTCCATAGTAAACAGTAATTCCATCCAACTTAAGCAATCGTACCCACCCCCAAGTAAGCTTCGACAACTTTCTTGTCTTGAACAACCTCTTTTGGGGATCCTTCAGCTATTTTTTCACCCTCAGAAATCACAATCACCCGCTCCGAAAGGTTCATAATGACTCTCATCACATGTTCCACGATGACAACCGTTAGACCACTTTCATGCAACTTTTTAATAACTTCCATCAAAACAACCATTTCATCGAAGCTTAACCCAGCAAATGGTTCATCTAATAATAAAATTTCAGGCTCTGTTGCTAAAGCTCTTGCTATCTCAAGCTTTTTCAAGTCTCCATGCGGCAAACTCTTTGCCACTTTATCTTTATGATGCAACAAACCTACGAGATTCAGCACCTCCAAAGCTCTCTTCTCTAAGTTTCCACCTAACTTTTTCCTCTTACCATACAGAGGTACCGAGACGTTTTCTAGAACACTCATGTTGGGAAAGGGAGAAATTAGTTGAAAAGTTCTAGATATGCCTTTATTTACGATTTCATACGGCTTAAGGTTCGTTATGTCTTCTCCTTTAAAAAATACAGCTCCATTTTGAGGTCTAAGAAAGCCTGTTATTAAATTGAATATAGTAGTCTTCCCAGCTCCATTAGGTCCAATTATTCCTATAAGTTCTCCTTTATTAACGGTAAAGCTTACGTCCTTAACCGCGACCAATCCCTTAAATCTCTTTGTTAAGCCTTTAACTTCTAGTAGAGCCATTCGAATTAACCTGTTAGTGTCATGGGCATAATTTACTTAAAAGTTTTGTGTTAAATGTTCCAGACGTGACAACCTGAGTGTAGGGGCTCTGGACAACGCTAGGTCTGACATACCACTGTCTATCCAATGGATTGAAAAGTAAAAGAAATAATTCTCCTCATCCTTCAAAACAGCGCACAAGAAATATTCTTCAACAGAATAACAGTTAACCTAAAACACAAAACACACCTAAGATGGAAAAGGGCGGTGGAATGCTGGAACCTATTCTCTAAAACATAATATATTACACTAAAACTATTTCTTTCGGTAAGCCTTAAGTTGCCACGTCTTTTCCAGAGCTTTATGACTATTTTAAATCGTTACATCTTAAAGGTTAAAACAAAAAGATGAGAAAATCTTTAAAAGATGAACAACATAATTTAAAGAAAGCATTGCGGAGTTGAAGCTGACTATTGATTGCGATAATTACGGAGCTGATTTTGAGCGGATTAGTTTTGGGTGCTATTTACGGTCTTGCAAGCGTTGGTTTGTCATTAATTTTCGGGATAATGCGCGTGGTGAACCTTGCGCATGGCTCTTTACTCGTTCTTGGAGCTTTCATAGCTTACTTTTTATATAATATCCTTGTTCCAAACCCTTATATAACCACGATACTCGCTGCAATAACCGTTTTTGTATTAGGACTGTTTATTGAGAGGTTAGCTATCTACCCATTCAGAGTTTCTGAGATGAGAGTCTTGATGATTACGTTCGGTTTAGGCATAATCATCGAGCAACTTATCCTCTTAGGGTGGGGTGCAAGGTACATAATGTCTCCTATCTACATTCTCGGCTCAATAGAGTTATTTGGCATAAAACTTTCTATACAGCGCTTAGCCCTGTTAACGGTCAGTGTTGTTTTAATCTGTGCATTATGGCTATTTCTCACGCGTTCTAAACTTGGAAAAGCTATACGCACACTTGCTCAAGATGAAGAAGTTGCAATGATATTTGGAGTTGCCGTTGAACGAATACGTGCCTTGACATTTGCTCTAAGTGGCGCCCTAGCAGTCATAGCAGGGGTCCTACTTAATTCGATATACATGTTTCAAGCACACGCAGGATGGGAATATCTGCTAATAGCCCTCGCCATAGTCATAGTAGGAGGATTGGGCGATATTAGAGGAACCATAATCGCTGGAATTGTGCTAGGCCTAGCAGAATCGTTTGTTGGATACTTTATTTCGCCTTCATGGCGAATTATATGCTTCTTTATTAGCATTATAATTACATTGATGGTTAGGCCTTCGGGAATATTCAGAAGAGGAAAGGAAACATGAGAATTGCAACTAAAATAAGAAAGGAAAAAATCCGCCAATCGATTCTTACTCTTGCGCCGTTGGTGATTTTGGCAGTGATTCCACTGTTTTTAAAAGACCCCTATGTAATTCACATGATAACGGTTGCAAGTATTTACGCTATATTTAGCTCAAGTTGGGATATGCTATCCGGTTACACTGGCCAAATAAGCTTAGGCCACGCTGTCTTTTTTGGAGGCGGAGCTTATGTGGCTGCTTTCTTAACCATGTGGTATAATGTTCCACCCCCTTTATGCGTTCCCATAGCGGGTGTCATCATGATGCTTTTCAGCATTATTATTGGTGTACCCTCTTTAAGAGTCACAGGTCCCTATTTGACTATAACCACTCTAGCCTTTGCTGAAACAGTGAAAGCGATCGTTATAGCCTTTCCGGGAGTCACAAGAGGTGAAGAAGGCATTCCTGTGAAGACCATGGTGCGTGGAATGCTTCCCAATTTTTATATTTCACTTATTCTAATGGCTGTTTCTATAACCGTCATGCACTTTATTGCGAACCATAGACTTAGAATTCCGCTGACGGCAATCCGCGAAAATGAGAATACGGCTCAAGCCTCCGGTTTAAACACTACCAAGTATAAGGTTCTATCCTTTGCAATAAGCGCTTTCTTCGCTGGAATTGCCGGAAGCTTTTATTGCTATTATATGATGATAGCCTCTCCGGCGTTGCTGTCCCTTGATACCTCGTTTATGGCATTCGCCATGGGTGTAGTGGGGGGGATGGGGACAATTATAGGACCCGTAATAGGGGCTTACATCATCACAATATTATCGGAACTGCTTCGCAGCGTAATTGTTAGAGCCCACCTTTTAATATATGGCATAGTATTTATCGCATTCATAATGTTAATGCCTGAGGGAATTATAAAACCTTTAAGCAAACTCATTAAAAGGAGTTAACATCTCGCGTGCACAAATTATTAATTAGTTGATTGTATATCCTTTCGCTTTTTATTAAAAACGCGCGTGAATTTCAATTGGAGATTTTTCTCGACAAATGAAAAAAGCAATGAGACCTTCTGGGAGGCTGGGTTGCCACAGGAGAAATGTATGTCATGGACTTGGACGGTTCCGGTTGCATGTTGGAGGGCGGATTATTTAATAAGAACAAAAGCTCCCATAATAAGTAAAAGAGACACCTTGGCGGAATTTACGGATTTGTTTGCATGAGTAGGGTCAAAAACAGAGGTCATTCGAGACTTTCAAGAGACTTAGTGCTGGATGCTCATTTTTAGAGTCTGATCTTTAATGCAGTATTGAGCACGCCTTTCGTCCCGCTTTGGATGGTGGAGGTTAAGGCTGATCCTAACATTTTTGAGTTGTGTCTTGAAAACGTAGCCATTAGCTCTTAGGTTCTTATTGGTGTGGCTTTCCAGAAGTAGACGTACATGCCGTCCTCGCGTCTTAAGTCAACTCTTCTAAAGGTTAACTCGACTGGTAAGTCTATTTTTAGCTCTTCTGCATCTACATCTGTCAGCTCTAAGAAGATTCTTCCCCCGCCCTCTAGGTTTACTAGGCCTACTGGCACATTTTCCCTTAGGGGGTCGAAGGAGTATGAAAATATTTTTCCTTTTTTGTCGCATAGTCTGACTTCTTCAAAGTTGTCTTTAGATTGGCATTTGATGCAGACCCGTTGAGGTGGGTACTGAATAGTGCCGCACACTTTGCATTTAACCCCGTGTAGTGGATATATACGGTTGCGTTCCCTCCATATGGCTACAGCGCTCGGGTAAGAAACACTCATATCTATTCTTGGTTCAGGTAGTTTGATGAGTTTGCGCCATTTGAGGAATGTGATGTAGTCTCTTAACATTTTCTTCCTAGCAATGTAGGCTTTTACCCCACGCTTTCTCTCCTTAAGTCTTTTTACGCCGTCAGTAACTTTGAACATGAAAGCATCGCTGCCACTTCCATAGCTCGCCAGCACAAGTCTATCACCAGGGCTAGACTCCTCCAATGCCGCTGTAAACAACATTAAAGGCTGAGCAGCACCAGTGTTGCCTACCACATCCATAAGAGGATTTTGGAGTTGGTTTTTTGGATCAAAGTTTAAGTTTCTAGCCAATTCAACGCCTCTTCTTGGGTCAGGTACCGAAAAGACCACTTTAGCCACGTCCTTCGTGTTTACCCCTGTTCTACTCATTAATCCTGTCACAGCCTCTTTAACCACTTTGAGGTATCCGCATGAATAGATGTAACGATCCTCCCATAAATTAACGTAAAGGTCGATGTCTCTGCGCCATACATCATATATTTCATCAAAAACGGAGTGCTCAGCCTCTAAATCTGCAGCTATCTCAGTTCCTATTAAAAGGGCAGCGGCGCCGTCGCCGAAGGTTTGCTCGCAGATGGAGCCCGGCGCTCCTAAACGGCAATCTGCAGCTGTTACAAGTATTTGCCTCGCTGATCCCGCTTTAACAATGTTTAAAGCGGCTTTTAGGGCACTTGTCCCAGCTTTAATGGAGCCGGCAAAGTCTGCTACGAATACATCACTACGAAGGTCAAGGGCAGCAGCTATAGTGGCAGCCGCACTTTTTTCTTGGAAAGGGGATGTTGTAGAAGCAAAGAAAACTCCATCAACGGTGCAACGGTCTATCTCGCTTATGCAGTTCATTGCAGCGGCAAAAGCCATTGTTAAACTGTCCTCATCCTTGCCAGCTACAGATCTTTCACCTGGGAGGCCCTTACCCATTAATTCTCGACTCATTCTCCAGATGGGAATATAAGCGCCATACGAGGCTACTCCAACCATTCTAGACCCCCCTTAAGCCAAGTATAACCACACCAGCGGCATGAGACTCCAGAGGATTACCTCCACACGTATGTGTGATCCCTCTCTGGTTCCTTATTTCCACTTGACGTTGGCCAGCCTTACCTTGAAACTGCTTATAAACCTCATACATCGTCCTAAGTCCGCTGGCTCCTACGGGATGCCCGAAACATTTAAGACCACCATCAGTGTTTACAGGCAGCTCACCCTTTAACTCGAAGGTTCCAGCTTCCACGTCTTCCTTTGCCTTACCCCTTGGGCTAAAGCCAAAGTCCTCGTATATCACGAGTTCATGTATGGTGAAGCAATCGTGCACTATAGCTAGGTCGAAGTCCCTACGAGGATCCTTTATTCCTGCCTCGTTGTAAGCCATTTTGGATGCTGCAACGTTCTCTCTAACGTAGGTTACACTCCAGTCGTCTTGAACTTGAGGATGATACATTCCACAGCTTAACCCAACACCTTTTACCAGCACGTAATCATCCCTGTAGTTTTTAGCCAGATCCGCACGCGTGATTATGGCTGCAGCAGCCCCATCGGTGATTCCACAACAGTCGAAAAGTCCAAGTGGCCAAGCAATTATTGGCGCATTTAACGCTTCCTCAAGGGTTATTTTACGTTGAAACTGGGCTTTAGGATTCAGAGAGCCATTGTAATGATTCTTAACTGCTATCTTAGCTAAAATTCTCTTACCCTCTTCAATTGGAATCCCATAATGGTGAAAATACCTTAGAGCAAGCTGAGCGTAAGCTGACACTGCTAAAAAGCGTGGATTTACACGGCTGGTGTAAAGCTCCATAGGGTCACTGACTCCGGGTATCGGCAACCCTGTATCCTTTAGCTTCTCTGCACCACAGACTAATACGAGGTCAAAGGCGCCGCACGCAACAGCGTAGCAAGCATCAATAAAAGCGTTATGACCACTGGCACATCTATTCTCGATTCTCGTAACAGGAATGAAATTCAGCTTCAAAGGATAAGCTAACTTAATGCCAAGCTCGCCGCTCCATGCAGTGGACCACCAAGCAGCATGTATATCTTTTGGTTCCACACCAGCATCATCAAAAGCTTCATAACAAGCCTCCACAACTAAGTCGTTGACGCTTTTATCCCAGTGTTCATCGAACTTAGTACATCCCATCCCTATTATTGCAACTTTATCCCTAACTCCAGCCATGTTTTCACCTCATCGCATCTCAACTAAAAACATCATTGGAATAAATCTGCTACGTTTACTCTCTTATTTAAATTATTTCTTGTTGAGCTTGATTTCTTGCCATACTGTTTCTGCGAAGTAGGCAAGGAAAAAGTTATAGCCAAAACGGTAAAAAAATAAACCGAAAGGAGATTAAAAATGCATTCGATAAGTGAAGAGCTGGTTAAAATTGTGGGGCCTGATAATTTTTCTGCGGATGACTTCGTAGTTGAAAAATACTCCAGAGACTTCAGCCTAAGCCCACGGGGGAGACCGAATTTTGTAGTTTGGCCGAGGAGCGCTGAAGAAATAAAGAGGATATTGGAGTTGGCAAATAAATACAAGATTCCTATTGTTCCAGTGAGTTCACGGGTTCACTTTTATGGGACCGCCATTCCTAAGCAAGGGGGAATAGTCATCGATTTAACCCGGATGAACCGAATCCTTGAGATTGACGAGCTTAACCGTAGGGTGAGAATTGAAGCTGGAGTAACATGGAAACAGCTTGTGGAAGAGTTGAGAAAAAGAGGGCTCCGAGTTTTAATGCCGCTTCTTCCCCATTCTAAACGTTCAGTGGTCACAGATTTCCTAGAGAGAGAGGTCCCTACCAACACGGTATACGACTACGGTGAACCGCTTCAAAGCATGGAAGTAGTATGGCCCACTGGGGAGATTTTCAGAACGGGCTCAGCCAGCGTCCCCGGCTATCCTGACTCGCCATCGAGGGGGGCCAATCCGGCAGGACCAGGCATAGACTTCTACCGTTTTCTTCAAGGAGCACAGGGAACCATGGGCATAGTGACGTGGGCGAGCCTTAAGATTGAATATTTGCCCAAAATTGATAAAGTTTTCTTGGCTCCTGTAACAGATCTTAGCTATATAATCGAGTTCCTTTATCGCATTCTAAGGTTAAGAATTGGGCAGGAATGCTTGCTTTTGAACAAACTTAACTTGGCAATAATCCTCAGCGATAGCATGGACCGTGATTTTGAGAAGCTCCGAACATCGCTTCCTCCTTGGACGCTGATACTAATCCTTAGCGGGTTTCGGCGACGCCCCGAGGAAAAAATCCGTTACGAAGAAGAAACGCTAGCTAACATTGTAAAGGACGAGTTTCGTGAAGTGCAGCTCAGCGAAAGCCTTCCAGGTGTTTTAGGCGCGGGGAAGAGACTTTTGAAGCTGCTGCGTGAACCTTGGCCTGAAGAAACCTATTGGAAGCACCGCTACAAGGGTGGTTGCGCAAGCGTGTTTTTCATAACTAAACCAGTTTTGGCTCCCAAGTTTATCAGCAAAACTCAAGAGGTGGCTGCTGAGCATGGCTACTTGCCTGAGGAAATTGGCATGTACATACAGCCCATAGAACACAACCGTGCCTGCCATTTGGAATTTAACTTTTTCTATGATCCCAACGATTTGAACTATGTTGAAAAGGTACGAGGACTTTGCCGGGCACTTTATCCTATACTATTAAATGAGGGAGCTTTCTTTACGCGTCCATATGGAGAACTAGCCAAAGTGGCCTACGAGAGAGCTGGAAGCTACACGTCGGTTTTAAGAAGATTAAAAAAGATTTTTGATCCCAATAACGTTATGAACCCGGGGAATTTATGTTTCTAAAGAAACCTTAGAGGGATGGTGGAAATGCCAAAACAGACTGTAAGCTTGGATGTAGCAAAACTGGAGAACTTCATATACGATATGAGCCGATGCATAAAATGTAAAGGCTGCACATGGGTTGACCACATTTACATGCCTGGGATCAAGTTTAGCACGCGATGTCCAAGCGCCACAAGATATCTTTTTGACTCATATGGAGCTTATGGCAAAATGAGAATAGGCCTAGCCTTAGCTGAAGGAAAGATTCAATATAACGACAAGCTTTTACACATTCTTTACGCTTGCACCCTCTGTGGCGCATGCGATGTTGGCTGCAAACGAAACCTTGACCTCGAGATTGAGCTTACTCTAGAAGCCTTGAGAGTAAAAGCGGTAAAAGATGGAAAGGCTCCGCTAACCCAACACCGCAGAGTTGCACAAAACATTATGGCTCAGCATAACTCCCTAGGAGCCAGCCAAGAAAAACGAAGAAACTGGCTTCCCCAAGAAATAAAGCTTTCCCAAAAAGCAGAAGTGCTTTATTTCGCCGGTTGTTCTGCCTCTTACCACAATCCCGAGATTGCACAAGCAACTGTTAAAATACTTGATGCTGCTGGTGTTCCTTTCACGCTTCTTGAGGATGAGTGGTGTTGTGGCAACATCCTCTATTCTATTGGGATGATTGATGAGGCTCGGAAAATTGCCCGACGCAACATCGAGGAAGTGAGGAAAAATGGCGCTGGAATTTTACTTACAAGCTGCGCTGAATGTTACCGCATGTGGAAGGTTGATTACCCAAAAATGCTAAACATAGCCACGGCTGATTTAGGCTTTAAAGTTTTACACCTCACCGAATACGTAGATGAGTTAATTAATAAAGGGTTACTGAAGCTTACAAAGCCTGTGAGCCTACGCCTAACATATCATGATGCTTGCTCACTAAGCCGGCTAAGCGAGCCGTGGATACCGTGGCAAGGAGAACGGGGGCTTTGGGGGGTGACTAACCCGCCTATTCCACGAAGGCGGGGCACTAACGGTGTTTATGAAAACCCGCGGCGCATCCTACAGTCTATCCCAGGCGTGGAATTCGTGGAAATGATCCGGAAGCGAGAAAACGCCTTCTGTTGCGGGGCGGGTCGCGGGGTTAAGGAAGCCTTCCCCGACTTTGCCGCTTGGGCAGCAGAGGAAAGGCTAAAGGAATTTAAGGAGGTTGGTGCTGAGGTGCTGGTCGTGGCTTGTCCCTGGTGTAAGAATAACTTCAGCGAAGTAATAGAAGCTAAGGGAGAGAAAATTAAAGTGTTTGATATTTCGGAAATCATTCTGGAAGCAATTGCAACAGAAGCTAGGGGAGGAAAATAATGACCTTTCCCGAGGAAGTTTATAGTATACTTGAGGATATAGTCGGCCATGAGTACATCTCTGCAGATCCGGTGATCTGCGAGGGCTACCGCGCTGGACCTGCTGGCTACGAGTGCGGCCTTGGCTATGAAAGAGTGATGACACGTGTGCCTGGGTGTGTTATTATGCCACGGACCACAGAGGAAGTTCAGAAAATAGTCAAGGTCTGCAATCGTTACAAGATCCCTTATGTGCCTTATAGCACAGGTTTTTACGGTGCCCGCTCCCATCCTCATGCAGAAAATGCGTTGCTCATTGATCTAAAGCGAATGAACGATCTTGAGATCGACGAGAAACACCTTTACGCTGTAGTGGGTCCGGGAGTAATCTACTCTCAGCTTCAAGAAGAGGCCATGAAAAGAGGCATGTACATTGTTATTGGTGGTGGCGGCTCCCAGTGCTCAGCTATCGCCAACATGATTGGAGACGGCTGGTCGCCTTTAAGCTACCGCATCGGCCTTCCCCACCGTCGGATACTTGGAGCTGAACTTGTCCTCCCGGATGGAGAGCTGCTGAGGCTTGGTTCTTTAGCTTTGCAGGATGATCCATTCTGGGGTGAGGGTATAGGACCTGACCTCAGAGGGCTACTGCGCGGGTACACTGGACACAGGGGCTTTCTTGGCATCGTAACGAAAATGGCCATAAAACTTCTTCCATTCCAGCCGGAAAAATTAGAACCAACCGGAGTGTCCCCTAACACTGCATTGCAGTTGCCAGAAAATCGCGTGAAATGGATCAACTTTACCATGCCAAGCTTTGAATCTATAAAGAAGGCCATGTATGAAATCGCCAAGGCAGAGATCGGTGCAGCAGTGACTAGAGTTCCGCTGTTTTGGCGAATAATAGCCAGGGCAAGCTCCAAGGAGGAGTTTTGGGAGCTTTGGTCAAAGGAAAACGAAGAAACCGTTAACGCTTTCTTTGTCCTACGGGTGCTTCTCATAGGCTTCACGTCAGAGAAGCAGCTTGAATATGAAGAGAGGGTGCTCATGGACATCGTAAAGGAGCTTGGAGGCGAGCCCCGCCGTACTCGGCCTACCGATGAATCTTGGTTTAAAAACGCAGACTCGGCGGGCATGTGGCTAATGTGTGGTGGTTATGTTTCCGTTGACTACGTCATCGAAACCATAGAACACGCCACAGCTCAGTGTAAGAACTTCGCTCAGTTGAAGAGGAGTTACACTCCACCGCTCATGCCTGACTATGCTGATCCTGGCTGGTTCCAGAGTTTTGAACTGGGTCATCAAGGTTATTCCGAATTCTTAATTTACTGGGATCCGGATGAGGATACTACTCGTGTGGACCACTTCTATCTGGAAACCTCTAAGGAAAACATCAGAAAACGCTTCTACACTGCTCTTTTGAGCTCACACCAGCCACTTTACCTTACCGGACCAGCCTACGGGCCAAATTACCATAAATGGCTTCTAGAAATTAAGAAGGAATTCGACCCTAACTTTGTCTGCCATCCTCCATTCCCCCTAAGCCACGACTTCTTCGTTGAACAAGTCGAATGGATGAAACCCCTTAAAGACTGGGAGAGCCCAAACCTAAACGTAATTCTACCTAAAGAAATAGCAGCACGCATAAAAACCTCAAGCCAAAACAACGAAGGTGAGAAAACAGAGACATCATAGAAAAAGCAAACTTTTCAACGTACGAAAAGCGTCGTATAACATCTGTTCTTAACATCTACAATCCCTTTATCGGTGAATCTAATTTCTGGAAGGGTCACAAAAGTTGTGAAAAAGAGAACATTAAGAGGTTTGCTAAACGTAGAGCCAGCCTCAGACAGTATCGCGTTTACTTTTTTAAGTTTGGCCGCTACCGTTTCTAAGCTTTCATATGACATGACCCCAGCTATTGGCAAGGGCAAAGCCTCTAAAAATTTACCCTTGTCAAAGAGAACTATTCCGCCTCCTAACCTCACTGTTTCGTTTGCAGCCATGGCCATGTCAAGATCATCATAGCCGATTACCACAAGTTGGTTTTCATCAAAGTTTACACTACTTGCAATTGCTCCAATCTTTGCCCCAAATCCTTTAATGAGCCCAAATTCAATTCTGCCGCTTTCATTGCGCCTGTCAATAACAGCGATCTTAGCTAGATCAGAATCAACGCAAAGTTCAACTTTTCCATTAATTATATTTACTTCATCCACCTCCTTTCTTGTTACAATCTCGTTTTCAAGTTTAGCCACTAGAACCTTAGCC
>Ga0209102_1000812_pt1 | contig 18970 bp, 16 predicted proteins | sample ConPoolayeHmetaG_FD_185483 | JGI IMG/M metagenome (GOLD analysis project Ga0209102, IMG submission 185483) | Hot spring microbial mat communities from California, USA to study Microbial Dark Matter (Phase II) - Cone Pool mat layer H metaG... ...
CTCGCTTCGCTCAAGAAACCCTGCCCGCTCAGGCTTCGACGGGCTTCCTCACCCAAACCCCTCGCCTGTTCCCCATGGCATCAAACGCTCGGGTCGGCGTTCCGAGACGCTATGGAAAGCTCTGTTTTTTATATATTAACCACCCCTACCCCTCCTAGGGAATTAGGAGGGGAACAGAGGTCAGCGTCTCGGGTAAGGTCGGCCCCCGAACCACGCCACCCCTCGGGTGCACTCGCTATCGTGATAATTTGCTACAAGATTAAGCACTTTCGTTTGATGATAATTCTCTATTGGCAATTTTGGGACAATTGACGGTGCGGCAAAACAGGTGGGGAATCTGGCCGAGCGGCCTGGAGCGTTTTTCTAGATGCATTCTCAGCTTATCGATCGACGATGGGTATCTTCCAGGACTTGAAATGGGGCGCGTTCTTGTTTATGGTGAAGAAAATGGCTCAGCCCAAGGTCTTCTTGCCGGCCAAGCTCGTTTGCGGCATCATTGCCTCGAACGAGGCTCATTTCGAGAAAGCCGAGGAGGAGCTCGTGGTTCTCTACGGCCCCGTCGACTTGAAAAGCCCCCTTTTTGCGTTTGACATCACTCGTTACTATGAGGCCGAAATGGGAGCTTGCCTCGGCCGGCGCTTTCTGAGCTTCGAGAAATTGGTTTCGCCCGAAAGACTGAGTGACATCAAGCTCGAAACGAATTCTCTCGAGCGAAAGCTCGCTCTGGCTTTTGGAGCACCCTCCCGCCCGGTCAACCTGGACCCGGGCATTCTCAGACCATCCAGCTTGATCATGGCCACGGCCAAGGACTTTTCCCATCGCGTCCCCCTTGCCCACGGCATCTATGCGCACCTCGAGTTACTCTTTGTCAAGAATGCTGTCAAGGTCCTCGATTGGACCTACCCCGATTTCCGGCAGGAAGGCTATCAAGCTTTTTTCCTCCAGGCGCGACGCCTTCTCTTACGGCAGCTCAAATCCTTGCCCCCACGGAGCTAAGCGGAAGGTTTCCGGAGTTGGCGATGGAAACGAAGGTAGTTTTTTAACGACGGGTCGTGGCCAAGCAAAGCCGCGGCAGCGTGGTGAGCCGCCAGGAGTTCGGTATCGAGGGGGTCGCAGATGGCTGCATCCAGCCCGGACTTCATAGCCAAGACAAGAAGGGTCCGGTTGAGAAGCCGCCTTTGGGGAAGCCCAAAAGAGATATTGCTCAGCCCGGCGACCGTCTTGACGCGGGGCAGGCGGAGCTTGAGCTTCTCCAAGGAGGAAAGAAAGAGGACAGCTGCTTCGGCATCCACCCCCATGGGGCGGACCAGGGGGTCGACAAAAATATCCTCCTCGGCGAGTCCTTGGCGAAGGAGCATCTCGACCATCCGTTCGGCGATGAGCACAGCTCTGTCCGGTTCTCGCGGCATCCCTTCATCATCGAGGCAGAGAACGATGACCCGTGGCTTGTAGACCTGAATAAGAGGGAGCAGGCCACGGATTCTCGAGGCCTCAGCCGTTAGCGAGTTGAGAAGCGGACGGCCCTTATGGAGCCGGAGGGCTTCTTCCATGGCCAGCGCTTCCGGTGTGTCCAGGGAAAGAGGAATGTTGATATTTTCTTGAAGAAGCGGGATAGCCCAGCGCAGGGCCTCCACCTCTTTTTCCATCAGCGCCGAAGCATTGAGGTCGATGTAGGCGGCCCCTGCTTCTTCCTGCAGCCGCGCCTGATGAATCAAGTAATTTGCGTCTCTGGCGACAAGAGCCCGGCGAACCTCCGGTCGGCTCGAGTTCAGACGCTCACCGATGAGAATCATCGAGCTTTGACCATCCCGGCCATCCGCCGGATGTAATCGGGGTTGGTACCACAACAACCGCCAACGATGTTAGCCCCTCGGGCAAGGATTTCCGGGATATGGCGAGCGAAGTCATCGACGCTCTGGCTGTATATCAATGTATCACCCTCGCCTACGAGAGGCTGGCCCGCATTGGGCTGGGCAATGACAGGCAGCTCCGTCTGCTTTCTGATTTCACCGATGAGGTCGACCATCTCGTGACTGTCCAGGGTGCAATTGGCGCCAACGGCCCGGGCGCCGTTGGCCCCAAGTGTTGCTATACACTCCTTAACGCTATTGCCCATGATTGTAAAATAGCCGCGCGGCGTTCGGCTGAAGGTCATCGTCACGAAAACGGGGAGGGTGCTGACCCTTTTTGCAGCCCGAAGCGCGCACAGGGCTTCCCGGATATCATACATCGTCTCGATGAGGAGAAAGTCGACCCGGCCGGCGCTCAGCGCCTCAGCCTGAACGGCAAAAGCCTCCTCAAAATCGCGTTCCTCGTATTCTCCTTGTGGCCGAAGGAATTTGCCCGTCGGGCCGATGCTGCCGCCAACAAAATGACCCGGTCCTTTCATCGACACAGCCAGCCGGGCCGCCGCGAAGTTAAGCTCATAGCATCTTTCTTCGAGGCCGGAGGCGGCAAGTTTGATTCTGTTTCCACCAAAAGAATTGGTCAGGACAGCGTCAGAGCCAGCCAGAAAATACCGGCCATGGACTTCTCTAACTACCTCAGGCCTATCCACGTTCCATAGCTCCGGGCACCCGCCCCGGGGCAACCCCGCTCGGAGAAGCTCTGTCCCCATAGCGCCGTCGAGCAAAATGGGCCGCGTTTTCAGGACCTCCCAGAATTCGTTCATCCTACGCTTCCGGCTCCCAGGCAGAAATCTGACGGAGCTTCTCGATGATCTCGGGCAACTCTTGGAGAACGAACCGGACATCCTCGTCGCTGTTGAAACGGCCGAGCGACATCCGGATGGAGGAGCGCGCGATTTCGGGCCTCAGGCCGATGGAAAGAAGCACATGGGAGACTTCCTCGGATTCTTCACTGCAAGCCGACCCAGTCGAAACGCAAATGCCCTTTGTGGCTAAGGCAAGCAGGATGGCCTCCGCCTCGAGTCCAAGGAAAGAAAAGTTGAGGGTGTTGGGGACCCGGTTATGCGGATGGCCGTTGAACTTAACCTTCGGGATTTTCTCCTCGATACCCTTTTTCAGGCTTTCGGCGAGGCGTTGGATGCGCTCCTTGTCCTTCTTTCCTCGCTCGAGAAGCAAGCGAGCCGCCTCTCCGAAGCCGACGATGCCGATCGTATTTTCGGTGCCGGCGCGGAGGCCCTTTTCTTGATGACCCCCGTGGATAAACGGGCAGATGTCGATGCCGCGACGAACATAGAGCGCCCCCACGCCCTTGGGACCGTAAACTTTATGCGCCGAGACAGAGAGCAGGTCGACGCCCAGCTTGTCGACGGTAAAATCGAGCTTGCCCAGAGTCTGAACGGCATCCGTGTGGACGAGCACACCGCGCTCATGGGCAATGTTGACGATCTCCTCGATGGGCTGGATGGTCCCGATCTCGTTATTGGCGTGCATGATGGAGATGATGGCCGTGTGCGGCGAAAGGGCGTCCCGGATGAAGTCGACGTCAACGGTGCCGTATTCATCCACCGGCGCATAGCGGACCCGGAAGCCCTTCTTCTCCAAATAATTGCCGACCCGGAGCACAGCCGGATGCTCGATGGCGGAAGTGATGATTTCCTTCTTCTCCGGGTACCGGTCTAAGATGCCCAGGATGGCAAAATTGTCTGCCTCTGTCCCTGAACCGGTGAAGATGATTTCGGAGCGGTGAGCGCCGAGAGCTTTGGCCACCCATTCCCGAGCCTCGTTGATGATGTCCTTGACGGCCCGACCAAGGGGATAGAGGGACGAAGGGTTGCCAAAATGTTCCCGAAGGAACCAGCACATCTTGTCGGCGACGGCAGGATCAAGGGGCGTCGTCGCGTTATTGTCGAGGTAGACGATCGGCATCTCTTTATTCATCGAGGGGGTTGAGGATGAGGCCGGACTTGAGCTTGGGGAAAAAGTCTGTCGATTTATGGGGCATAAGCTCCCCTTTCTCGACGACCTTCCGGATCTCAATCATGGCGCAAGGCTTGAGAAGAAATATCATCTGCCATTCGCCAGCCGCGACGAGGCTAATCCCTTCCTCCAGCTTTCGTATATAGGAAACGCATTCCTCCTGGATGAACGGCCGGCTGGAGAAGCGGCCAAGCTGGTCGATGATGAGGGAGTGAAGGATGGCCACATCCAGCCTTCTCCATTCGGGAGACTTGTCTGGCTCGCCAAGCCGGTCGAGGATAGCCTCGCTCCTGAGTTGGAGGAAGAACCACTTCTTGAATCCAGAGACGAACACAGCAAAAGTGTGCTGGCCTTGATTGACCCTGTTCTTAGCTTTCCCTAACGGGGTAGGGTCGTTGGCATCGGGCCAGGCCAGTTCATCGATGGCAAAGGCCGAGGAGAAGAAGTTCTTGAAATCTTCCTCGTTAAGCTTATCCAGTCCCTTGATAAGACGGTAGGTGGGAAGGATGACGAGGCCAGGGTCGTCGAGGTCGAAAAGAGTCATCATGACGAAGTTAAACGGCTCATCGCCTCGGACATGACCGAGCTGGGCGGCCATTTCCCGTTGAAAATTGAGCGAGGTTTCGTAGCGGTGGTGGCCATCGGCGATGATGAGCCCTTTATCCGCCATCGCTTCCTGGATTCTCCGGATATCTTCCTCCCGCTCGATGCCAAGGAGGCGATGACGGAATCCTTCTTCATCCCGAACATCAGCCAGCTCTTGACTTTTCTCCATGGCTTGGCGAATGGCCTGGCTCACCTTTTTCTCGTCATCGGTGTAGAGGAGAAAAATCTGCTCCGTGTTGGTGAGGGTCGCCCGCAGAAGACGCAACCTGTCTTCTTTGGGCTTGGGAAACGTTTTTTCGTGCGGCAGAACCCGTTTCGACCCGAAATCCTCCAGCCGGACGCGAGCGATGAGACCGAGGCGCTTTTTCCTCTGGCTATTGACTTCAAACTCCTGGTCGTAGAAATAGAGCGATTTCTTATCCTCACGGACGAAAATACCTTTTTCTTGCCAGGCTTTGAGATAAAGGTCGGCTCGTTTGTACTTGTCCTTCTCCGGATGCTCGGGGTCATCGTCTTTTCCCAGGATGATGCGGACGATGTTATAGGGATTCCGGCGATAATAATCTTCCTGCATGGCTGGAGTGATGCGGTCATAGGGTTCGGTGATGACCTCCTCCAGCCGGACCTGGCTCGGGTTGTATCTTAACCCTCGAAAAGGTTGTATGTCAGCCATTCTTCGTTCCTTTCCTCGCTTTCCGTCAGGGCTCTTTTTTGTCCTTCTGGGCTTACCCTAACTTTTCGGCGAGAATCTTGACGACCTCAAGGCCAGCCCGCTTCTGGCCTTCCTCGGCCGCCGCCCCGATATGGGGTGTCGCGATGACATTGGGGTGGTCGATGAGCGAAAAATCCGTCGGCGGCTCTTTCTCGAAAACGTCGAGCGCCGCTGCTCTGACCTTCCCTGAGTTGAGGGCCTCAAGGAGCGCGGCTTCGTCAACGATGCCACCGCGAGCGGCATTGATCAGGACGACCCCGTTCTTCATCCTCTCGAACTCCGCTCGGCCGATCATATGATGAGAGTCCTTGGTCAAGGGGAGATGGAGGGAAATGATGTCCGCATTGGCCAGAAGTTCATCGAGGGAAACCTGGCGGATGTCGAGGTCCGTGTCAACAGGAATAATATCGTAGGCAATGACTTTCATCCCGAAAGCCAAGGCCCGCCTGGCCACCTCCCGCCCAATCCGGCCCAAACCAATGAGGCCGAGCGTCTTCCCGAAAAGCTCTGTCCCGGAAAGTGCTTTTTTCTCCCACTTGTGCTCTTTCATCGACAGGTTGGCTCGGCCGTGCTGTCGGACCGCTGCGAGCATGAGACCGAAGGTATGCTCGGCCACGGAGATGGATGTGGCGGCCGGCGTGTTGGCCACCTCTATGCCTTTTTCTTTGGCCGCTTGGCAATCAATATTGTCAAGGCCAATGCCCGCCCGAACGATGAGCTTCAGGTCTGTGGCTGCCTCAATAACTTTACGCGTAATCTTGGTGGCGCTGCGGACCACGACCGCTTGGAAACCCGGAATGGTCCGGACAAGCTCGGCTTCGTCCATGCCCGTCTTCAGGGTAACCTCGAATTGGGGCATGGCTTTGAGTTTGTCCAGGGCCTCCTTGTCCAGAGAATCGGCTAACAATATTTTTTTCATGACCAGTTCTCCCGGAGAACCCTTTCTGCTTCCCGGATGGAGCTGCCTTTCTCAAAGGCAAACTGGAAATCCTCCAGTGTCATCTCGAGCGCAGAGAGGGCCGTGATGATGTCGAAACCGCCCATATAGCCAAGGTGGGCAATGCGGAAAAATTTCCCCTTGTTGGGGTCCTGGGCGCCGGCGATATAGGCCTGGTATTTAGCCTGCATGGTCTTGACCAGCTTGACGCCGTCTATCCCAGCCGGAACCTTCACAGCTGTGAGGATGTTGCCAGGGTTTTTGGCCAGAAGCTCGAGCCCTAGCGCCTTGACCCCAGCTCGGGTTGCCTCGCCGAGAACGCGATGATGCTCGAGCAGCTTTTCCATACCCAAGCTGCGGATGATGTCGAGAGCCTTTTTTTGCTGGATGATGAGGGAAACGGCAGGCGTCCAGGGAGTCGTTTGTTTCTCCAGGTTCTTTTTGGCTTTGACAGCATCGAAATAGAACCGGGGCAGCTTGGCCTTTTCGACAAGCTTCCAAGCTTTGCGACTGAAAGCGATATAAGCCAGCCCCGGGGGAATCATGAACGATTTTTGCGACCCGGCGACGAGGATATCGACCTTCCACGCGTCCATGGGGCAGGGTGTGGCGCCGAGACCGGATATCCCATCGACCACCAGGATAGCGTCCGTCTGGGAAACAACTTCGCCATAGCCTTGAATATCATAAATCGCGCCGCTCGAAGTTTCGGACAGGGTCGAAAACACCGCCTTGACGCCGGGGTTGGCTTTGAGCTCAGCAGCCAGCTGGTCCTTGGTGAAATCGTCCCCCCATTCGAGAACAACCTCTTTGACTTCGACACCATAAGCTCGGCAGATATTGGCCCATCTTTCGCCGAACTTGCCGCCGTTGATGGTGATGACTTTATCACCGGGGCTTAGAGTGTTGACGATAGCTGCCTCCATGGCGCCCGTTCCCGAGGAGGTCAGGATATAGACATCCTCGGCCGTGCCAAAAACGTACTTAAGCCCGGCCGAGACCTCCATGAAGATATTGGAGAATTCGGGCGTTCGGTGATGGATGATCGGCTCGGAAGCGACAGACAGGACTTCGGGCGGGAGGGGCGTTGGGCCAGGAGAGAGAAGATAATATTTTTTTATCATAAATCCTCCTTTTTATTATGGTTTTATAACATCGTTCTCTAAATTATCAAAATTGCCTGGATACGTCAACGAAGGCGAAAAGGTCCAAGATTGCCGATAGAATCACCCGACGGGTCCTACCGCGGTTCACCCCCGGCCAGGCTCGGGGTTGGGATTCCAAAGCCCGCTCTTTTCCCCAGCCCCTCGCCTGTTTCCCGTGTCATCAAACGCCCGGCCGGGCGTGGGCCCCAGAATTATGCCCCCCTCGCGTTTCAGCCGATCGGTTGTATTTGCTTCAGCACAAGCCGCTTCGATACACACGAAGTCACGATCGCCAATTTTGCCAAGGGGAAGAAAAAAACAAGAGCGATAATCAGAGCTGGCGGAGGATTTCCGTAAGCAAGGCGGTTCGTTGGATGAGGGAAGGAAGGAGGAGATGTTCATGAGGAGCGTGGATGCCGTCCCCATCCGGGCCAAGCCCGTCAAGGGTAGGAAGGCCCAGGTTCGAGGCGATAGAGGCATCGGAGCCACCGCCCGTTTTTCCTTCCTCCAGGCGAATGCCTATCGCCCCGGCAATTTTCTTTACATTCTGGAGCAAGGCCACAGACGGTTTAGTCCGTTCCATCGGCGGAGTGAAGCTATCGACCGTGTGTTTGAACCGAGCACCGGGTATTAAACTCTTGGACTGTCTCAACGCTCTCATGATTCGGTCCTTCTGGACGTTGTTCCAGAACCTGACATCGAGAACTGCCCAAGCATTCTCGGCGACGATATTGGGCTTCTCCCCCCCACCAATCTGGTTGAGGCTCATCGTCACACCAGCCCTGGCCAACTTTTTCAGCCGCTGGACCTGAGTGATAATTTCTTCGATAGCGTTAACTCCCTTCTCAGGCGTTCCAGCATGAGCTGCTTTGCCTTTTGTTTCCAGCTTGAGGACGAGCCGGCCCTTGCGTCGCGTTTTGAGAGCACCGCCGGGAAGGGCGGGCTCAAGACAGAGCACGTAGGAAGACTTCCTGGCCAGCTGGGCAATCATTTCGTGGGCAGCCTCATTCCCGATTTCTTCAGCCGTGTTGATGAAGACGAGAATCTTGCGTCGTGGATGGAGGCTGAGCTGGTGGAAAGCCTTGAGAGCAAAAATGGTCATAACCAAGCCAGCTTTCATATCCAGCACACCCGGGCCGTAAACCCGATCCCCGGAAATGTAGAAAGGCATCGTGGCCATCTTTCCTACGGGCCAGACCGTGTCGATATGGGTGAGAATGAGAAAGGGCTTTTCAGGTCCCAGGCGGACGGAAGCGGGATATTCAACCGTGTAAAGGTCGCCGATTCCCTTTTGAGGAAAACGGCTGACCCGAACCCCAATCTTTCGGAATTCGCTGATGACAAAGGCGGCACAAGCATCAACTGCTTTCTTATCCAGGGAAGGGGATTCGCGCTGGACGAGTTGCTTGAGAAGGTGAACCATCTCGCCCTGGCGGGATTTGAAATAGAGATTAAAATCCATCGTTCGCGCCTCCATTCTCCATCGCTTCTTACTCTATCACACCTTTGCCTCTCTTTCCAGCGAAACGACTGCTCTTCTCCGAGGCACCAGCTAAGACGATCTCATTCGATTCAGCATCCCCAGGAGCCTCTCCCCCTGGCGGATTATCCTTCCCACGAGAAGCTGTTTGAGGCGGATGGCGCGGCGCTCGCAGACCTCATGGCAGCACAGACAATGGATACAATCCTCAGCTCGAATGAAGGCGGCGCCGTCAATCAGGCTGATCGCGCCCCGCGGGCACATGAGGACGCATTCCTGACAAGCGGTGCATTTTTGTGAGCGGACTTCAGGCATCAAAACGAGCTGCTGTTGGAGGAAAGCATAGACGATGGAGGGCAACCGGCGCCGAAAAAGGCCAAAAGCGGCGGCCGAATGCTTGAATCCCTTAACCGTCACCTCGTCCAAGTCTGGTCCAAGGATTTCCACTTGCTGGATGTTGCCGACGCCAATTTTCCTGGCGTCGGCAATGGCTATCGTATGAATGGCCATCGGGTTAAAGCCGACGATACGGGACGCAACGGCATCGAGAGCAACCCCGTCAGGGCTGGCCAGGATAAGGCCAACCTGGCGGGGATAGCCAGCTGAGGGGCCTTCGCCCTCCATGGCCACAACCGCATCCATCACGTTGAGACGCGGCGGAACAGAAGAGAAAAGGTCCACGAGCATGCGAGCGAAAACGTCGTTCCGGACGAACTGGCGGTGGTAATGCAAGCGCAGGCCATGGGGAATTACCCCGAACATGTTTTTTACGGCGCCTGTAAAGATGGTGAAGGAATGGGTTTTAAGCTTAGGCAGGTTGACGATGGCATCCGCCTCCAGGATGGGCCGGGCAACGTAAGCCTTGTCAAGAACTTGTCCCTTTATATCGATTTCGGCGAAGCCCGTTTCTTTGAGATTGACAAGCTGGACACCCAGTTCAGAACAAATCGCTCGGTAGCCACTCTTGGTGAACCCATTGCCGGGGGAACCCTGGATGTCATCGCCCACCATGACCTTGGCGCTGCAATCAAGAAGCAAACGCAGAACTTCCCGGGTGAAGGCAGGGTGTGTCTGAATAGCTCGCTCGGGGGGACTGGCGGGGGAAAGGTGATTGATCTTAACAAAAATCCGTTTCCCCGACCCAACGAACCCGCGAAGCCCTCCCAGTTTCTCAAAGACAAGTTCAAGGGCAGGAACAACATCCGAGCGTTCATAGGAACGGCAGCGCGCCAGGGCGACCTTTGGTCGGGAAAAAACTGGCTGTTGCGTCATCCGAAAGGAATTTCTATTTTATCTTAACTCTCATTTCCAAACAACCTCTGTGGCCCTTTCCTGCGGGCCATGAGGAAATTCCCACTGCCGAAAACTTCTTGCCATTCGGAAATATTTTCATAATAATAAGGAATGCAAAGAGGGCTGGGAAGGTTCGGCCTTATGATATAATAATTATGATGGATGTCCTTGGGAGAAGGGAATTCTTGAGCCGGGTTTGGCGGCTTGCCTGGGCTGGAATCTTGCCTCACCTTTCACACGCTTTTTCTTCCCGTTGGCAGAGTGAACCGAAAGAATATCCCTCCTTTCTTGAGCTCCTCAAATCGGGCGAGCTGGCCAATCGGGTCAAAAAGCTGATGGCTTATTACGAATCCTGCCATCTCTGTCCGCGAGACTGCCGGGTAAACCGCCTCAAAGGAGAGACGGGTGTGTGCCGAGCCACCGCCCGGGTCAAGATTTCGAGCGCGTTCCCCCACTTCGGAGAAGAGCGCCCCCTCGTCGGCAAGGGTGGCTCGGGAACCATCTTTTTTTCCAACTGTAGCCTCCGTTGCATTTTCTGTCAAAATTACACGGTCAGCATCGAGGGCGAAGGTGTCGAGATTGCGGACGAGCAGCTGGCCGAGACAATGCTCAAAGTGCAGAGTTTCGGATGTCACAACATCAACCTGGTTACGCCCACCCATTATGTCCCCAACATCGTTCGGGCCGTCCATATCGCCAGCCAACGTGGGCTGAGAATCCCTCTCGTTTATAACACAAGCGGTTATGAAAAGCTCGACGTCTTGGAGCTTCTCGATGGCATCGTGGACATCTATCTTCCTGACCTAAAGTACATGCGGCCAGAGTTTGCCGCCAAGTACTCATCGGGCGCTTATAATTACCCCTACTATGCCAAAATCGCCATCAAGGAGATGCACCGGCAGGTCGGTGAGCTCAGCCTCGACAGCCAGGGGATAGCTCGACGGGGAGTGATTCTCCGGCACCTCATCCTGCCCCAGCGTATCTCAAGCCCTGAGGAATTCGTGCAATTTGTCGCCAAAGAGCTTTCTCCCGGGACCTATGTCAACTTGATGGGCCAGTACCGTCCCGAGTATAAGGCTTCAGAATTCCCGGAGCTCAACCGCAGAATCACGCGCCGTGAATACCAGGAAGCTCTGGCCTGGGCTCGCCAGGCAGGATTAACCCGTCTCGATAGGTGAACTGCCCATCCAAGTTGAGTTCCTTTTACCTTGATTTATGATTCGCCTTGACGTAAATTAAGGGACGATTTTGGAACTTTTCTTCGTTTGTCCTTGTTATATTTTGGTTAGATAATCGAAGAAAAAATTGACTGTCAGGAAGGAGATGGAGACAAGAACAATCCGGGGCTTTTGTCTTCTCTTCTTTCTTGCCCTTTTCTTCGAGGTCATCGCTCCAGCCGCCGGTGAAATCTATTACCCCTGGAAAGATGTCTACATCGGCGCCCTCGATGGGAAAGAATGGTTTGGCCTGGTCTTTGCTCTCTCGCCAGGAGTCGTTTTCGCGTTCAGGATTGGGGTAACCAAGCAAGGTCAGACTGCCGACGGCTATGACCTCTTCTATCTCGTATCCGAAGTTGGCCCCAATTCGCCCGACGGACAGTTCGCCCGTCTCAAGGCCGACCTCAGCCTTCCCTTCAAACAAGCCAATGAGACGCCGATTCTTATCAAGCCGGCGCCCAAGTCCGAAACCCTGACTTTGGAGTGGTCCCGCCAAGACGAGAAAACCGTGATCGGTCGGATTCTTGCTCCCAAGTCCATCGAGCTCCGCATCGCCCATTATTTTCCCTGGAATTTCAATGGCCGATATCGTCTGCTTGCGGATGGCCAGGTCGAGGGCGAGGCAGAGGGAGAAAAGAGCTTTCGGTATCTCTTTTGGACAAACAGGAAACCGCTGAGCACTTCTGCCCAATCAGGCAAGGATGTTTCGCTTTCGTTTTCCATGGAGGGGGAGCGGGCTATCTATTTTGTGGCCGGAGCAGGGGAGGACCCGAGGATCCTGAGCGACCATCTTTATCGTTACAAAAACAAGAAGACGATTGAATCCTTCCTCCTCGAAGAAGAGCAAAGGTATAAGGACAAAAGAGTTAAGGTCGAAGGCCTTTACGAGGATGTGGCCGAGGCCATCACCCATAACCTCTTCTGGATGGTGCTCTATCAGCCGGGACACCACCGCCTCTATACGCCCGCCGGACGGCGCTGGATCTTTCAACCGGCTGGAATCCAGGACCACTGGACGATTTTCGCCTGGGATTCTTTTTTCAACGCCCTCGAGGTGGCTGTCGAGAGCTCCCACCATGCGCGTCAGGTTGTCGAGGCAGTGCTGGCCACTCAATACCCGAGCGGCAACATCCCCAACTGGCGTGGCCGATTTGGCGGAACTCCCGACCGCTCCCAGCCGCCCGTTGGTTCTTTCGCGGTTCTCAAGCTTTTCGGAAAAACGGGAGATATGGAGTTGCTCCGGTCGGCCTATCCACGGCTCAAGAAATGGCATGCTTTTTGGAAAGCCCCCAAAGCCAATGGCCAAGCGCGTCGAGATGGCAACGGCGATGGCTTGCTGGAATGGGGGTCAGACGCCGAGCTTGTGTCGACCGCTGTTCCCTCCTGGGAAATCAACGCGACCGGCAAACAGCGTGCCATGTGGGAATCGGGCCAGGACGACCTGCCCAACTGGGAGGAAGCCGGCTTTGATGAAGAGACGGGCACCCTGACCATGAACTGTATCGACCTCAACAGCCTTTACACTCTGGATGCCTATTGCCTGGCCCAGATGGCCAACATCCTTAATATTCCTGAAGACTACGCCTTCTTTCTGGACGAGTATGAAGAGATGCGCCAGCTCATCAACACCCGCCTCTGGAATGAAAGGGAGGGCTTCTATTTCGACCGTCATTGGGACGGTCGTTTTTCGCCGCGCAAAGCCGCTTCCAACTTCTATCCGCTGCTCGCCCGCATCCCCGACCAGAGGCGAGCCCTGGCCATGATTCGGCATCTCCTTGATTCGAAGGAGTTCTGGGGAGATTATGTCCTTCCCACCATCTCCCGTGACGACCCGCTTTTCAAAGAGCAACAATACTGGCGCGGCACGATATGGCCGCCGACCAACTATCTCGTTTACCAGGGGCTGAAAGCTTACGGCTTTGACGCTGTGGCGGACGAATTTGCCCGAAAAAGTGTCGCCCTCTTCCTCCGCAGCTGGCAGAATTTCCAGCTCTGTCCGGAGAATTTCGACTCGCGCACGGGAGAGCCAGGAGGCCAGCGTTACCAGAGCTGGGGTCCTCTTTTTGCTCTCCTCGGCCTTGAAGAATATCTCGATTTTTCCATCTGGGAGGGGTTCCGTTTCGGGATGCTTAATCCAGAAAAGAAAGGTAAGCTCACGCGTCTGGCCATCCAGGGACGACACTATCAGGTCGAAGTGTCGGGCTCACGAATCAAGCTCATTGAGGAAGGGAGAGAAATCCTCAAGGCTGACGGCGGGGCCATTTTTCGGCATTTCCTCTACTCCGAAAATGAAGTTTCCTTTGAAGTCAAAACACTCAAGAAAAGAAAAATCAAAATCCATTTCTTGAAAAAGGGAAAATATCAACTCTTCCTCGACAACGAGATCAAAAAAATCTTCACTGGCCGCTCTCAGGAGCTCGAAGTTCCCGAGGGCGAGCACACCGTCCTCATTCAGATGCTCGAGGAAAGGGAGTAGGCTCTTTTCAACGTATCGCCGCGCAGCCCCTGACGGAGGGCTTCGAGGGCCAGCACTTCCTCGGGTGGGATATTTCCCAGGTTGACGTTGGGGCCAAAGCGGAGAATGAGGTCTTGTTGCTGATTCTTTAGCGGCGCCTCCCAGATCAGAGCGTCCGGAGATGCTCCGCCGGCTAAGATGCGGTCGATTTCATCTCCTCTCGTCTTGCCCTCCCCGTCAAAAATGCCGACTCCCTTGCCCGCCTCCCGTGCTTCGATGATAACCTTGGAGGCGCCACAAGCCAAATCCTCCTCGATGAGCTTGTGGATGAGCTCGAGCGGCAGCGCTTCGGACGGGTCTTTTTTCCCCACCTCCGTGATAACCTTGAAGCCCTCATCCAGAGCCCGGCGAATTGCATTTTTCCGAGTTTCGCGGCTCATGGCGATTGTCCCGTCCGATACTTCGATGGCGCTGAAACCGAGCTCTCTGGCCCTTTTTAGATAAGCATTGAAACGGTTCTGCCAGATAGCCACTTCGAGGAATGTTCCGCCAGGCATGACTTCGATACCCGAAGAGACGATGAGCTTATTTTTCTGGATGAGCACATCCCGGTCATAGAAGGCAGAAGTGCCGAAGGTCAACTTGATGATATCGATGTAATCAGCAGCAATCCGGAGGAGGTCCTGAAGAAAATTCTCTCCCAGGCCTTTATCCAGAACCATGGTCAGTCCAGCCTGTCGGGGCTTTCGGCTTCTCCCCGGACAGGGAATCTGGAAAGCTCCTTCCCAGGCTTTTTCGGTCTTGGTCGTCATTTTCCCCTCCTTGGCAAGGGTCGATAAGAGAGCAAATTGCCCCAGCAATGACGCGGGGAGGAAAGGACAGAAGCAACGAGGCGAGTCTTCTCGCTCCCGACAAGCTTTTCGACGGCCTGCCAGCGCGCTCTGGCCAGGCCGATGCTGTCAATGCCAGCCACGGGAAGAACATCATAGAGCAACACCGTCTCGGCCAGTTTTTGGCTGATATTATCGAACACCGCTCGAGCGGCCCGGCAGGGGTTGGTAAGGGGAGTGAGCTCCCATGACCTTCTTCCCGCTTCGACGCGGGGCAACAAGATGACCACCTCAGGGTCAATCAGTGTCTTTCTTGGACATTGGTAAGGGGAAAGGTCGATAGCGATTTTCCCTATCCAGGAGGCGAGTTCATTCCTTGCCCAGCGGGGCGGCCAAAAGCGAGGAAAATAGCGCCGGAGAGTTTCCGTTCTGACATTGTCAATGAGCGACCCCATAAACCACCGAAAACGGCCGCCGTTAAATGTAAAATGCACTGTTTCCGTGGAGAAGAGCTCCAGCCCCCTTTCCAAGCCGCTCAAAAGGAAAATTGTCTTGCCGCTTCCCGCGCCCCCAGCGACGACATAAAGCCTGTCCTTTGGCCTGTCAAAGAGGGCACAAGCGTGAAGATTCCAGATGCGGTGCTTTTTCTCGAGAAGGTAGAGGGCGAAGCGGTAGAGGAATCCGAGGTTTCCCCAGAGGCTGAAGCGGGGGTCGGAAGAGCGATGGGTCAAGTTAACAAAGGGTCCACGGAAAAGCGCTCGGGACCCGACCAAGCGGTAGAGCGGTCGCGAAGTGGGAGCCTCCCAGACATGGATGGAGCCATCAGGATGGGCGGGAGTGGGAATCCTGACAACTTCTCTAAAATCGGTGAGGAGCGATGGAACCTCGACCCGTAGGGGAAAGGCCAAGAGGAGCGAGGGCTCATTGGAAAAGACAGCTACCTTTGCCTTCAGGATTTTTAGCCCCTGAGAGTAGTTTTCTTTCTCTGGCATCGAGGCTCACTCTTTTTCCCCATCTTACCTCAATAGCTGTCGCTCAACAACTGAAGCTTCTCCTTGGCGACCGTCATCAAAAAATGACCTGGTCCTTCCTGGACCCTTAGCCCTCACTTTGGCTACGGACAACCTCGCGCACTATTTCCTTCGACCTAAGGATGCGAGGCGGAGCGGAATCAGAACATCAAACCAAACATCAAGTAATGGCCATAGTTGCGCAACTTGATTTCAGGAAAACCTGGTCCGGTGGGCAGGGTCAAATCGACAAAGCCCATGGAATAGCGGTAGTCGATCCTCAGTGTAACGATATTGGCTGGTATGTTGAGGGTGGAGCCAAAAACGATTCCAAAGTCAGTCGAGGGAAGACCCTGTATCTCTTTCTCTTCTGTCCCCAGAACCGAAATACGGTAGCTATATCTCTTACTGGTCAGGAAAGAAATGGAGGGACCGATAGCCGTGCTGAACTGGACCTTGGCAGCGGGGAAGGGGTGCGTTCGGAGAAGGACCGGAATTTCCGCGTAGTTGAGCTTATAAGTCACCTTGATATTGCCATAAGGAAAGCCAGGGATAGTGATGGTCTGGTTTGACCCCTTCTCGACAAAAAGAAAATCGGCCTCCAAGGAGAAGATGCGGCTGAGCTGGAGGATACTGACGAGACCGCCCGCAAACCCGTTCTTGACACTTGAAACGACGGCATAATTGCCGCTCTTTTCCTGAGTGCTCCAATGATTCGTCAAAGTAAAACTTCCCTGGATCCCAAAAGCTAGCTTGGGCGCTGCTTCAATGGCCGGCGTTAATCCTATCATCGTCGCCACAACCCAGGTCCAAGTCCTCCCCAACTTTTTCATCAAACCTCCTTTCATTTTCCAGACTGTCTGGCGATATCCATTGCCTATCAGGCTCTCAATCAGCCGTCAAGTCAGGATACAGGATTCCAGAATTTCTGGCAAACCAAAAGGGGCAAGAGTTCAATCGATTTCAACCAGGGTAATCCTCACCCGGCGGGACTTGCCGTCCCTTTCGACGGTCAAAGTGACGGTGTCGCCGACCTCGTAATTATCGAGGGCGTTGTAGAGGTCATCGTAGGACTTGATCTTGGTCGAATCAATACCGGTGATAACGTCCCGGATATAAAGGCGCCCCAGGCTATCGCGGCCAAGCCCCCGCAGGCCGAGCTCGTGGGCCCTTGAGTCCCGTGGGACATCGAGGATCACCGCGCCCTCGACGCCGGCTCGACGGGCGTACTCATCGCGCAGGAAAGAAATGCCGATGCCGGGTCTTGTAACTTTGCCGAAAGAGATGATCTGGGGAACGATCTTCCGGATGATATCAACAGGGACAGCAAAGCCGAGCCCGCTCGAGGCGCCGGAGGGACTGACGATCATGGTGTTCATGCCGATGAGCTGGCCGTCAGAGTTGAGCAGTGGCCCCCCCGAATTGCCCGGGTTGATGGACGCATCCGTCTGGATCATGTCCCTGATCGTCACTCCGCCTGCTCCCGGCATCGTCCTGCCCAGGGCGCTCACGATTCCGGTCGTGACGGTGTGGTCAAAGCCGAAGGGGTTGCCGATGGCGATGACTTTCTGGCCCACTTCCAAGTTTTTCGATGTCCCGACGACGACCGGTGTCAGGTCGGGAACGCGCTCCACAAGCTTGAGCACAGCGATGTCCTTGGCTGGCTCGCGGCCGACGAGCCTGGCTTCGACCTGGCGCTGGTTGGGCAGGCTGACCATGAATTTGTCTCCTTCCTCGATGACGTGGAAGTTGGTAACGATATGCCCCTTATCGTCCCAGACAAAACCAGACCCCGTGCCGCGGGCCACCGGCTGGTCGGAGACAAAAAAGAAATCGCGGACGTACTGGAGGTTGGTGATGAAAACGACAGAGTTCTTGGCTTTCTTGACGACTTCGATCGTGTTCTTCTCGTCCGCGGTAAGGTCACCCGGCTGGCCGGAGGAGGCAAAAACCGGCAGAATGAGCAGGCCGATAAGAAGAACAAAAAAGAATTCCTGTCTCGACATGGCTTCGCTCCTTAAGGAGATTGAGTGGCGACAGCTCTATCCCATATTCTATGCCTTTCTGAAAATTTTTTTAACCCTAAAAAACCCGGGTCCCGGCTTGAGCCCTGAATTTGCAGGTCGAGCATTCTTTTTGTTAAATTCTTTCTTCGGGAAATCTCAGAAAATTTGTCCCAAAAAGGAGGTATCGCCTTGGCCAAAGCTTTAGTATGCTATTATTCCAAAACGGGGAACACAAAGAAGATGGCGAGCAAGATTGCGGACGTTCTTGGACGGGAGGGTCTCTTTGTTGATTTGAAGAAGGTCGAGGAGACGGCAGCTGAGAATCTCTTGAGCTACGATTGCCTCGTCTTTGGCTCGCCGACCTATTATGGTTCTCTCGCCTGGCCCATGAAGAAGCTTCTCGATGAAAGCGTCAAATTCCACGGCCAGCTGCGCGGCCGAGTCGGCGGCGCCTTTTCCAGTTCAGCCAACGTCGGCGGCGGCAACGAGACGACGGTGCTGAGCATCCTTGAAGCCTGGCTCATCCATGGTATGGTCGTGTGTGGTGATCCCCGCGGCGACCACTATGGCCCGGTCTCGATAGGGAAGCCGGACGAACGGGCCTTGCGCTGCTGCGAGAGCTATGCCAAGAGCCTCGCCAGCGTGGCCAAGAAACTCTTCCCTTAACGCCTTTCCCATCTAAACGCTGGAAAGGCTCAGGCGGCTTCACTTCTTGAAGGCAAGGTGAATGGCCGCGGCGCCCCAAAAAAGAGGCCTTTCCTCAACCCGAGAGAATCCCGCGGCCTCGAGAAGCCGGCCGAACTCTGAGGAGCTATAAAACCGGCGGATACTCTCGGCCAGGTAGGCAAAAGCCGGTCTCGAACCCGATAGCAAATGTCCGATCGGTTTGACCGTTACTCTAAGGTAAGCATGGAAAACTTTTTGGAGGAGATGAGAGCGGGGCTGGCTCGTCTCCAGGTTGATGAAGCGGCCGCCCGGACGGAGGACGCGGTGGAATTCCTTAAGGCAATGGACGAGTGCTTCCCGCATCGTGTGGATGTTGCGGGTGGCGAAGGCGATCATGACAGCGTCAAAAACCCCATCCGGAAAGGGAAGCATCCCCGCCTCGGCCAAAACAAGGAGGAAAGAAGATGTCTGCCCTATCCTTCTAAACTCGTCGAACATCGCAGGACAGAAATCGAGGCAGACGATTTTTACCGGGTGTGAAGAGCGACGCGACTCACGATAAAGACTCCGGGCCATTTCACCCGTACCACTGCAGACATCGAGCCAGAGCGAACCGCCGCCCTTCGTCGCCAGACGAGCTGCCTTCCGCCTCCAAGCAATGTCCAGGCCAAAGGTCAGGACATGATTGATGAGCTCATAGCGCCAGGCCACTTGGCCAAAGAGCTCTTC
>Ga0209102_1000813_pt1 | contig 18969 bp, 15 predicted proteins | sample ConPoolayeHmetaG_FD_185483 | JGI IMG/M metagenome (GOLD analysis project Ga0209102, IMG submission 185483) | Hot spring microbial mat communities from California, USA to study Microbial Dark Matter (Phase II) - Cone Pool mat layer H metaG... ...
TAGAGACGCCCATGGACCTGCCGATGCTTGAGATAAAACATGCTGCTGTGAGCAATAGACTTGAAGAAATCGTGACATAGCTGGTGCACACGCTGGACTCCTCGCTTTTTTATTCAGTCACACTGCTGGCTTGACCATACTCTGAAATAAAAAAGCTCCTATAAGCTGATTATAGCGCGCTTTTCAGTCCTTATTTCTAAATCGCGCGCGCATGACTCAAGCTTATTTCACCCCGGTCATCATGGAAACCAGGTTTTGCAAAAGCCTATAGTTGTCCCCCACGTAACAGTAGGGCTCCTGCATGAATGAGAGGTCGCCAATAGCTATAACAGCCCCGTTCAGCTCGACAACGCTAATGACGTCATACTTGTTTGGCCGTTCCGCGACTGATGAGAAAGTAGTGTTAAAGGTCCAGGCGACACCTTTACCAGCTGAACAAATACTGGTTGAAGTATAAAGAACTATTCTAGAGATGTTGGTGGTTAGCGTATGGTTTCGGAAACCTTCGACATATATGTTTCTATACATGCCGAAGAACCTCTCCTCATCGTAGAGGTAGCCGCTGTTGAAGAAGACGCCGAAACGCGTTGAGAGAGAGTTCACTGGCCAGGTTAGATCCGGAATCCTAACGTATTCCTCAGCAGGGTCATACATTATTACCAGCGTCTTCCCGGACTCCACGAAGCTCTTCAGCTTCTCAACCTGCTCCTCCGAGTACTCCAACGTCGGAGCGGCTATTATCACTGCTGCAGCCGAGTCAAGCTTAGACTCCAGTGAACTCCAGCTCGTTACGAAGGAGATGGTCGCGTTCCTCAACATGAGCTCCCTCGCTAAAACCTCCAGGTCCAAATAGGAGACTAGGTTGCCGTGCGACTTGTCTACTAAAACTAGGCTCTTGCTTTCTCCGCCAGCCCATCCGCCAAGAGTTTGAATTGTCGGTAACGACGAGTATAGCGAGGCGTTAGTAGGCAGGTAAAGATAATAGATCGAGGGTGGAGGGTGAATCTCGTTCAGCTTAGCCACCGTCAGGTTAACCCAAGGAGCCTGCTCCTCCACTCCGGGCTTAAGCACCGCAAGCCTGCTCTTCACCGACTCCACAAGGTCGACGACGGAATACTTAACGACTCCAGCCTCCTGAGCAACCCTCTTAAGAGTGCTTTCAACCGAGCCCAGCTCGTCTACAAGCCCAGCCTCCAAGGCCTCGCTCCCCATGTATATGGAGCCCCTGCGAAGCACGTTAAGGGGGAGCCTGAGCCTTCCTCTCCTTCCACGCTCAACAGCGTTGACAAAATTGTCGAGGGCCCGGCTCAGGTTGAAGGAAAACAGTAGTCTCGAGTATCCGGTTACCTTGTGCACACCGCTTTCCAGAACCGTTTCCGAGGGCACTAGAATCGGTGGGCCCACCCCTATAACCCCGATGTTTCCAACCATTGAGCTGGGATGCGCATATATGTAGTCAGAGGATACAGCAATGTAGTATCCGCCCGACAGGGCCATTGTAATGGAGGCGGCGAGCGGCTTCCTGCTTTTAAGCTCTAGAAGGCCCAGGTAAACCTGTTCAACAAGGTCGGCGTACCCGCCTGGAGAATCCACTTTAAGCACCACTCCCCTTATGCTTTCGTTCAACATAGCCTCCATTATCGCTTGAGAGTATAGGGCTGCCTGGTCCCCTGTGAGCAGTGCCCCCTCTACTTCTAAAACCCCTATTATGCTGGGCCTCATGACGAAGCCTGCCAGAAAGTACATGGCGGTGGAGAAAAGCAGAAGGATTATGAGGCTCAGAGCCAGCATCTTTCTATGAGACTTAAGCATTGAGAAAAACCTGAAACCTTTCTCCCCGCTCGTCTGCCTTACCTCTGAAACAGGAGCGCCACACGTGATGCCAGTCAACGCTCAACCCCTACTCTTTAATATGAAGACCAGATATTAAAACTATTTTCCACTTAAAAACCTCCACGGCAGAATACTCTCAGGGTAATACAGGCGGTGCCCAGGAAGACTTAATAGCCTGTTTAACCATGTTTTCCCGATGGTTGAAATGTTGAAGGAGCTGGCGACCTATGGGTTGAGCACAGCTGAGGAATCGGGCGCGACCTATGTTGAAGCCAGGGCCCAACGGACGAACTACGAGTTGATCACCATCGACAACAGGGTTCTCAAGGAGTTTTCTAAAACTTTCTCCGCCGGATTGGGTATCAGGGTGTTTTACGACACTAGGTTCGGCTTCTCTTCGACGAACGATCTTAACCGTGAAAGCGTTAGGGAGGCTGTTGGGAAAGCCATATCCGCAGCTAAAGCCTCTAGGCGTGTAGAGAAGCTGGGTGAAAGAGAAGCCTGTAAGGGTGTTTTCAAATCAGCCTGGAGGAAAAAGCCTGAGGACGTTTCCGACGAGGCTAAAGTAAGCCTTACCCTAGAGGCGAACAAGGCTGGGCTGGGCTTAGAGGGAATAAAGTCTGCTGTTACAAGGCTTGGCATCCAGCGTGACTGGAGGTACGTTGTCACGAGCGACGGAGTCGATCTGGAATACGAATCATCATTGCTGGGTCTTGCGCATATGAGCGTGGCTTTCGAAGCCGGGGCGATGGAGAGGGTTAGCGACCAGGAGTCCGCTGTAGCCGGCTGGGAATTCATAGAGGGCAAGGATTGGAACGAGTTCTCAGCGAGTGTCAGCAGACTGGCCAAGGAGGCTGTTAAAGCACCACTACCCCCGTCTGGCAGGCTTAAGACGGTGGCCGACCCGGAGATGGTTGGCCTGATACTTCACGAGGCTTTCGGACACGCGTGCGAGGGAGACTTGGTTTCCTCAGGGGACTCAATACTATCCTGTAAGCTTGGAGGAGAGATTGCTTCACCCTTAGTCACGATAGTTGACGACGGTCTTGCCGAGGGAGGATACTTCGTCCCGTTCGACGACGAGGGTAACATTAAGAGGAGGGTTGTGGCTGTTGAAGAAGGGGTTCTAAAATCCTTCATGACGAGTAGGGAGACAGCCGGCATGCTTAACCTGCCGGTTTCAGGCAACAGTAGGGCGCAGGACTTCACCCACTTCCCAATTGTGAGGCAGACAAACTTCTTCATGATGCCTAAGGACCATGGCTCCGAGGAGATTATTAAGGAGGCTGTAGAGGGAATATACATAGTTGGAAGAGGCGCCATGGGAGGCCAGGTTGACACAGCCTCCGGGACCTTCACTTTCTCCGCGGGGCCTTCGAGAATGATACGTAACGGGGAGCTTGCCGAGCTGGTCAGGGGCGTGGTCATCTCCGGCTCAATACTTGAGACGCTTAAGGGGGTGGAGGCTGTTGGGAGAGACCTGAAGATAACTACTTCAGCCTTCGGCGGCTGCGGCAAGGATAATCAGCTCGCCAGGGTTGGAGACGGAGGGCCCCACGTGATGATTAGGGAGCTCATCGTCGGAGGTGGTTGAAATGGATGTTGAGAAAGCGGTTAAGAAGGCTGTTGAACTAGGCGCCTCCGAGGCCGAGGCCTTCCTCCTGAGCACGGCTGAAACATCGTTAACCCTCGCGGGGGAAGTGGAGGCTTCGAAGACCGTTAGGCTGAAATCCTTCGGGATCAGGGTTGCCGTTGGAAAATCTATAGCCGTCGTCGGCACTCAGGATGTAAGCGACACGGGTATTGAGAGCGCTGTGAATTCTGCTGTTTCAATAGCAAGGGTTTCTCCTCCGGACCCGAGATGGGTAAGGATGAACGAGAAGATCAGCATGAGGGACGTTGGAGAAACCTTTGACAAGACCACTGCCGAGGCTACTCCGGAAGACCTGCTCCCAATTGCTAGGGAGCTCCTGGATGCGGTTAAGGAGGGCTGCAGGGAAGCAAAGCCCGTGCGCGGATTCATGACGTCTAGAGCCGTAGAGGGGATTTACGCGAATACTTACGGGGGGCCGCTTGAAAGGAGGGAGACCCTGGCATTCCTATATGTGGAGGCGAGGGTTGATGAGGCTGGTGAAGTAGGCACCTACTCGGATTACAGCATAGCTAGAAGCTACAGGAAGCTGGAGGCCAGGAAGACGGGTGTTGAAGCAGGTTCGAGAGCAAGGGAGTTCGTTAAAGCAGGCGCAATACCCAACGGGAAGTATGAGGTTATAACGCTTAACAGAGTTTCGGACTCGCTGCTGCCCGTCATGCTTAACCCAGCGGTTTCAGCGTTGAACGTTCAGGAGGGCAGGTCACCCCTCGCCGGCAAGATAGGTTTAGAAATAATGTCGGACAGGGTTACTGTTGAAGACCTGGGTGCCAGTGTGAATACGCTTGGCTCAAAGCCCTTCGACGACGAGGGCTACCCTACGAGGAACCTGACCGTAGTGGGCAAGGGTGTTTTAGAAACGTTTCTCTACGATACTTACACTGCAAACAGGGAGGGGAGGGAATCCACGGGAAACGCGTCGAGGGGCTACTCCACGGCTCCCAGGCCTTCTCCGCATCATCTCCACCTTAAACCCGGGGACGCGACTTTTGAAGAACTCCTCGGGGAGACTAAGAATGGCGTCCTAGTGATGAGCACGATAGGAGAATGGATGTCTAACCCTGTGAGCGGACACTTGAACGCCACGATAACCCATGCTTACATGGTTGAGAACGGAGAGTTGGTTAGGCCTGTGAAGAACGGGGTTATCTCGAGCAATTTCTACGAGATGCTTAAAGAAGGTTTAGACGTGATTGGTAACGATACGAGACACGACTACGGTGTTTCAGCACCCTCACTCAGGTTCCGAAATGTGATGATCGCTAGCAAGTGAGCCTCCGAAATTTTTAACCGTTAACGAGTATACTTAGCACTGCTCATCCCTTCCGGAACCCGCTGGGTTAAGCCAAGCGTGCACACGCCACTTCTCCGGGCCATGTAAAGGCTTACCAACTATGTCCATAACACCCCCACTCCTTAATTCCGCTAGGACAGCATCATGCGTACCCGTGCCCTCATCTATAACATGCGGGGTGAACACGGCTCCTCCCTTATTCTCGTAGATGATGAGCCGAGGCGGATGGTTGATGTACATATCGGTCTCCGGGTCCGCCAACCCTATCTCTCCAACGAGAATGTCCAGCCTACCATTACCAGAGATATCGCCTAACTGCAGCGAATGAGCATCCACCAATCCATCCTCAATTACATGCTCCTCCCAAAGTGTTTCAGGGTCAGCATCTGGCTTGAACCAGGCGAGCCTTCCACCCTCCGTACGGCCGTAGATGCAGGGGTCTCCTTCGGACAAGACGATTTCCTGCCTCCCGTCTCCATCCAGGTCTCCCACAGCGACTTTCGTAGTGATGTAGCCGGTTGCAAACCTATGGCTTAACCATCCGCCTTCCCAGTGCTTATACCAATGGGTTCCACAGATAATCTCGTTTAGACCATCACCGTCGACATCGCCTATGGCTAGGCCCTCCTCTGGCTGACGCCCATCCGGGAGCCACTTATTCTTAGGATTATACTCCCATTTGCCTTTGGCCACTAGCTCTAAGCTTGGCCATGGGCCAGCTGAAGGGTCTTTGGGCAGTGGCAAACGGTATATGTTTGTACCACCGTCGCCATGCTGATTTGTGAAAACAAGCGAGACTTTTCCATCTCCAGTTACGTCGCCTATGGCAGTATCGTGGAACTGTGTATGCCCAGTCTTAGCGACAAGCCTTTTCAACCACTTTGCCCCAGCCCGACAAGGGTTCTCCCACCACCAGACCTCGTCAGACCTCCAGTCTCCGCCGCACACCACATCAGGCAAGCCGTCCCCGTTAATATCATAAACACTGCCGCCGCATTCAAGCATCTCAACCTCGTCGATAAAATGCTGCTCCCAAGGCTCGTCGAAACCCTGGTTCTCCAGCCAGACCATCCTACCACTTCTACCACCGACGACAACGTCTGGAAGCCCATCCCCATTTATGTCGCCGACTGCGGAAAAAGTATTGAACTCAGCCGGGGAATTGTCCACTATGCCGATAACCCTTTTTTGAAATCTTAACCCGCCCATCTGTCGGCTCCTCCCTTCAAGCCCACTTAGAAGCATGGCAGGCAATATTTATCTATGCAGAAGATCGCGGCTGTTGAACAGTCCTCTTCGTGGCTTTATGCGGCACAGAAGGTCTTTAAAGCCGTTGAATTCTATTGTTAACGAGTAGTCAAGAACAGAGGTATTAAATAAGGGTTATTACCCCCTATTGTTTCAATGGCCGACGCGAGGGAGGAGGCTAGAAACCCTGGAGAAGGGCAGAATTGTTCGAAACCCTAGCGCGCGCTCAGGTTTCAATTTAAAGTGGCCGCCGGAAGTTTCTTTCACCACCCCGGAATACGGTGTGAAAAACCTAGAAGTCAAGGTTGAGGAGCGGAAGGTCAGAATCGAAATTCCAGAGTTTAAAACCTGGGTAATACTTGTGGTCGGCGAAAAACTTTTTCCAAGCGTTGAGCTACGTTTAAAAAAGAGGGATGGAGTTCCAGTAGTAAATACTCTTGACAACGCCTTCATACCCGGAGTTGAGATAGAGGTTGAAGCCGAGGCTGAAGGCTTCACGGATTGCTCCTTATCTCTACACACGCCTGAAGGATGGAAATACGAGGAGGGTGACAGCCGCCAAAATACCACGCGCGCGCCAGCCCGCTTCTATGTCTACTCAAAAGGCGTGGAAAGGAACATCATGCACTCCTATCCGAACCTTTACTTCGTAGATGATTTAGACGAGGCAAAGCTGATGCTTAAAAAAGGTAGATATGTGGCGTTATGGCTGGTTAACCAGGATCCTGAAGAGTACGGCCCTCTTGCAGACGAGTTTCTATCGATGAAAGGCGGCGTCGTGTGGATGGGGGAACCGTTTCCAAGCGTTAATTGCCCAGTAACCCTTGAAGAGAAAAGCCTTGAATCGAAAAGCATAAGCTACTTAAACGCAGGCGGAAGCATTTTGGAACCTGCGCTCAGGAAGAGATCCATGTATGAGTCTGAGACGGTTTCAAAGCATGCAGGGTTAAAACCAGGGATTGGGGTGAAACCATCGCAGTATTGGGAAAACCGCCGGAGGGCTCCTCCGGCAATATTGAGAATACGCCGGCAGTCGTGCTCTCTAAAGACCCTTGGAGGAGAATCGTCTACATGGGTTCAGACCTTGAAGCTACCTCTGAAGAAAAATACAGGTTTGAAGAGAGAAACCATCATGAAGCCCACTGGTATCAAACATACGTTTTCTACATCCTGCTGAACTGGGCGTCTAGAGCCTACGCGAGCAAACAGTGGAGAAAAACATGGTGAGGCCAGTGGAGGCCCTCCTTACGTAATAGCGCGCGCTAACTTTTGGCCAGAATCCGCGAGAAAAGCAGGGGCATCTAATTATAGAAGTGCCATTTAGATTTTAATTCTAGGTGTTTTTACCGTTCATAAGCCGGGTAAGGAGTGTTCTACAAGTTTAGAAGAGTTTAAAAAGCCTGTTTTGAAAGGTTTGTCGAGCTTGAAAGCCATAGTGGGCCCGGCGAGCACTGGGCTCGGCGAGAAAATATGTTCCTTAACGGGCTTGGAGAAGATCCGTTTCTCCTTCAAACAGTTTCCAGACGGAGAATTGTACGTTAGGCTGCTGGATGATGTTAAGGGGCTTAATGCGTTGATAATTCAGTCTCTGTCTCCGCCTCAGGATAGGAACTTGATGCTTCTCCTCCAGCTTTTACACGCGTTCAAGACGAATGGCGGCGGCGAGGCTTCAGTCCTGATTCCCTACTTGGCTTACGCTCGCCAAGACAAGATGTTCCTCTCCGGAGAGCCTGTTTCAGCACACCTTGTTGCCAGGCTCATCGAGGCTGCTGGAGCAGACAGGGTTGCGCTTGTCGAGGTTCACAGCGATGCTGCTGCTAAAGGCTTTAAGAATATTGTTCTAATAGAGGTGACGAGGTCTTTTGCAGAGTACTATTTAAGAAGCGGGTTTGAAAAAGCCTACGTGGTTGCACCCGATAAGAATGCTACCCCTAGGGCGAGGAGGCTTGCAGAAACCATTAACGGCGAAGTCGGGTGGGTCGAGAAAACCAGGGATAAAGAGAGTGGCTTCGTCTCCTCCAGCGAGGGGATGCTCAACCCAGCCGGTAGAAAGACGATCCTTATAGACGATATTATAAGCACAGGGGGGACGATCATAGAGGCAATAAAGCTGCTTAAGAACAAGGGGGCCTCACAGATATCCGTGGCTTGTGTTCACGGCATTTTCGTAGGCAATGCTTACGAGAGGATTATGAATGCTGGCGCTTCAAGCATACTTTCCTCAGACACTGTTGAAACCCCGTATTCAAACATTTCTGTGGCGGGTGACGTGGTTGGGACGCTTAGGGAGAAGGGCTGGCTCTGAGTGCTGAACCAGGCTGGGCGCGGCTTTTCGCAGTCTTGTCGGGCGAGCACGACAGGCTTCCAGCTGCCGAGGTTGAAGCCGTCTTCGAGGCTGAGAATGTTCCCAGGGTAGTCCTAGAGGGCTTCACACAGGTCTACAGGTTCACCGCACCTTTGGAGCCTGCTTCAAAAGCCTTCAGAAGACTAGCCTTATCGCACTTCCTGTGCGAGGAGATAGGGGTTTTCAAGCAGGGGATTTCCTGCGATGAAATAGTTGCCGCAGTAGTGGAAGCAGGATTAAACGGGAGCATTGCATTCAGGGTTAGGAGGATAAGGCGCAGTATTTCCCCTGAGGAGGCTTTGGCTCTTGAAACAGGGTTGAACAGAAAAGCGTCGAAAACCATGCGCCTCATCGTAGACTTAGAGAATCCTGAGAATAATTTGGAGGCTGTGTCTTCAAACGGCTTCATAATCGTAGGCAGGAGGATTTGCAGCAGCGCTAGGAGGAGCATAATGACTAGGAGCGGCGGCAGGAAGCCGTTCTTCCATCCTTCAAGCCTTAAGGTTGAGCTTGCAAGAACAATGCTGAACCTCGCCAGGGTTAGGGAGGGCAGTATAGTTGTGGACCCGTTCTCTGGAACCGGGACGGTTCTGGTTGAGGCGCATGAGCTGCAAACCCATCCGATAGGGCTTGACGTGGATCCTTTGATGGCCTATTCCTCCCGTAGAAACTACAGGTGGTTTCAGACACTCGTCTTCCAAGTCTTAGGGGATGCTAGACACATGCCTTTCAGACGCGCTGACGCTGTGGTTACGGATCCGCCTTACGGCAGGAGGGCTTCAACACACGGCTTTGAATCCCTAAGGCTCTACGAGTGCTTCATAAAGGAGGCCTCGAGGATTCTCAGAGATAAAGGGTGGCTTGTCTTCCTAGCCCCCAGCAGGCTGCCTGTTGAAGAAATCCTGAAGCGCAACGGCTTTTGGCTTAAGGAAACGTTTCTCATAGAGGTTCACTCTAATCTGACTAGGAAGCTACTGGTAGCTTTCAGGGGGTGAACTCTACGCGTATCAGCTCGAGGACAAGTATTTGGAAAACCTATTATAAGCCTTATGAAGTTAAACGTTATATTCCGCGAGGCTAGTGATAGAAACGTGTTGAAGAAGAGCCAGCCGTTCGGAAGACTAGTCTTCCTTGGAACGTCTGCAGCAGTCCCAACAGTCAGCAGGAGCCATCCTTGCATAGCACTCTGGTGGAGAGGGGAGATACTTCTCTTCGACTGTGGAGAGGGCGCTCAGCGGCAGTTGATGAGCGCCAGCCTCAGCTTCGAAAGGATATCGAGTATTTTCATAACCCACATGCATGGGGATCATGTTCTGGGCCTCCCGGGGCTGTTAATGACAATGACCCTTCAAAACAGGAGGAGACCTCTTAACATATATGGTCCAAAAGGGCTTAGGCCGTTCATCGAGTCCTGCCTGCCGATGATATTCTACCAGCCTAGTTTCCCAATCAGCATCAGCGAGGTGGGGGGTGGCCTAGTTGCCTCCGGTAGGAAGTATAAGGTTTATTCTCGCGAGGTCAGGCACTCTGTCGAGTCATACGCCTACTGTTTCAAGGAGGATGATAGGCCTGGCAGGTTCAAAGTTGATAAGGCTGAGGAGCTCGGCGTCAAGCCCGGGCCCTTGAGGAGCATGCTGGTTGAGGGTAAGCCGGTTAGGCTTGAGGACGGTAGGATTATAAGGCCTGAGGAGGTTGTCGAGCCATCGAGGCCCGGGGTTAAAATCGTTTACACGGGCGACATGGGGAATAGCCCAGGATTCGAGGAGTTCTGCGTGAACGCTGATATTCTTATTCACGAGGCTACTTTCGACGAGAGCATGAGCAGCGAAGCGGGTAGTCTTCAACACTCTACCTGTGTTGAGGCTGCTAAGCTTGCGGCTGCTGCAGGCGTTAAGAAGCTCATACTTACTCATGTGAGCTCTAGATACGGTGACGCTTCAATCCTGCTTGAGCAGACCAAGAGGTTTTTCAAAGACGTTCAGATTGCTGAAGACTTCCTATCCATCGATATTTTTTGAAAGAATCTCCTTCAGTTTATTTTCAACGGCTTCTTCAAGATCCTTCAGGCTTCCATCGTTCAATATGTAGACGTCGCTTAACGCAATTACCTCCCCAAGCCCGACGGAGAGCTCCACCCTATCCCTCTCCTCAAGCTCCCTAAGAATCTTGGGGTCGTCTAGCCTACCCCTGTTAGAAAGCCTGTTATACCTAAGGCTCACTGGAGCCAGCACCGCAACCTGGGTTACGAAGTATCCTTTAGACTTGAAGTATTCCGCTTCCATCAATGATCTTAACCCGTCCACCGCAATGATCTTGCGATCTGATTTCTCAATCTTCCTCTCCACAAGCCTGGCGACAGCATCATTACCCAGCTCCTTCCTAAGATTAACCATAAACCTGCTCATGGACTCTATGTCTCCGCCTACCCCCCGGGTTTCAGCCTCCTCCCTGACAGCGTCCCCCATAGAGACCACTGTAAACCCGTGTTCGCCAATAAGCTTCGCGACAGTCGTCTTTCCGGAGCCAGGCATTCCCGAGATAAGGATCAGCTGCTTCAACGACTGGTATAGGCGTAGGACGGTAAGGTATATAAATTCTCACCCGCTTCCAATCGGGATGGTGCGAGTCTTTGTTTCAATGGATGTTGAAAACGAGAATGTAAGCAGGAGAATACTTGAGGTTCAAAGAAGAATGGCGGACACTAGGGCTGACCTGAAACTGGTGGACACGAGCATCCTCCACTTGACATTATTCTTCATAGGGGAGGTTCCGGAAAGCATGGTTGGCACAATATGTGAAAGCCTTTCCCGGGTTAAGGGAAGCCCTGTTGAAATAGAGCTCAGGGGCCTCGGGGCATTTCCAACCGTCTCGCAACCCAGAGTCGTCTTCGCGAAAATCGGAAAGGGCTCCGGGGAGCTTGTTGAAAGGGCGGAACAGGCTTCAGAAGCATTGTCTAGAATAGGCTTCAGGATTAACGAGCAGTTCCACCCCCACCTGACTATCGCGAGGGTTAGGAGCCGTTTAAACATGGATAAGCTCACCCTTTTCATCAAGAGTAACGGGGATATTCTTATAGGTGAGGCTCTTACGAGCAGACTCAGGCTTAAAAAGAGCATTTTAACGCCACGGGGACCAGTATACGAAACCATCTGGGAAAAACTTGATTAGCAGGCGCCCGTGTTAACAATATATGCCGAATAGTCTTCAAGAGGTTGTCCAGGAGGCTCTGAGAAGGGTTAAGCCCAGTTTAGAGGAGGAGGAGCAGGTTAACAGGATACTTTCAAAAACTGTTTCAATTCTTAGGGATGAGTTTAAACGGTTGGAGCCCGAGGCCGAGGTGCTCATCGAAGGATCCGTTGCTAAAGGCACTTGGCTCAGCGGCGAGACGGATGCAGATGTTTTCGTAAGGTTCCCTGTTAAATGGAAGAAGAACGAAATGGGGGAAACCCTGATAGAGAGTGTTAAAAAAGTATTTGGCCCTGAGAAATGCAGGCTCAGGTTTGCGGAGCACCCGTACGTAACGGTTAGGGCGGATAGTATTAACGTGGATATTGTTCCATGCTACAAGGTTGAGAAAGGGTTTTACAAGAGTGCAACCGACAGAACTGCTTTCCACACGGAGTTCGTGAAGGAGAAGCTGAGCCTAGAGCTGAGGGATGAGGCCCGCCTCCTTAAAAGATTCTTTAAAGGAATAGGGGTTTACGGTGCTGAGATAAAGACGAGAGGGTTCAGCGGCTTCCTGGTTGAGCTCCTCGTATACTCTTTCGGAGGCTTCGTGAAAACCCTGGAGGCGCTTAGGGACTTTAAGCCTCCTCTCACACTGGATCCAGGTGGGCTCTATAAGAATAGGGAGGAGGAGCTTGCCAGGAGGGCTAGGGGAAGCCTGCTCTGCGTCATAGACCCTGTTGACGAGCTTAGGAACGTGGCCGCGGCGGTGAGCGGCGAGAGCCTCAGCATAGCGCAGTACGCTGCCTACATGATGCTTGAAAAACCTTCTATAGAGTTTTTCTACCCTGTCTACAGGGCTTCTAAAGAAGAACTCAGGGAGACTTTGAGAAGCAGGGGGCTTAACGTTGTTTCAATCACAATACCTGCTTGGACGAATATCCCGGACATTCTCTGGGGCCAAGCCTACAGGCTGCTTTCAAGGCTCAGCGGCTTCCTTGAGGAGAATGAATTCGGAGTCTTGATGGAGAAAGCCTGGAGCGACGAGGAGAAGCATATCGTCTTGCTCTTCCTACTGGAGGAGGTTGAGAAGAGGGCGGCGACGCTTCACATGGGCCCGCCGTATTTCAGCAGCAATGTACCCAGGTTCGTTGAAACCTATTTAAGCAGCGAGAGGACGCTTATCCACCCGTTTCCAAGAAACGGAAGATGGTGGACAGTTCTCAAGCCTAAAGTAAGGGATGCCAGGAGCATTATCTCTAAATTCCTTTCTTCAAGCGAGTCCTTGAAGGGGTTTTCAGAAAAAATAGTGGAGTCCCTCTCCCAATCTACAATACTGTCTGGAGAAAGCATTGTGGATGCTGTTGAAAACCCCGGCTACGTGTCTTTCTTGGAGAAATGTATCAATCCCTTCCCATGGCTTTCTAAACAAGTGTTAGAAAAAGCTTGGCGGAATCAAGCATCTTAACGTTATTAAACAGGACGTATACTTCCTCCGCCTCCTCAAGCCTCTCTATCAATTCTTTCAGCCTTTTCAAATCTTCGCGGCTATACGCGTATCCATAGTTATAGCGTTTCCCGAGTCCGTGAAGCCTAAAGTAGTACATGCCTTTCGTAAGAGGCGGGTCCCAGAACGGGTCCACCACGTGAATAAGGTCAAGCTTCTCCAGAATGTTTTTCGTCAGGCTTTTCTTTTCAAGCCATTCTCCACGCGGCTCCCAAGCCAGTCTCACCCCTCCTCTGTCTATTTCACCGAAGAATTTCTTCATGTTGCCAATGTTTTCAGGCGAAGGGTTGAAACTCGGGGGTGTTTGAAACACGGCTATTCTCGCATCAAGCTTCTTAACGATCTCTAGGGTTCTCGCCCATGCTTCCAAGGTTTTCCTTGAAGGAGTAAAGTCGCCATAACCCTTGAGCTCGTTTTTACTTAAGCCACTCCTCTTCCAAGTAGGGCTTTCAGGCGGGTGTGTAATTCCCTGCCAGACTTTCACCGTAAACTCGAAGCCTTCAGGGGCTTGAACCCTCCATTTTTCAGCCGTCTCAGCCCTCGGAAGCTTATAGAACGTCGACTGTGTTTCAACTAGGCGGAACTCAGCGAAATATTTCTGCATTGAGACAGGGTAGCCGCAGCAACCAACCTTTACCAGGGTCAACCCGAATACTATTGTTAACTGATTGCTTAAACCTTTCCCCGAGAAAGCTTAATACCACCTGTTTCCAGGGAATTAGCGTGCTGGAAAAATGCTCACGGTCATCGTTTCGGGTTTCTTCGGCGATGAGGGGAAGGGAAAGGTCGCAGCCTTCCTGGCGCTTAAGGAGCGCCCGAAGATAACGGTTCGCATGGGCTCGGTTAACGCGGGGCATACTGTAGTATACCATGGGGCGACATATAGGCTTAGGCTTGTACCCTGCTCATTCATAGTCCCGGAGACAAGGCTGCTGATAGGCGCTGGCGCAAACGTGGATCCTAAGGTTTTCACGGAAGAGGTTGGTTTACTCGGGGTCAAGGGAAGAATTTTCATAGATGGAAACGCGTCGGTGATCGAGGAGAAGCATGTTGAAGCAGATAGGCACAACGGTTTCTTCAGAGAGTTCATAGGCACAACCGGTACGGGCGTATCTCCAGCACTGGTCGACAGGGTTGCTAGGAGAGCCATGCTTGTTAAAGATGTCCCAAGCCTAAAGAGCTACGTTACGGATGTTGCTGAGGAGGTTAACTCCGCGCTGGACAAAGGGGAGAACGTTCATCTAGAGGGTACACAGGGCTTTTACCTCAGCCTCTACCATGGAACATATCCTTACGTAACTGGAAGAGACACTACGGCTGCAGCAGTTTGCAGCGAATGCGGCGTGGGCCCCAAGAGGGTTGACGAGGTGCTTCTCGTTTTAAAGAGCTTTGTGACTAGAGTTGGGAACGGCCCACTTGAGGGGGAGCTTTCCCAAGAAGAGGCTGAGAGAAAAGGCTTCGTTGAAAGAGGAACCGTAACTGGCAGGCTTAGGAGAGCCGCCCCGTTCAATTTTAAGATGGCTAGGCGTGCAGCCATTGTAAACAGTGCAACCCAAATAGCTGTTACGAAACTAGATGTCTTGTTCCCAGAGTGTTCACACGCCAGGAGGAGAGAGGAACTGTCAAACGAGTGCTTGCGCTTTCTGCGAAAGATTCAGGATGAAACCGGCGTCCCGGTTACGATAGCCAGCACCGGCCCTGAGGCAGAGGACACTGTTTACATCGGTCCGGAGGGAGTGTAACGGTAAAGAAGAATAATGGTAAATAGGTTTCTCAGCCGTTTGCCTCGTCTTTCGGCTTACTGCTGGTTTTGCATGACGCTTTGAAGCCTTACTACTAGCGGGCTATCAGTATCGCGCTGCCTATTGCTACTGTTGATTGCTCGCAACAGCTCTATGAAGTTGCTTACCCTCTGCTGCGTGACTACTTCAGGAGACATCTTCTGCCTCATGTTTTTCAGCCTTGCTAGTATAGACTCAGTCTCTTTTATCTCCAGAAGAGTTATGTCCAGGTTGGTCTCCAGCATTGTTTCAGCAGCCTTATAGCTTATCTCATCCACCTCGCCTGTTGAAAGCTGAACCTTATTTATTGATCTAACTCTTGTAAGCGTGTCCAACCTTTGCTTAAGCTCCTCCTGCATCTTGCCGAGCTCTGAAGACAATTCGACTATCTTGTTGCTGAGCTCATTCATATCCTTGAGATATGTTCCCTTAAGCTCGTCGTATATGTTTGAAGGTATCTGGTGCTCCTGCCTCAGGTTTTCAAGCGCCTCAAGCCTCCTCCTCGTTATCTCAACGCCTCTTATCAGGCTCTCCGCCTTTATCTTCCAGAAGTTCTTCAGCAACACGTAGTCTTTCCCAGCCTCCACAGCCTCCCCATCCACCTTTATGAAGCCCCCGTTGGGCATCATTATGAAGAATTTTGAAGGCATGCCCCTCGGGTCTATTTCGAAGCCGACGAGTGTTCCTATTTCCCTGTCGTAAACATCCTTGACGGGTAAGCCTAGAATCCTGCTGTTATCCATCCTTAATGGATTGTTTACGCGTGTTTATTTAACATAATTCTAAAAAGGCGTTGATAATTTGCCACAATATTTTTGACATCCTTCCTCCACCTCTTTAAAGACGAATAGTAATTTATTGATTATTATTGATTAATCGCTGAATTCGCTGAGGCTTGTTTGAACACCCTCCTCCCCAAGCCTCCTCTCCCATTCTTCGCCACGTATCATCCCCCCAGCCTCCTTCTTAATGCTTAAAGCGAGTTTTTGACCTATGCTTGGTATTCTTGAAAGCTCCGCCACACTGGCCGAGGCTATGTCTGAAACCCTTTTGAAACCATGGTTGTAAAGCCTCCTCGCCCTAACCCTTCCAACCCCCTCTAACGAGGATGCTAGCTCAACAAGCTCAGGCTTGACGCCGTACTCTATTCTTGCCTCAAGCTCGCCGAATCTTTTTACAGCTTCAAAATCCTTCACTAGTCTAGCTATCTCCCTCGCCGAGTAAGCTAGCCATTGAGCCGTCTCCTTGCAGGCGTAAAGATCCCCCGGCTCAACACCCAGCCTAAGGTAAATATCGTCTTCGCTATACTCGTTTATCCACATCCAGAGTGTCGCCACCGTCTTATAGGTTTCCATCGGGTCGACATCCCCTACGTCCACGTAAAGCTCCTCCTCATGCCTGCCTACGAAATCCACCACGAAGGACTCGGTGGACCCGGTTACGCTGAACTTCGGCCTCATGTCAGGAGAAGCGCATACGAGGTTTAGCCCGCTCACCTCGGTGAAGACACGCGGCTTATTCTTCAAACCGTTGAGGAACATTATTCCAGTGGAGGGAGAGATATACAGCTCTGATATTCTCCTACCCAGGGGTGTTGCCTCTAGAAAACCATTCCTCTCAACGATAAGCCCGTCTTCCATCAGAATCTTGAGCACTCGCTTCACACGGGTTGAAACTCCTTTCCCCTTCTGAACATGGTACAGGGTGTTTCGGAAAACTTCAAGTATGCTTTTAACGTCTGTAGCTATCCTGCTAGCTACGCATGCAAGTATTGCCGTCGAGAAGTATGTTCCTAGGCCGAGTTTAGAGGTTATTTTTTCAGCGGATGAGTCAACATACCTTGCGAAAAGGTAGTCAACATCATTCTCGTTCCTAGCGTAGATTACTGCCTCGCCAAACTTATCGTATTTCGGTCTCCCCGCTCTACCAGCCATCTGCTTGTACTCCATAACAGTTATCATGTTGCTAACGTGCGTTTCAGGGTCAAACCTGTTTACAGAGGTTACGCAAACAACTCTTGCAGGAAGATTAACGCCTGCAGCGAGCGTGGGGGTTGCTGCTATGACTTTCAAAAATCTCTCTTTAAAAGCCTTCTCAATCGTTCTACGCTGGAATGTTGTCAACCCCGCGTGGTGGAACGCAGCCCCCTTTTCAACGACGCTCGCAAGGTCTTCACCGATTATCGTAGACTCGCTGTTCTCCATTATCTCTGCAGCAAGCTCCCTAAGCTTCTCCCTCTCCCTTTCCGAGAGGTGTAGATAAGCTACTGAGGAAAGCTTTCTCGCCAAGTATACCGTCTTCTTCCTTGTTTCAACGAAGAAGAGGGCTTGCCCTCCTTCTCTAAGTGAATAGGCAAGTAGTGTGTGCAGAGGGTCGTCGAAGCCTCCATCCAGATCAACAATATTCCCATCGTTAAAAATAATTTTCGAATCGTAGAAAACGCCTTCCCTAAGGCTAACAGGCCTCCAGTCTGAGACAACGCATTTAGCGTCAAGCCATCTCGCAACCTCGTCAGCGTTGGAAACCGTTGCGCTTAAAGCTATGAGCTGTGCTTTAGGAAGAATCCTTCTAGTGAAGGATAATAGCGTCTCTATTCCTGGGCCACGGTCCTCAGAATCAACGTAATGAATCTCGTCAAATATTACGAGCGTTACTTCACCTATCCATCTGGGCCTATGCCTGATTATGGAATCGAACTTCTCATAGGTTGCAATAATCACATCATAGTCGGCGAGCTCCTCCGCATTGGAATCATAGTCCCCAGTCGCTAAAGCTACTTTAACACCCCCTTTCAAGCCCTTAATCTTCCGGAGAATATTGAAATCAATATATTTCTCCCAAGCTATTGCCCTGAGCGGCACCAGGTATACTGTTTTACCACCCTCGTTTTCAAGCTTGTGTATTGCAGCCAGCTGCGCTACCAGCGTTTTACCGGAGGCTGTTGGCACAGCCAGCAGAAGGTTTTCCCCTTTAAACAGCCCTGCTCTGACAGCCTGTTCCTGCGGCGGGTAAAGCGTTTTAAAACCCGCCTTGAGAAGTTCGTTCCTAGCCTCCTCGCTTATCGGCAGCTCTACTAGATCCATCTCAACGCTTTATTCTCCTAACGGTATCCTCATCCGGAAACATTATCACACCCTGCTCCCTCATCTGCTCTATAAGCTTGTAGAATTCATCCGGCTCAATCTTCTTATCTACACACCTTCTTCTAAGCTCGCTTAAAGAGGCTTTTCCAATCTCAGCCTCAAGGTTCTCTATCTCCTTGAGAATTATTCGCATCTTCTCCCACCTGCTCCTCGACCTGCCTGTCATAAGGATGTCTATGTCTATCTTCCCTGAGGAGACGTCCAGCCCGGCTGTTCTCAGACTATAGTCCATCAGCCTTATTGCCGCTTCTGCATCCTCCACAGTAACCTCTTCCTTCAACAGGACCCTGGCCCTCGCAACGCTAAGCCTTATCAGAGACTCGAGGTGCCTTGGAGTTATGGGTATTGGCGCATTCGCCTCCTGGCTGCTGCTTCTCAACTGTAGGAAAAAGTTTTTGATTCTCTCAGTGGCTTCAGGTGACAGTTTCGGGGTTATTTTCTTACAGTAGGCCAAGTATTTTCTAAGCATGCTTGGAGGTATAGTCTGGTCACCGTAATCATAGGTCTCCATGTGAAGCTGCAGAATATGGTCTGAAAGCTTAGCGTCCCCCTCCTTATCCGGTCTGTCTTTTATTATGAAGTATAGGTCGAACCTTGAAAGCAGTGTCGAGGGGAGATCAACGTTCTCGCTGAAATTAAGGCTGTCGTCATACCTGCCGTAAACCGGGTTCGCTGCCGCAAGTATCGCTGTCCTCGCATTCAGAGTTGCCACTATCCCCCCCTTAGCTACGCTAACTGTCTGCTGCTCCATAGCCTCATGTATTGAAACCCTGTCCTCTGCCTTCATCTTCTCAAACTCGTCTATCGCAGCTATCCCCTTGTCAGCAAGTACAACTGCTCCTGCTTCCAGCGTGAAGCTTCCGGTCTTGTCCCTGATAACAGCAGCCGTGAGGCCTGCTGCTGTAACACCTCTACCGGAAGTATACAGTCCTCTCGGAGCAATCCTTTGAACATACTTGAGAAGCTGGCTTTTAGCCGTCCCAGGGTCCCCTATGAGAAGCAG
>Ga0209102_1000819_pt1 | contig 18920 bp, 17 predicted proteins | sample ConPoolayeHmetaG_FD_185483 | JGI IMG/M metagenome (GOLD analysis project Ga0209102, IMG submission 185483) | Hot spring microbial mat communities from California, USA to study Microbial Dark Matter (Phase II) - Cone Pool mat layer H metaG... ...
TTGCCCGCAAGAGTAGGAATGTTTCCATTCCCACCTCCTCAAGTGAAAGTTAATATGCGCAGCCGTTCCGCCTGATATTTAGGGTGGGGAAAAGTTTTTAGGGGCCAGGGATCACAGAGAAAGCTTCCTGAATTATCAATAAGTCTAAGCTCATATTCTTTACCTGCTTCCAGGCCACTAATATCAAATTGCCAAAACCGGCCTAAAGTATCGCTTTTAATGCCTTCCACATAACGTTGGCCAATTTTTAGCCGAGGTGTTTTAAAACTCTCCCCCGCCCTCAAAATCTAACTAAAATTGCCACTTTTAATTTTTACAGAATTCCTGGGCACTAACAATTCGTCTTGCTTTAGATGTGATTTCTCTGTAAATATATTATATGGGTTACCAGGTATGGTGAAACTTAACAAGAGGAGGGAGAAATGAAAATTAAATTTTTTATTATTCCCGGGATCATGTTTTTATCAATGCTAATTAATAACGCTTATGCCCAGACTTATCCCACTAAACCTGTTAGTCTTATGGTGGCTTATCCTGCTGGAGGAAGCACGGATGTTGGAGCCAGAATTTTAGCTTCTATTGCTGAAAAAGATTTAGGCCAACCAATAGTTGTTATCAATAAAGCTGGCGCCGGTGGTCAAGTAGGATGGACGGAACTGGCTAAACAAAAGCCTGATGGCTATTACATCGGTTTTATAAACCTCCCTGCTTTAAATGCTACTATTCTTGACCCCGCTCGGAAAGCTACCTTTCATATTGATTCTTTTACGCCAATTATCAACCAAGTTCTTGATCCCGGGGTAATATATGTAAAACCGGACAGCCCTTTCCAAAGTATTAAGGATCTAATTAACGAGGCCCAAAAACGCCCGGGCCAGATAAGAGCTGGGACAACAGGAATTCTCGGCGATGACCATTTGGCCATATTAATGCTGGAAGAGGCGGCCAAAGTTAAATTCCGGATTGTCCATTTTGATGGCGACTCACCTCAGCTTACCGCCCTCTTAGGCGGCCAGATTGATGTTAGTTTTCTAAATGTGGGGGGAATTACCCCCAGAGTAAAGTCCGGCCAAATCAAACCACTCTTAGTAATGGACAAAGAAAGATCAAGATTTTACCCAGAAGTCCCCACTTCGGTTGAAGTTGGTTATCCAACGGTCATCTCTTCTTCCACTCGTGGTATAGCTGGTCCTAAAGGTCTTCCCGAGCTGATTGTCAAAAAACTACAAACTGTATTTAAGAAAGCTATGGAAAATCCCGAACACGTGGATAAGATGGATAAAGCTGGGTTAGCTGTCAAAATTATGGTTGGCGAGGAATACGCCAGCTATATAAAAGAACTCCACGAAAGAATGAAAAAGTTGGTAGAAGTAGCCCGCCAGGAAAAATAAAGCAGCATGGAATGAAAGAAAAATTTTCCAGGTAAGCTTCTATGCCCAAAATTTCTTAAATTTTTTGTTGCAACTTTTTTATTTTAAAGGCTAGATTTAAGCAAAAGGTCTTAAGTTAAGGAAAACGGAATTGATCGAAAAATGAACTCTATCGCCCAGCCAATTTATGACTTGCATCATGATTGAACTTCTTTGTTTGTGCTAAATTTAAATATAATGCATATAATTTACTCTTAAATTAATTTTAAAGGAGCATACCAAAAGTGGGTTTAATTATTTTTTCCTATTTGTGCTTCCTAATATTTCTGGCCGCAGCAGGAGCGCGTATTTATAAACAAAAAAGACTTCCTATGCATTTGCGCTGGGAAATTTATCCAGTACAACATGAACCAGGGCGAAAGGCGCAATATGGTGGTTCCTATATGGAAGAACCTAATTGGTGGGAAAAAGAAAGGCAGAGCTCTATCTGGAATGAAATCAAGTATATGGTTCCGGAAATCCTTCTTTTACGTGGTTTATGGCAAAATAATCGTCATCTCTGGCGATTATCCTTCCCTTTCCATTTTGGTCTTTATTTAGTCCTGATCACAATGGGGCTTCTTTTTATCGGTGCTTTAGCAATGATTGGTGGGGCTATAATTTCCCCTCAGGCTGGAGGGTGGGCTTCCTTTCTTTACTATCTAACTATTCTTTTGGGCTTCGCGGGCTTATCCTTAGCAACGATTGGTGCTGGGGGGCTTTTGATTCGCCGCTTCCGCGATCCGGAACTTAAAGCATATTCGAGCCTGGCGGATTATTTAAATTTAATTTTTCTGCTTATTTTTTTAGTGATAGCCCTGCTTACTTGGTTGATTCACGATCAGGCCTTTGAGGGGGGCCGCGCTTATATATACAGCCTTCTTACCTTTGGCCAAAAGTCGATCCCTTATGCGACTGAGCGGACAATTTTAGGTTGGCTGACCATTTTCAATGGCTCGATTATTCTTGCTTACATTCCTTTTACCCATATGGCTCATATGTTTATGAAATTCTTCACCTACCATAAAATCCGCTGGGAGGATGCTCCTAATCTCAAAGGAAGTAAGATTGAAGCCGCTGTTCAAGCTAACCTTAGTTTAAAACCCACTTGGTCTGCCCCCCACATTGGAGCTGATGGCCGGAAGACTTGGGCTGATATCGGCCTCAAATTACCAGAGAATAAAACCAGAGGATAAAAATGGATAATATAATCTCTCCTGTGGACTTTTCTAAAAAAACGAAAAAACTCGCTCATATTAAACCTGACCAGTTACCTCCCCTCCCACCACCTTATGAGGATTTTAATGAAATGCCTATACCGGAACTGCCGGAGGAAAAAATAGCTAAAGTCGAGGCTTCTCTGGACGACACTATCGCCTTGGCGATTCCCAAACCTATGTCTCCAGAAGAAGAAGAAAAATACATGCGGGCTTTCCTTTCTGGTCTTCAAAAACTATTTGAAAAGGAAAATAATTGGACTTTTTTACAACCCCTCCTTCTTTCCATGGAACATTGCGCTAAATGTCAGACTTGCTCAGAAGCCTGCCCCATTTTTGAGATGAGCGGACGGCAGGAAATTTATCGACCTTCCTTTCGCTCTGAAGTTTTAAGACGGATCTACAACAAATATATCCGCAAGGGCGGCAAAATTCGCTCTAAATTTACCGGGGATATTGAACTTAACTGGACCACTATTGCCCGTTTGGGTGAACTAGCCTACCGCTGCACCCTCTGCCGCCGCTGTGCCAGCGCCTGCCCCATCGGTGTCGATAATGGCCTAATCACTCACGAAATTCGTAAGATCTTCTCTCAAGAATTGGGCCTTGCTCCGAAAGAAATTCACGAGAAAGGAACCCTGCAGCACCTCCGCGTCGGTTCCAGTACAGGGATGGGGCCGGAAGCCATCAAAGACTGCCTAGAATTCATTCAGGAGGAAATGGAAGAAATAACCGGATATAAAGTCGAAATCCCTTGGGATAAAGAAGGAGCGGAAGTTCTTCTTCTGCACAATGCGGGCGAAGTTCTCTCTTGGCCAGAGAATGTAGGCGCATTCGCCATAATCTTTCAAGCTGCCGGCGTTTCCTGGACGCTTTCTTCTGAAAGAATAGGTTATGATGGTGTAAATTATGGGGTCTGGTATGATGATGTCCAATTGGCCAGAATCGCTTTACAGCAAGCAGAGGTTGCTAAAAAACTTAAAGTAAAAAAAATAGTTATGGGCGAATGCGGCCATGCCCATAAAGCTTTTACCGTAATTGCTGACCGGATATTACCTCCTGATTTAAATATTCCTCGCGAATCCTCCTTGGTAGTTTTGGATGAAATCGTGAACTCGGGAAAGCTAAACTTAGATCCTTCGCGGAACAACTTTCCGGTTACTCTACATGATCCCTGTAATATTGTTCGCCTTATGGGGATAGTGGAACCGCAGCGGCGCATTTTAAGAAAAATTGCCCCCAAATTCCGAGAAATGACCCCCCATGGAGTTGCCAATTATTGCTGCGGAGGGGGGTCTGGGTTTGCGATCATGTCCAGTTATAACTTCGCAGAATGGCGCAAATTAGTCAGTAGCCGCAAGAAATTCCTGCAAATCCTTGAGGCTTTTAAAAATGAGCCCTTAGAAGTCCCTAAATATGTATGCGCTCCATGTTCAAACTGCAAAGGGTCTATTCGCGATATCTTAGAATTTTATAAAGCCAAAGAGCGCAGCCATATTTACTATGGCGGCTTGGTCGAATTAATTGTAAACGCCATGGCCGATACGCAAAAGCCCATAATTAAGTTTGATTAAAAATAGAAATCTGGGCCGCCAGCCTTTTATGATCTGGTCTTGCGGAGTAATAAACATCTTCCTAATTTTTCTTGAAAAAAAATTCTTAGCGATTTATCTTAAAGGCCTTAGTTAGTTTAGAATTTATAGAGGGAGGGATTTATATGCCTGGACCCTTACAAGACATACGTGTTTTGGATATGACTTGGGCTTTGGCTGGACCTTATTGCACGATGCTCTTAGCTGATTTGGGAGCCGAAGTAATCAAGGTAGAAAACCCCGAAGGAGGTGATCCTTCGCGTAAGAATTTTCCATTTATTGACGGAGTAAGTTCTTATTTTTTAAGCATCAACCGCGGGAAGAAAAGTATAACCGTAAATTTACAACACCCCCAAGGCAAAGAAATCATCCTTTCTTTGGCCAAAAAATGCGACGTCTTGGTGGAAAACTTTCGCCCGGGAGTTATGGATAGATTAGGGCTGGGGTACTCGGCTGTGGAAAAGGTGAATCCCCGAATTATATATGCTTCTTGTTCTGGTTTTGGCCAGACAAGTCCTTATGCCCACCGACCAGCTTATGATGTTATTGTCCAAGGAATGGGGGGCACTCTTTCTATAACTGGTGAAGAAGGAGGACCGCCGGTTCGTGTCGGCTTTTCCATCGGAGATTTAGGGGGTGGCATATTTACAGCTATAGGAATTCTCTCTGCTTTGCATGAACGGGAGAAAAGCGGCCAGGGCCAAAGAATTGACGTCTCCATGTTAGATTGCCAAATGGCTTTCTTAGAAAATGCTTTTGCGCGCTTCTTTGCTACCGGAGAAGTTCCCCAAAGGATCGGTACCCGCCACCCGGTGCTTACCCCTTTTCAGGCTTTTCCCACCAAAGACGGTTATGTAGTGGTGGCCGTCGCCCGCCAAGATTGGTGGGAAAAATTTTGTCAACTCTTAAATTTGCCTGAACTAATTACTGATGAGCGTTTCCAAAATAATATAACGCGCACAAAGAATCACAAAGCTTTGGAAGAAATTTTAATTCCGGTCATGCGCACCCGCACTACTGCTGAATGGGTGGCGCAGATGGAAAAACTGGACATAGCCTGCGGCCCGGTTAACACGATCCCCCAAATAGCTAATGATCCGCATACTGCTGCGCGCGAAATGATTACGCAAGTACACCATCCTAAAGCCGGAATGCTCAAAGTAGTTAACAGCCCTATCAAACTCTCCCGCACATCTGTCAAACTGGAAAAAGCCTCTCCCGAACTGGGAGAACATACCGAAGAAATATTATCTAATTTGCTGGGGCTGAGTAAAGAGCAGATAAAGGAATTAAAGGCTGCGAAGGCTATCTGATTAAAAAAGGAGCCAAAACTTTAGAAGGGATAGCGCCCTCCCGGATGATCAGGGGTGAAGGCCCAGAAATATCCAGAACTGTGCTTGCCAGGCCGCCAGCCGTTTTACCCCCATCTAAAATGCCCTCCACCTTATTTCCTAAAGTCTCCATTACTTCTTGAGCTGTGGAGAGGCTTGGTTTTCCAGATAAATTAGCGCTGGTACCTGTGATTGGTTTGCCCACATTTTGCACCAATTTTTGCGTCAAAGAGTTGCTGGAAATACGCAAACCCACTTTTCCTGTATTTCCAGTAATTAGGGGAGAAAGATGTGTCTGCGCTTCAAAGATTAAAGTTAAAGGACCCGGCCAAAAATTATCCATTAACTTCTGGGCTAAAGGAGGGATTCTTTTTACTAAGGGCGCGACCCAACTTTTTTCCGCCAAAATAAGGAGGAGAGGCTTGCCCTCTTCTCTTCCTTTTATTTCAAAGATTCGCCGCAGCGCCTGCTCATTAAAAGCTTCCGCGCCCAGGCCATAAAAAGTCTCGGTGGGGAAAGCAATTACGCCTCCCTTTAAGATGATGGCACTGGCTTGCTTAATTCCTTCAGGGTCGGCCTTCAAAATAAGGCAGCTCATTTTTTGTTTTTCTCCAAAGCCTCTTGGCGCAACATCCGCCGCAGAATTTTTCCGGAAGGAGTCTTGGGCAGGTGAGTACGAAATTCCACTTGCGTCGGAACTTTATACTTTGCCAAGTTTTGGCGACAAAAATTAAGAATTTCTTCTTCCGAAGCTGTTTGACCTGGCTTTAAAACTACGTAGGCCTTTACAGTTTGCCCGCGATACCGATCAGGAATGCCTACGGCTACGGCCTCGGCAATTTTGGGGTGCTCCAAAAGAACTTGATCAATATCTTTAGGATAAATATTGAAACCGCCGGCAATAATCATATCTTTTTTGAGATCCAGAATATAAAAATATCCTTCTTCGTCCATGCGGGCAATATCACCTGTATAAAGCCATCCATCACGGATGGTCATAGCCGTCTCTTCCGGATGCTTCCAGTAGCCTTTCATCACTTGCGGGCCTTTAAGGCAAAGTTCCCCAACTTCCCCAGGAGCTAAAACTTTCTCTCCTGTTTCCAAATCCACAATTTTAGCCAAAGTATCCGGATAAGGGAGGCCTACGCTCCCTAATTTGCGTTTACCAAAGATGGGATTGCAGTGCGTAGCTGGAGAAGCCTCGGCTAAACCATAACCTTCTGTAATCCTGGCGCCAGTCAATTTCTCAAACTCTTCTAAGACTTCTATAGGCAAAGGAGCTCCCCCACTATAACAGACGCGCAAACAAGATAAATTGAACTTTTCGGCGTCTTTTTCTTGCGCCAGGGCCACGAACATCGGCGGAACTCCCGGGAAAAAGGTAGGCTGGTAACGACGAATAGCCAGAAGTGTTTGACGGACTTCAAAGCGGGGCAAGATTACTAAAGTAGCCGCTAAACTTAAGGGCATATTCATAGCCACAGCCATGCCGTAAACATGGAAAAAAGGCAAAACGGATAAGAAAACTTCCTTGCCTTTCCGCGCCCGCACGGCCCAACTTATGAGCTGGCAGGTGTTAGCTACTAAATTGCCATGGGTAAGGACCACAGCCCTAGTTCCTTCGGCAATGGCTCCACTGTATTGCAGCACAGCCTCATCTTCAGGGCATATTTCTATTTTGGGCAATGAGCCATGCATGTATTTGGCCAGCAAAGATTCCAGAGCAAAAATCCCTTGCGCCGGCAAATCTAAAATACGGATTTTCTTCTCGGAGGAAGGCTCTGGTGGCGCTCCCCAATCCTTCAGACAGGCGACTAAAATATGCTCTAAATAGCTGTCCTTCTTTATTGAAGTCAACCGGGGGAAAAGATAGTCCGCCACAATGATCGTGCTCATCTGGGCATCTTTTAAGAAGAAAAGGAGTTCCCTTTCTACGGCCAAGGGATTGAGATTAACTACTATCGCCCCCGCTTGGAGGATAGCCTGATAGGCAATGACATAAGGAGGACAGTTGGGCATAAGGAGGCCAACCCGATCTCCTTTTTTAACCCCTAAAGCAAGCAAAGCCCCAGTCAAGGCATCAACATTCTTTTTTAGGTCTTGATAAGTAAATTTTTTTTCGCCAAATATAATGGCCACGTTTTCCCGAAAAGAGGCCGCAGTTTCTTGCCACAGGTTGGGCAATGATATTTGAGGGTACTCCAAATGTGGCGGCACACCCTCTTCGTAATTTTTGAGCCAAGGGGCGGCCAATTCTATTTCTCGATCCTTTTTTTCAGGTTTTTCCACCAACTACATCCTTAGAAATTTTATTAGCTTGCTGGGCTACTTTAGCTTTTAGCGATTGTTTAAAGTTAATTAATTTTTCTTTAAGCCCCTCATGTTTTCCGGCCAAGATTTGCACAGCCAAAATGCCGGCGTTGCGCGCCCCTGCTTTGCCTATGGCCATGGTGGCTACTGGCACGCCCGCGGGCATCTGGACAATGGAGAGTAAAGAATCGAACCCCAATAAGCTCGATTCTATAGGCACTCCAATTACTGGAAGAATCGTATGCGCCGCTATTACTCCCGGCAAGTGGGCAGCGCCACCTGCTCCAGCAATAATTACCTCTATCCCCTTTTCCGTTGCCTGACGGACATACTCTACTGTCCGCTCTGGTGAGCGATGAGCTGAAGAAATGGTTATTTCATAGGGAACGTTAAATTCTTTGAGAATCTGCGCCGCTTCCTCCATCACCGGAAGATCTGATTCGCTGCCCATAACGATAGCTACTAAAGATTTAACGCTCATTTGTTCTCCCTTCTAAGGGCCTTTTGCCCGATATCTTTGCGGAAATAAACCCCATCCCAGGAAATTTTCTCTACGGCTTTATAGGCCTGGTTTATTGCTTCGGCGATATTATTCCCCAAAGCAGTTACACCTAAGACTCTTCCCCCATTAGTAACTATTTTCCCTTCTTTTAAAGCTGTTCCCGCATGAAATATGTAAGTATTAGGAATCTTTGCTGCCTCCTCTAAGCCAGAAATTATCTTTCCTTTTTCATAAGTTCCTGGATAACCCTGGGAGGCCATGACTACGCAAACCGCTGCCCGTCTATCCCATTCTATCTCTACGCGGTCCAGATAGCCATCGATAACCGCTTCAAATACAGGAACTATGTCACTTTTCATACGCAAAAGAAGAGGCTGTGTCTCTGGGTCGCCGAACCGAGCGTTGAATTCCAGGACTTTTGCTCGCCCATCCTTGATCATCAGGCCAGCATAAAGGACTCCCTGATACTTTCTTCCCTCGGCGGCCAGGCCGCGAATGGCCTGGACCATTATCTCTTCCATGACTTGCTTATGCACATCATCGGTGACTACAGGAGCAGGAGAATAAGCCCCCATTCCTCCGGTGTTGGGTCCTCTATCCCCATCATAAATCGGCTTATGATCTTGAGCAGAAGGCAAAGGGAGAATTTTTTCTCCGTCGGTAAATGCCAAAAAGGAAGCTTCTTCTCCGGGAAGGTATTCCTCCACCACAACTTTTTTACCCGCCTCCCCAAAGGCTTTCTCTAACATAATCTGGGTTAAGGCCGCCTTAGCTTCATCTCTATTATTACAGATAATCACTCCTTTGCCAGCAGCCAGACCATCAGCCTTAATTACGAGAGGGTAGCTTTTTTCTTGGACGTACTTCCAGGCGGCAGAAAAATCATCGAAGACCTGAAAATCAGCGGCCGGAATGCCGTATTTTTTCATTAAAAATTTGGCAAAAGCTTTACTCCCTTCAATTTCCGCAGCTTTTTGGCTAGGGCCAAAAATACGCAATCCCTGGGATTTAAATTTATCAACTATCCCCAAAGTGAGGGGCACCTCTGGACCAACCACCGTAAGATCAATTTTTTCTTTTTGGGCCAATTCTAATAATGAATTTACATCTTCCGCAGAAATAGGTGGGCATTCAGCAAGTTCGGCTATCCCGGCATTTCCGGGGGTACAATAAACCTTCTTTACTCTGGAGCTTTGGGCTATCTTCCATACTAAGGCATGCTCTCTTCCGCCACCCCCGACTACTAATACCTTCATTTATTTCTCCTACTCAACTATTCTCTCTTTTCTAATTATATATTTGATTAGTAATCCCCCAATCAAATCATGAGGCAGCAATTTTCCTATGGAACGAGACGGAGCTGTAATTTTAATAGATTTGCCAAATATCGTAGGGCAAGGGCTTGTCCCTTGCCCTATGCGGCCAGCCATAAAGGCTTGCCCTCCAAAATGCTTAATACCCCACTTGCGGAAAATCTTTGTAAAGTTTTGAACATCTTCCGGTGTTTGCTCATTCATGCCTGCCTCTGGCCTGCCTCTGGCCCGCCTCTGGTCTGCTTCAGTCCTCAGGCGGAATTTCGACCCGGTCTCAGCGGGGCAAGGTATGGTCTAGTCATTTTATTTTATCTTGTAAATAATCCGCGATAGCTCGGTCATAGCGAGCCGTAAGTTGAAAAACTTTCTGGGCTAAACGGAAGTTTGTCTGGCGACTTACCACTCCTCCATTTCTCTTCATTTCCTCTAATACAGGCTTATAATCTGCCGGATCTACTAAAACCGTAACATAAGGGTAATTTTTAGCTCCGGCGCGCAACATAGCTGGCCCACCAATATCGATATTCTCTATCGCTTCCTCTAAGGTACACCCTGGCTTAGCAATAGTTGCCTCAAAAGGATAGAGGTTGATGACCACCATATCAATAGGCTTTATGCCATGTTCTACCATCTTTTGTTTATGTTCGGGATTATCACGGATGCCTAAGAGGCCGCCATGGATTTTAGGGTGAAGAGTTTTCACCCGCCCATCCAACATCTCTGGAAATCCTGTATAAGCAGAGATATCTATAACCTCTATTCCCTTTTCCCGCAAAGTGCGGGCCGTACCCCCGGTGGAGAGGATCTCCACTTTCATAGCCCGCAACTCCCCAGCCAACTCTTGGATACCAGTTTTATCCGATACGCTTATTATAGCTCGCTCAATTTTGGGCATAAATTCTCCTTTCCTTTATGTTTCCATCTTTTAGGCAACAATTATAGAGTATTTTTCCCGGGGGATCACCTCGCCGATTAGAGTGGCATCTCTTACTCCTTTCTTTAACAATAACTCTAAGAGTTTTTGACTTTGCTCTTTTGGTAAGGCAATCAATAAACCACCGGAAGTCTGCGGATCAAACAGAATAATTTTTTCTAAGGAAGGGATTTTTTCTCCCCAAAAAATTTCTGAGCCAAAATGTCCCTCATTGCAATATGCCCCTCCAGGTACCAAGCCCGAAGCCGCATAGTTTTTCACTTTCGGTAAAAAAGGGATTTGTTCATAAAAAAGACGCAGAGAAAAACCACATCCGCGGGCCATTTCCACCGCATGTCCTAAAAGACCAAACCCGGTTATGTCCGTGCAGGCATGGGCTTGGCATTCCCCCATAGCCTGGGCCGCTTGGTTGTTTAAAGCCACCATTTGCCTTGCAGCCGCTTCCAAGGCCTCTGTTTCAGCTAAACCCGCCTTTTGGGCAGTGGATATTATCCCGGTGCCTAATGGCTTAGTCAAAATCAGAACATCCCCTAATTGTGCCCCTTTGTTAGTTATTATTTTTTGGGGATGAACTGTACCCGTTACGGCCAACCCATATTTTAACTCGGCATCTTCTACTGTATGTCCACCCATGAGCACAGCGCCGGCTTCATGAACTTTTTCCAAGCCCCCCTGAAGAATTTCCGTGAGGACTGAGATGTCCAGAGAAAGACGCGGGAAGCAGATGATGTTCATAGCGGTCAGGGGGCGGCCGCCCATGGCGTAAATATCACTCAAAGAATTAGCCGCCGCAATTTGCCCGAAGAGAAACGCGTCATCCACTATGGGAGTGATTAGATCAATGGTCTGCACCAAAGCAGTATCTTCCGCAATTTTATAAACGCCCGCATCATCAGCTGTCTCTGTCCCCACTAACAATTGCGGGTGCTTTTCTAAAGGCAGGGGGGCTAAGGCTTTGGCCAAGTCCGCCGGACTCAGCTTCGCCGCTCAGCCCGCAGCCTTCACCATAGTGGTTAAGCGAACTTTGGTATTCACCCTTCTCCCTTTTCGCCTAATAATCTTCCTTAATGTCTACTTCCCACTCCATCGTCCAGGGAGAATAAAGGAAACGAAAAGCGCGCTGTCTCCCGGCCGCTCTATATTCTACCAAGCCGCGGAGAAGAGAAAAATAGAAAAGATTTTCAGCCCTATAAAGAGTGAAAAGAAAACTCAATTCATAGAGTTCCCTTTGGACATTCTGCCGGTGCACAAAGAAGCCCCATAGAAATCGCGACTCAATCTCACCTTGGGGATTACGGTAATATTCATAGAGACGAAGGAGCGGTCCCCAATTGCGTTCAAACCCTTCGTCATCTATAGGCAATAACGCCGGAAAATAAAAATGAACTGAACCTTCCTTGCGTAATCCATAATAAAATAAAGGCCAGATGCGCAAAGTATGTGCCCGCTTCCCCTCTTTACCCCAGATTTCGACCTGATCTTTGGAAAAAAGCAGATAACGCCGGCGGGACATACTATAATCGGCCGCTTCCTGGCGATCATACCAATACAAAGGCCAAAGGATATAGCCACTTTCCCTTCCTTCCCAATGTTTACGCCCGTAAAGGGGGAAAATACGGAATATTGATTTGTCTTCTCCCTTGGCCCATTGCAGAAAAGGCCAAAGAAAATCTATTTGCCTATAATGCTCATCTTCATCATAAGTATAATTGAAGAAAGGCCAGAGAATAGTATGTGTTGCTCGACGAGAAGAAGCTTGGGATACATAGAAAGGAAAAAACATGGAAATTTCTGTAGGGTCATCCGTATATAGATACCTTCTTTCAAAATGGAAAAAAGGCCAAAGAAAAAAAGACTTTTCATACTCCTTCTCTTTATTCTCGTATCCCAACAAGGGCCAAATTTTAAATCCTTCTCGGCCTCCTCCCGAAGTATGCGTAAAAATAGGCCAAAGAAAAGTATAAGTTTTATTTTCTCCTTCGCGAGAATCCGAATAAATGGGCCAGAGGACAAAATTCATTTCGTCCTTGCCAAAACGGTTCTTTAAAGATCCGCCCAGAGGGAAAAAGCCACCATAAGGTTCCCCTTTATCGGTTTCCCCCCAGAAAGCGAGAAAAAAATTTCTCTCCTTTTTTTCTCCTCTGGTTATATCCTGACGCGTTAAATAAAAAGGCATAAGATAAGACTGTACTTCTTGCGGCGTACTCTTATATTTGCCTAAAGGGTAAAAATATTCCAATTGGGTGTATTTATCTTCTTCTTTTTGCCAATAAAAGAAGGGACGGAATCCCACCTGGCTGCCAACTTGGTCCCGTCGATAAATGAAGAAAGGGCCGCCCACTTCCATGCTCACCCCATCCTTTGGTTCATCTTCAGTATAAAGAAAGAAAGGCGCAAAATTTTCCCGACGCGGACCGGGTTGTAAAGTGGCGCAAGCAGAAACACAAATGAGTAAAAGAAGAATAATTAAACTCTTTAAAAATCTCCGCCCATTGCTTTCTTGCTTAATATCTCCTCCTTAAATTTATCTGATCACATTGCCTAAGATGACTCCTAAAACAGTAACTGGGGTTACTTCTTGGATCCCTTCGGCAGCTTTGTTTATAGATTTAATTGCTTTCTTGGTATCGTCATAAAGGGTCTCATCTTTCACTAATTTTCCTAAAGTTCCTTCTCCACTCTCTATTTGTTTGGAAACCTTGTTCAAATTGGCTAATGTCTCCTTAGCCTCCACTATCGTCTCCTTCGTCTGCACATAAAGAGAATCATCCTTCACCAACTTCCCTAACGTCCCCTCCCCACTCTCGATCTGCTTAGATACCTTATTCAAATTGGCCAAAGTCTCCTTAGCCTCCACTATCGTCTCCTTCGTCTGCACATAAAGAGAATCATCCTTCACCAACTTCCCCAACGTCCCCTCCCCACTCTCGATCTGCTTAGATACCTTACTCAAACTGGCCAAAGCCTCCTTGGCCTCCACTATCGTCTCCTTCGTCTGCACATAAAGAGAATCATCCTTCACCAACTTCCCCAACGTCCCCTCCCCACTCTCGATCTGCTTAGATACCTTACTCAAATTGGCCAAAGTCTCCTTAGCTTCAGAAATGGTTTCTTTGGTCTTCTGGTATAGGGAGTCATCTTTAATAAGTTTTCCTAAAGTTCCTTCTCCTTTGGCAATGGTCTGCGTAATGTTTTGAAAAGAATCCAAAGTCTTTTTCGCCGAAGAGACAAGTTCCTTTACGGAACGTTCCCCTTCCTCTCCCCCCAAGGCCTGGCTTAAAGACTGGGTGACAGATTTGACATCTGTGCCGATAGCGCTAAGCTGGGCTAAGACGCGATCAACATCTATTGCCGGAGCACCCTCGGCAATTTTCTCTCCTGGTTTGACAAATTCCGGCCCAGGACCAGGTGCTATCTCTATATATTTTTCTCCAAGCAAGCCCGATGATTTAACATAGACCTTCGATCCTGCCGGAATTTTAACATTGATGGGTAAGTGCATGGTCACCCGCGCTTTTGTACCATCCAGGATAATTTCTTCCACCTTACCTACTTCCACTCCGGCAATGCGCACTTGGGAGTTTTTATCCAGCCCCGCTGCTGATTCCACGTGCGTATAGACGCGATACCCAACTTCGCGTACGGCAATCCTCCCTACCCGTACGGTAAAGTAAGTGAGGATGATAATTCCTAATACTACAAAAATGCCTACTTTAGTTTCCGTCGCTAAGCTTTTCATTTTCTTCCTCCTCAAAATTATATGGCCTGCCGGATAAACTCTGCTCCTTGGGTTATGGGGCCTAATACTTCCCCCCGAATAAATTGTTGGACTATTTCATTAGGAGAAGATTTAATTTCTTCTGGCGTTCCTACTTCGATGATCTTTCCTTGATAAAGCATAGCAATCCGGTCTGCTATGCGGTAGGCGCTCACCATGTCATGAGTGATGGCGATAGAAGTAACTTGCAGCTTCTCCCGCATGGTCACAATTAGCTCGTTAATTACATTGGCCATGATAGGGTCCAACCCAGTAGTAGGCTCATCATAAAGGAGAATGGCTGGTTCCATGGCAATGGCGCGCGCTAAGGATACTCTTTTCCGCATCCCCCCCGAGAGTTCAGCCGGCATTAGATTTTCTACATTTTGTAAGCCAACTAATTTTAATTTTTCTATCGCTATGCTTTTAATCTCTTCATCCGAAAGGTTGGTATGGCGCCGCAAAGCAAACCCCACATTTTCCCAAACCGTTAAAGAATCAAAGAGCGCATCTCGCTGAAAAAGCATACCAAATTTCTTGCGCAGCTCATTCCATTCCTCTTCGGTGAGATGAGAAATCTCTTGGCCGTCTACATAAATTTCCCCCCGATCATGGCGCAAAAGTCCAATGACACATTTAATCAGGACACTCTTCCCAGTTCCGCTTCCCCCAATCACCACCATGGACTCTCCTCTTTTTACTTCTAAATTAACTCCCCGGAGGACATGATTTGCTCCGAAAGATTTATGGACCTCCCGGAGGAGAATCATGGTGTCGGCAGGAATGCTCGCTGAATCTGCTAATTTTTTATCTTCCATTGGCAATTTGGGCTCGCTCGTAATCCCCTTGTTCCTGGAAAAAATTTTAGCTAATCCGGGCCACATTTTAAAAAATATTAGAGTTCTTTGTGCTCAGTATCTATTTTCTTTCTCCGTCAAGGAGAAAAGGTCAAATTTTTATCCTCAAGAATTAAAAGAAAAAAGCGGTAATAAAATAATTAGCAATGAGGATCAATAAGGAAGAAAGCACCACGGCGCGGGTAGTGGACTTGCCCACTCCTTCTGCTCCTCCCTGGGTATTGAACCCCTGATAACAGCCAATAATAGCGATGATCATGCCAAAGACACACGCTTTTAATAACCCTATATAAATGTCTTCCAAATCCAAATAATCATAAGTGCGCCGAATATAGATGGTCGGATTACTTCCCAAAAGCTCCACGCTAATAAGATAGCCCCCTAAAATGCCGATCACATCGGCAAAAATTGTCAGGATAGGCATAACAATGAGCGCGGCTAAAAAACGGGGAACAATTAAATATTTAATGGGATTCGTAGCTAAAGTATAAAGGGCATCGATTTGTTCCGTAACTTGCATAGTTCCCAACTCAGCCGCCATAGCCGAACCCACTCGGCCAGAAACCATCAGTCCCGAAAGGACCGGCCCTAACTCCCGCGTCATAGACAAAGCTACAACTGTACCCACAAAAGCTTCGGCATTGAACCTTTTAAACCCAGTGTAACTCTGCAAGGCTAAAACCATCCCGGTAAATGCCCCTGTGATTAAGACCACCGGAATAGATTTAACACCCACTTCCTCAATTTGTTTAAACAAATTGCGAAAATCAAAAGGAGGACGAAAAATTAAAGTCAAGGTCTTATAAAAAAGAATCATGACTCTTCCAGATTCGTCTAAAAACCTAAGGACCCTCAGACCTATATAGTTTATCAAGCTAAGCATTTTTATTTCGTGGTTACGGAATATACTCCATCCCAATCAGGGGGTGGTGGATTCTGCATAAGCATCCGGCATCTTTCTATATAAAGTTTACTCGGTTCATCTTCAGGAAACTTTTGCAAAATATTTTTCCAGATTGCTTCTGCTTTTGACCATTGCCGATTTTGGTATGCGGTCAAGCCTGCCTGAAATTCTTGAACTAACTCTCTTTGTTCAGAAGTCGCGGCAGAGGAGCGAGCCAGCAGTTCATAAATACGCACTGGCTGATCTTTTCCTTTCACCCGCACTAAATCCAACTCTCGCCCCAAGATTTCTCCCTGGACCAAAGAATAAGTAAATTCACTAATAATGATACTCGTGCCATATAATTTATTCAAACCTTCTAAGCGGGAGGCTAAGTTGACGCTATCCCCCATTACTGTATAATCAAAACGCTTCTCTGAACCCATGTTGCCCACTACCATAGAACCGGTATTAATGCCTACCCCAATATTTAAAATGGGCATTCCTTGATCACGCCATTTTTCGCGCCAGGTGCGCAAATCGGCCACCATATCTAAGGCTGTATAGCAGGCGCGTAGGGGATGATCTGGTTGTTCCAAAGGTGCTCCCCAAATAGCCATGATGGCATCTCCCATATACTTATCTAACAAGCCCTCATATTTAAAAATAATATCAGTCATTCTGCTCAAATATTCATTTAAAAACTTAACTAAATTCTCGGGAGACATTTGTTCAGAAAAGCTGGTAAATCCGCGAATATCGCTGAAAAGAACGGTTAGCTCTTTTTTCTCCCCTCCCAACTTTAACTTTTCTGGGTCCTTTAGCATCTGCTCCACGACCGCCGGACTCAGGTAATACTGAAAAGCGCCCCGGATTTTCTTCTTTTCTTTTTCTTCCGTTAGGTAACGATAGACGGTTAAGGCTAAGTTGGTCAAAATTATGTTGGCTAAAGGATAGACCATGTTTATCCAGATGCCTTTATACTTAAACAAATAGTAAGCAGCTAAAGGGAAAAGAATAAAAAGGAGGCCAGCGTTAATTGTCCCCCAGATGGCTTTAGTTTTAGGCAAAATTAAGCCTAATATAACACCTACGGTTATAATATTGATGATATCAAAAATAGTCACCCAATTAGGTCGATAAAGGAATCGTTGTTTGAGGATTGTATCAATGATATTAGCATGGATTTCTATGCCCGGAAAAACTTGGCCAAAAGGAGTCACCCGCATATCATAAATACCTATAGCTGTAGCACCAATGAGCACAATTTTATCTTGGAAATTTTCTTTGGGGATCCGACCATGGAGGATATCAGTTATGGAATAATGGGGAAAAGTTCTGGGGGGGCCACAATAATTAATTAACAATCTTCCTTCTTCATTAACCGGGATAGAGATTTCCCCCAGATTAACTTTCTCCACTCCGAATTCTGCTAATTGTAACAACAAGGGTGGCCCATCAAAAAATTTTTGGAGAACAACCAGGCTTAAAGGACAAAAATATTTTCCTGCATATTTAATCACTAAAGGAGCCCAGCGTACTGTGCCATCCTGATCAGGAAAGATATTAAAAAAACCTGCTCCCTGGGCAGCTGCGGAGATAACCGGTATATTCATCTGGATGTCTTCGGCCTCAAATACATAAGCTCCTTGGGCTTGGGTGGATGAATATCTTACCAAATTATATGCAGTCAGAGTGCTCAAATCTTCGCTATGTTTTTCTTGGGCAGATGACTCGGCCGAAGAAAAAAGGAAGAAATATCCTAAAATGGACCTCTGGGAATTGGCTACCGCTTGAGCAAGCATTCGGTCATGATCAGCCATGGCCAAGGCTTGGTTTAGATAATTTTCTAATTCTGAATTTTTAATCTGGGAGTCTTTTATCTTTTGAGCAATAGCCTGCAAAATCTTCAGTTCTGAATTTTGATCAGGTTCGGCCCAAACTAAATCGAGACCAATGACTTTCGGTTTATAGTGGGTCAAGATATCCAACAGGCGCGCCATAACAGTCCTTGGCCAAGGCCAACGGCCGAGCTCGTCCAGAGACTTTTCATCGATGGTCACCAAGACTACTTTTTCACTGGTGGATATTATCCCGCGTGTAAGGAAGCGCAAATCTAAGGTTTTCAATTCCAGGAGGTACAAGAAATCCAGATCAATATAAAAAATAATTAATACCGCTAAGGTAGCCAAAAGCGCTATTTTAATCCCTGAAATTCGCCAAATCTTCAGCTTTTCACCTTTTGCCAAAATTTTAAAAAAGTTTAACAAATTAAACCCATAAAAGCAATGAATAACTGCTCCGAGTCTTGGGTGGCATTCCTTTATTCTCGATTCCCCGCTCCCTTTGAGACTGTGCCATAATTAATAAATAGCTAACTTTTGGTGAAGGGGCCGGAGGCGGGCGGGTGTCAGGCCAGAAGCAGGCCTTCATTAAGAATCATGAGGCAGTGGATCTTCCATATGTACGGGCGGATTTAGAAGCTTAATCAACTTGCTTAGTTTAACTATCCGCCACCCTTGGCGGAAAATCGCTGGCGAGTTTTAAAAATTTTCTTCTCCCGCCGATGCTTCTTTATTCAGGCCTGCCTCAGGCCTGTCTCTGGCCTGCCTCTGGCCTGCCTCTGACCCTTGCTCACCATGGCGATAAACTCTCTCAGGGAAGAGGATTTTATTCTTGATTCTCCTCTCCTTAGGAGGCTGATCTTTACACACGCTTAAGACCGTGGGTTAGGGGCCAGATTGCATTGGATGAGGGTAATATTGTTGAGTAAGAATAGCATACATCTTAGTTGCTGCATAAACCTGTATAAGAC
>Ga0209102_1000820_pt1 | contig 18913 bp, 15 predicted proteins | sample ConPoolayeHmetaG_FD_185483 | JGI IMG/M metagenome (GOLD analysis project Ga0209102, IMG submission 185483) | Hot spring microbial mat communities from California, USA to study Microbial Dark Matter (Phase II) - Cone Pool mat layer H metaG... ...
CTTGCTGTATCATAAAAATACCTCCTGGTTAGGGTATCACCCAGCGGGTGATTTATTTTTTTCATCAAAAATAACCTTATACCAGGGGGCTTTTCGTTTCAATCAAATTTTCTATCGGCAAATCAGGGCCCTATACAATTTGTTGACAAAATATATAACATATGTTAAAAAATTAATATATTTTTTAATTTCATTTGATGTTATCTTAATCTTTTCGATAATCATGTTTTGATAATTTAGAGCCTAAAAAAATATAAAAATAAGAGGGCAGGTGGCGAAACTGGTATACGCGCTAGGCTTAGGACCTAGTTCCTTTTAAAGGAGTGCGGGTTCGAATCCCGCTCTGCCCACTCTTTAAGGATTTGAAAGCAATTAAGAGAAAGGGTGGATGGCTACTTTAAAAAAAATAAGCGAATGCAAAAGAGAGTTGGAAATTGAAATCCCGGCAGATGAGGCTTTGAAAGAATATAAAAAAATCGTAAATAAATATTCCCTAACGGCGAAGCTTCCTGGCTTCAGGCCTGGAAAAGCACCTCAAAATATTGTGAAGAGAGTTTACGAGGCTGATATTCAAAAAGCACTCATCGAATCTCTAGTTCCCCATGTACTCGAAAAGGAGCTAAAAGCCGAGAATGTTACACCTCTAACAACTCCTAAGATAGAAACCCATCCCTACAGTGAAGGCGAGTCATTGAGAATTAAAGCGAAGTTTGAAGTCTGGCCTGAGTTTAATCTTCCTGAGTATAAAAAATATAAAATTAAATTAGAGGAATCAACTGTTTATGATGAGGAAGTTGAACAATATTTGAAAGAACTTCAAACAAAATTAGCCGAGTACATCCCTGTTGAGGGGAGGGGAGTGGTCGATGGAGATTATCTCATTGTGGAGTTATCTGGAGAGGAAAAAAAATCTGGAAAAAGACTCTCTCCCGAAAAAGTGTCTCTTATTGCTGGGAATTTTAGAAATGAAAGAATCATCAATGAGAAAATTCGCGGACTAAAGATAGGGGAAGAAACAAGCTTTGTGTTTGAATATGATAGAGACCATCCAAATAGAAAACTCGCAGGGAAAAAGATTCTTTATAGGATGAAGCTCATTTCTCTTAAGGAACGGAAATTGCCCTTTCTCGATGATAATTTTGCTCGAAGTCTTGGTGAACATGAATCTCTTACTGAGCTTAAAAATAAAATTAGAGAAGAAATCAAAGAATCGAAGATAAAAAAAGCAAAAGAAGCTATGGCAGAGGAAATTCTGGATAGAATCTGGAATGACCTTAATTTTGAACTGCCCGAAAGCCTCCTCCACATAGAACAGCAAGAAGTATTAAGGAGAACTCTTGAAGCTAGGTCTCAATCCAACTTCCAAAAAGAAGAACTAGAGCAGCTTACGGTTCAAAGTCGAAAGGAAGCAGAAAGAAATCTTTATCGAAAAATGATTTTAAGAGAGATTGTTAAAAAAGAAAATATTGTTGTTTCAGAAGAAGATCTCAATCAGGAGCTTAAGAAAATAGCAGAGCTGAATAACTTGCCCCTTCCGACATTGATTGAAAGAGTAGAAAAGGAAGGTAAGAAAGAAAGTCTTCGGAACTCAATCCTTATGAGGAAGGCAGTTGACTTTTTGGTAGAAAAGGTTATAATAAAATAACTAATTCCAATGACATTTATTCCTTTCATCGTAGAACAGGATGGAAAAACAGAGCGAGTTTATGATATTTACTCCCGGCTCCTGAAAGATAACATCATCTTTTTAGGCTCCGAAATAAATGACAATGTTGCTAACGCAGTGATCGCACAACTTCTTTATTTAGAAGCAGAAAGAGGTGGAAACGAAATATCCCTCTACATAAACTCCCCCGGAGGGAATATTACCTCTGGCCTTGCTATCTATGATACAATGCAATTCATAAAATCAGATATTGCCACAATTTGTGTGGGACAAGCAGCAAGCATGGCTGCTGTTTTGCTTGCAGCCGGTACTCCAGGAAAGAGATATTCTCTCCCTAATGCGAGAATAGTGCTTCATCAGCCTTTTGGTGCCTATCATGGCCAGGCTTCTGATGTAGCTATTCAAGCAAAAGAAATCTTGAGAATAAGGGACTGTATAAATGAGATTTTAGTTAAACACACACATCAAAAAAAGGAGAGGATTCAAGCTGACGTGGAGAGAGATTTTATCATGAGTCCCGATCAAGCAAAGGAGTACGGAATAATCGATGCTATCATAACCACAAGAGAGCAAGCGAAAAAGTAAAAATCTTCCTTCTTCATTCCTGAATAGATGGATTAATCATGGATGACGGACAAAAACAAAGGATTAACATTCCTGCACGTTGTAATTTCTGTAACAGGGACCAGACCCAGGTGAAGAAGCTGATCGCAGGGCCTGGTGGTGTTTATATTTGTGAATCGTGTGTTCAACTTGCTCATTCTATTATGTTTACAAAAAAAAATAAGGAAGAAATCCAGAAGAGAAGAACAAGTTTTCCTACCCCTTTAGAGATAAAGAAGGCCTTAGATGAATATATCGTCGGTCAGGAAGAAGCGAAGAAGAAGATTTCTGTGGCTGTTTACAACCATTATAAGAGGATCTATTTTAAAAATGAGCGGGTCAAAGATGTCGAGCTTACAAAGAGTAATATTCTTCTCATTGGCCCTACAGGTACAGGAAAAACCTTGATGGCCCAGACTCTGGCAAGGATACTTTCTGTTCCATTTGCAATAGCAGATGCTACCTCTCTTACAGAAGCAGGCTATGTAGGGGAGGATGTTGAAAATGTGATTCTTAAATTGTTTCAAGCTGCGCAAGGGAATATCGAGAAAACACAGAAAGGAATAGTCTATATCGATGAAATTGATAAAATTAGTCGGAAGAGCGATAGTCCCTCTATAACAAGAGATGTTTCAGGTGAGGGAGTCCAACAGGCTCTATTAAAAATCATAGAAGGTACAGTAGCAAACATTTCACCCCAGGGAGGAAGAAAACACCCTTATCAAGAATTTATCCCCATAAATACTAACGACATCCTTTTCATCTGCGGAGGAGCTTTTACAGGCTTAGAAAAAATCATAGCCCAGAGGATAGGAAAAGCGACGGTGGGCTTCAAAACAGATGATATAAAAAAACTCGGGGCAGAGAACGGAATTTATAAACATTTAGCTCCGATAGACCTCATTAAATATGGCTTGATTCCGGAGTTAGTGGGAAGACTACCAGTAATTGCCACCTTTTCAGATTTAACAGAAACGGAACTAATAGAGATTCTTACAAAGCCAAAAAATGCTATCATCAAACAATACCAGAAACTTTTTGAAATGGAAGGGGTAAGACTTGAATTTACTCGGGAAGCACTCATCTCAATCGCCAGAAAGAGTTTGGAAAAAAAACTTGGTGCAAGAGGTCTGAGAAGCATCATAGAAGATTTAATGCTCGATATTATGTTTTACCTTCCTTCTTCAAAGAAGAATACAGTCCTTAGAGTTACAAAGAAAATGGTAGAAGAGAATAGATTAAACTTTCAAGAGCTTAAACAATCATTTGGAGCATGACCATGGAAGAGAGCAAAGATCGTTCAGAAATAATTCAAAATATCCCTCTAATTCCACTCAGAGATCTAGTAGTTTTCCCCTCGACTCTGGTGCCTTTTATAATCGGACGCTCATCCTCCATCCAGGCACTTCAGAAAGCAACGGAAAAAGATAAAATGATTTTTTTATCTGCTCAAATGGACCCTTCCCTTGACAATCCAACTCCAAGAGACATCTATTCAATGGGGGTCGTAGCCAAAATAGTGCGCGCCATAAAAATGGACGATAAGAATATTAAAGTTATCGTTGAAGGGAAAAAAAGAGCTCGAATAATAGAGTTTTTAAGTACTTATCCCTTTTATCAAGTTCTGGCTAAAGAAATAAGAGATATTTCTGTTCAGAATATTGAGGCAAAAGAGGCACTTAAAAAAGTCCTTTCTCTTTTCGAGGAATATCTAAAGCTCAGTCAACATACTAATTTTGATGCAATAATTCCAGCCTTAAGAGACCATAGCCCTGAAAGAATTTCTGATATTATTTCATCTCACCTTTATTTGCCATTAGAGGAAAAGCAGAATCTCTTAGAAACACTCAACAGTTTTGAGCGCATTCAGAGGCTCAATTATCTTTTGGAAAATGAAATTATGAAAATAAATTCAAAGCTTAGGGGAGAAGGGAAAAAATATGGTCGTCAAAAATCCTCTTTAAGAGATTCGTCCCAGAAAGTATTCCCTGCAGGGATAAACTTTAGAAAAGAAGAGCAACCTAATGAAATTGAAGAGCTCAAAAGAAAAGTCGCTCAGGCAAAGATGCCAAAAGATGCCGAAGAAAAGGCTTATAAAGAAATAGAAAGACTAGAATCGATGCCTCCAATGTCAGCAGAAGCTACTGTAAGCAGGAATTACCTTGATTGGCTCATTTCCCTTCCTTGGAACAAAAAGTCAAGGGAAAAGAGAGACATAAAGCTGGCAGAGAAAATTCTGAATGAAGACCATTATGGTCTAGAGAAGGTGAAAGAAAGAATTCTTGAATACCTTTCGATAAGACAACTGGTAAAAAATCCAAGGGGAGTGATTCTGGGATTTATAGGACCTCCCGGAGTAGGGAAGAGCTCCCTCGGTCGTTCAATTGCAAGGGCAACAGGAAGAAAATTTGTGCGCCTCTCTCTTGGAGGAGTTAGAGACGAGGCAGAGATTAGAGGACATAGAAGGACTTATATAGGAGCTTATCCAGGGAGAATTATCCAGATGATAAAAAGAGCAGGAACAAAAAACCCTGTCTTTTTGCTTGATGAAGTCGATAAGATGAGCATGGATTTTAGAGGAGATCCAGCCTCTGCATTGATGGAAGTTCTTGACCCAGAACAAAATAGCACTTTCCTCGACCATTATGTGGATACAGATTTTGACCTTTCTCAAGTAATGTTCATTGTTACCGCAAACATGCTTGAGCCCGTCCCAAGGCCTCTCATCGATAGAATGGAAATCATCAGAATTCCTGGATATACCGAAGACGAGAAGCTTCAGATTGCAAAACATTTTCTCCTACCCAAACAGATGAATGCACATGGTTTGAAAGAGCATAATTTAAAGATATCAGATAAGGCGTTGCAAAAACTCATCAGGGAATATACTCGAGAAGCAGGGGTAAGAAATCTCGAACGTGAAATCACTTCTATCTGTCGCAAAGTAGTAAAGAAAGTGGTAACTAAGGGAAAATCATACAGGGAGGTGGTTACACCTTCTAACTTGGAGAAATTCCTTGGAATTCCAAAATATAGAAGAGCAGAAATAGATAAAACGGATGAGATCGGAGTTACCATTGGGATGGCATGGACCGAATTCGGGGGCGAACTTTTAACGTTTGAGGTCACTAAGGTTCACGGAAAAGGAAATTTTACTCTCACCGGACATCTTGGAGAAATAATGCAGGAATCGGCTCAGGCTGCTTTTAGCTATGTTCGAGGCAAAATGTATGAGCTTGATATCGCAAAAGATTTGCATAAGAATTTTGATATTCACATTCATGTCCCAGAAGTAGCAACTCCCAAAGAAGGACCGTCCGCAGGGATTACTATTGCCACTTCAATCATCTCTCTCCTCACAGAAATTCCAGTCAGCAAGAAAGTTGCCATGACGGGAGAAATTACCTTGAAGGGAAAAGTATTACCTGTAGGAGGAATAAAAGAGAAATTATTGGCTGCTCATCGTGAAGGAATTAAGATAGCCATCATACCCTTAGCCAATAAGCCTGATTTGAAGGATGTGCCAAAAAACATAAAAGATGAAATGACTATTCATTTTGTAGAAAACATGGATGAAGTCCTTAAGTATGCTTTAACTAAAGAACTGCCCAAGAGACCAAGGAAAAAAGAAGAGGTCTCCGTTTCTTCTGATGAATCCTCAGAAGAGGAAAAAAAAGAGGAACCCTCTCAGGAACAGGAGCCTTCTGTTGCTCATTAGTTGCTAAAAAATAAATAAATAAAAAAATTTTTCAGATTAAAAAATTTACATTAGTTCTAATCAGCATAAAAATAATTTTATTATCAAAAGAGGGTTAGAAATGAAAGAATATAATTTAGCCGAACTTGAAGAGAAAGACACTTCCCAACTATTGAAAATAGCCAGCAGCATGGGGCTTTCAGAAGAAGAAATTGAAGATTCTAACAGACAAAATTTGATTTTCAAAATCCTTGAAGCACAAGCCAAAAAAAATGGACTACTTTTCTCTGAGGGAGTTCTAGAAACTCTTGAGGATGGGTTTGGATTTCTTAGGGCTCCAGAATTCAGCTATCTTCCAAGTCAAGATGATATCTACGTTTCTCCCTCTCAAATCAGAAAGTTCCATTTGAGGACAGGAGATACAATTTCTGGTATAGTACGTCCTCCAAAAAATGGCGAAAAATATTTTGCTCTCATCAAAATTGAAGCCATTAATTTCATGCATCCAGATGCAATCTTTGAGATGAGAAGAAATGTTCAATTCGACCAGCTCACTCCTTTATATCCATTCGAAAAAATAAAGCTTGAAGACGGAGATAGGAAAAATCTCAATGCTAGAGTCATGGATTTACTCACTCCTATCGGAAAAGGTCAGAGAGGATTAATTGTTTCACCTCCAAGAGCCGGAAAAACAACTCTTCTCAAAACAATTGCTAAATCGATAGAAAAAAACCATCCAGAAATATATCTGATTGTCCTCCTTGTGGCAGAAAGACCAGAAGAAGTAACGGATTTTCAAAGAAGCATCAATGGAGAGGTTGTGGCTTCTACATTCGATGAACCACCGGCAAGAAATGCTCAAGTGGCAAACATTGTTTTAGAAAAGGCAAAAAGGCTTGTAGAAATAAAAAGAGATGTAGCTATTCTCCTTGATAGCATTACTCGCTTGGCTCGTGCTCACAATGCCATCATTCCTCCTTCAGGAAAGGTTCTTTCAGGAGGAATAGATGCAAATGCTTTAAACAAGCCAAAAAAGTTTTTTGGCTCTGCGAGAAAAGTAGAAGAAGGAGGAAGTTTGACTATCATCGCCACTGCTCTTATAGATACAGGAAGCAGAATGGACGAAGTTATTTTCGAAGAATTCAAAGGGACAGGAAATCTCGAAATTAATTTAGATAGAAGATTGGTCGACAAAAGACTTTTTCCCGCTATAGATATTACAAGATCAGGGACAAGAAAAGAAGAGCTTTTAATCCCAGAAATGGATTTAAACAGGATATGGATATTAAGAAAAGTTTTAAGCCAGCTGGGAGAAGTGGAAGCAATGGAATTACTGCTCGAAAAACTAGCTAAAACAAAAACAAACGCCGAATTTCTGGAAGCAATGAGTAAGGGGTTATAAAAATAAAATTCCTCTCCTTTGTAAAAGTAAAATAAAAAATAAAAAGATTTTAATTAGACAAAAAAATATTTTATTTTACGTCGCATAAGATTTATTATGTTAACTTTTATTATTTATTGACCTATTTAAATCATATTCCTTTTAATTTTTTTATTAATTCTTCAAGGATTTTTATTATTTCTTCTTTGGTTACATTTTGTCTTTTAAATTCAATCCTTAACCTATAGTTATCTTCTTCAGGTCTATAATTGTATACATAATATTTTAGCTTTTTTGTTTTCCCTTTTAATTTTTTTGATAGCTCTCGTGTATCTTCTCTCTTTAATTCTCTTTCTTTTATCTCTGATATTAAGTTAAACATTTCTTCTTTATTTTTTAATTTCGCAATTTCTATTAATATGCTTCTACTTGTGATTTGATTCATTTTACAGAAATTTCTTACTTCTTGAGGAATTTTTGATATATTTATTATTTCAGTTACAGTTGACCTTGCCTTTCCAATTTTTTCTGAAATTTCTTGATGACTGTAACCATAAACTTCTGCAAGACTTTTTAATCCATCTGCCTCTTCGAAAACGTTTAAATCTTTTCTTTGTAAATTCTCAATTAGAGCTAATTCAAGGGCTTCATTATCTTCTACGTTCATTTCAATGCAAGGAATTTCACTTAGTCCAATTTTTTTTGCAGCTATGAACCTTCTTTCTCCAGCAATTATTTCGTGCCGTTCTCCTTTTGGCCTGACTAATATTGGTTCTAATATTCCTTTTAATTTTATAGATTTCATTAAATCTTCAATATCACCCAGCTCGCTTCTTGCTTGACGTGGGTTTGGGTCTATTTTATCAACTTGAATCATCCTAATTCTTGGACCTAAATATCTTGATGAAATTAGCTCCACGAAATGATTATCATGCCTCATGTTTAATGATTCAGGAAGGCCTGTTCTTTTAGTTTTTGGCACGATTTATTATCTCCTCTGCTAATTTTTTATATTGTATTGCTCCAATAGATTGAGGGGCAAAAGTAAAAATACTTTCTTTGTAGGCTGGACTCTCTTCAAGTTTAACACTTTTTGAAATCATTGTTTTAAACACTTTCTCTCCGAAAACTTTCTTTATTCTAGTTACTACATCTTTCGAAATGTTTGTTCTTTTATCATGCATCGTAATTAGAATTCCTAATATTTGTAAATTGGGATTTGCTACCCTTTTTACCTTTTCTATGGTTTCAAGAAGGTCATCCGTTCCCTCTAAACTTAAATATGATGCTTGAATAGGTATCAAAATAGAATCTGCAGCTACTAAGGCATTCAGCGTTATTAAACCCAATGTTGGAGGAGTATCTATTATTATATAATCATATTTTTTCCTTATCGGCTCAATGACATCTTTCAGCCTGAAGTGCCCATCTATCTCACCCAAGAGGCTTGGTTCCAGTTTTGCCATGGAAATCTTGCTTATGGCAACATCTAAACCTGGTATGTTAGATTTAACAATGATGTTTTCGAAGTTTTCGTTGTGGTCAATGAGCACATTATATAATGATTTATCATATTGGGAAAGGTTTTCTATGAGTGAAAGAGTACTATGTGCTTGAGGGTCAGTATCGACGAGAAGAGTTGATTTCCCCATGAAAGCTAGTGCTGAAGAAACGTTTAAAGCTGTAGTGGTCTTCCCTACCCCGCCTTTTTGATTGGCAATGGTGATTATCAATCAAATCTCCATAATGAGATTAAGTTAAGATTGTAAAATATATAAAAATGGGATAAATATCAAGAGAAAATTAAAAAATGTCGGCATGCAGACAATTTATTCAAGTAATTGAAAATAAAGGAAATATCTTAATGAGTTAAATGAAGGTTCTCATTGGGTCAAGTTCCTCGCGAAGAATTCTTAATTCTCTATCTGATGGAGGCTCTGAAATTTTAAGCTCAGGACTTACCTTTAACCTCCAGGATACATTCTTTTTTATATCGCTCAAAGAAATATTTGGGTATATTTCTAAGAGATGAAAAGAATTGTCATCTTCAAAGAATTTATAAACTCCAAGATTCGTAATGACAAAGATTGAAGAACTTCTCTTCGAGAAGTAGTTTTTTTCTCGAGAAAAATTAGGAATAAAGCCTGGCGTAGTTATAAAATTAATTTTAGACCTAAATTTCATATTATCCTGTTTCATAATAAAAATTACTTTTTTTGAATGAATTGCAGCCTCGCAGGCACCGCCGCTCCCAGGAAGACGGACCTGAGGATTATGATAATCACCAATGACTGTAGTATTTATATTACCGAATTTGTCGATCTGAGCAGCTCCCAAAAAAGCAACATCTATAATACCCCCTTGAAGATAATAAAAGAATACCTCGAAAAGTGAGCAAACTGAGAGAGAATTAGTTACAAGAGCAGGGTCTCCAATAGAAAGAGGGAGTCTTGAGGGAGTTGCTCCGATTGCCCCAGCTTCATAGATTAAAAAAAGGTCAGGGGCATGAAATCTTCTTGCAAGGTTACAGGCCAGATTAGGGAGTCCAACTCCGACGAAAACGACTTCCTTATTCTTCAGCTCGCGAGAAGCTCTAACGACCATTAATTCAGATGATGTGTAATTTACCATAATGAATCCTCCTCGAAATCAATCTTCAATAACCGTAGTTGACAGGGAGGGAAAGACTTTCTTTTGCTTTGAGACGATTTAGATAATCCATGCCTAATTTATTAAGATACTCTTTTCTGTCTGAGACATTAAGAATCCATTCTGATATATAATCTTCCATTGAGCGCTGATTTCTGGAGATTTCGTCCCATTCCAGATAGAAGCGATTATCTCTATCATAGTATCCTTGGGCATAACTTGGATGAGCACCAAAAGGTTCAATTACTACTGCATTTACAATCAATCCAGGTATTAAGGTTCGATTTGGGTCTGATCGAATGACTGAAGTCTCAACAAGCTCTTCGGCAACTATGATTACTTTTTTTGAGGAAAATGCAGCCTCTCTTTGCGTTCCCAATAGTCCCCAGATTTGTGAATTGCCAAATGAATCGGCTCTTTGAACATGGATTATTGCTACATCAGGGTTTAAAGCTGGAACCGTATAAAATATTTCTCCTGTATAAGGACATTTAATTCGTTTAATGTTTTTATTTTCTCTTAAAAGGCCTGTCTTATAAAAACTTCTCAAATGCATGAAAGGCAATTTTGATGCTCCTGCAACGAGCCTTGCCACCATTCCGAAATGTGTATATTCCTCTATTTCAATTTTATTAGGGATCCCTTTTTCTACAGCCCTTCGGAAACCGTGAAGAGAACCTACCCCTGGATTACCTGCCCAACTGAAGACAAGTTTCTTTATGCAACCAGCTGCTATCATCTGGTCATATATCAAATCAGGGGTTAGACGGCAGGCAATGAGGTCCCTTTTTCTCTGCCGAATTATTTCATGGCCTGCTGCAAAACAAATTAGATGGGTAAATCCTTCTATTAATATGGTATCCCCATCTTTAACAAACCTTTCTATTGCTTCTCTCATGGTCATAAGTTTCTCTTCCATTTCTACCTCTTTCTTTATCTATTTCATTAGTTACTCGAAAATATGTTTTTCTCTCCCCTCTGATGAATATATTCAATTTATTAGTTTTTATTCTCAGATAATTTTGAGGACTAGCGCCATACCCATTCCACCGCTTGCACAGAGAGTGGCTAAACCAACTTCCTTCCCTTTCTTTAATAAGCTATACAGAAGGGTTACGGTGATTCTAGCACCAGTACAACCGATAGGGTGTCCTAGGGCTATTGCCCCTCCTTTTATGTTTACCTTAGCTCTATCCCATTTTAATTCTCTTTCACAAGCAAGGACTTGAGCCGCAAATGCCTCATTTATTTCGATTAAATCTATATCATTTAAGGATAATTTTAATTTTTTTAATAGATTAAGAGTCGCGGGGACAGGACCAATTCCCATTTCTAGAGGTGAAACACCTGCTGCACATGCACCAAGAATCTCTGCTAAAGGTGGCGTGCCGAATTCCTTTGCGCTGTGCTCGGTTGTCAGAATTAAAGCCGCAGCGCCATCTGTAAGACCTGAAGAATTGCCTGCAGTCACCGTTCCGCCTTCCTTGAAGACTGGAGGAAGTTTTGAGAGCTTTTCCAAAGTGGTGTCAGGTCTTGGGTTTTCGTCTTGAGTAATAAATACATCATTTCCCTTGCTGTCTTTGATGAGCACAGGGACTATTTCTTCTTTAAAACTACCCTCAGCCATGGCAGTTTTTGCCTTCATCTGGCTTTCAAAGGAAAATTCATCCTGTTCTTTTCTCGTTATTTTATATTTTTCAGCAAGAAATTCTGCAGTTTCGCCCATAATTTTTCCTGCCAAAGGACAGAAAAAGCCGTCTCTATACATTGCATCCACAAGAGGTGCATCCCCAAGCCTGAAACCCCACCTTGCCTTTTCTAAAAAGTAGGGAATTTGTGACATGTTTTCTATTCCACCCACAAGGACAACCTTATTTTCTCCCAGAAGAAGCGATTGATAGCCGAGAGTGATGGCTTTTAGCCCTGAGGCACAGGCCTTATTTACTGTAAAAGCAGGTCGGCTCTGCGGAATGCCCGAATGAATAAGAATTTGACGTGCGGGATTTGGTCTGTTTCCAGCCTGGCGAGCATGCCCGAAGATTGCTTCGTCTATTTGTTCGGGAGAGAGACCGGCTCTCTTTATTGCTTCTCGAGCAACGATTATACCCAGAGAAACAGCGCTTACCTCTTTGAAATTTCCCCCAAACTTTCCCCCTGGCGTCCTCACGGCGCTCAAAATTACTACCCTTTCTCTCTCCAGGAAATTCAAATAATTTTTCCTTTCCTTTTAAAAATTTGATTCAAACTCTAAAACCTAGAGCCAATGATATTTGTTGGGCCTTAATCCGCAGAGGTTCGACTAATTCCCTCTTAAGTCTCTGTAGAGAATATAAACTTGCACTGACAGCGATATTTACTGCTCCCACTACCTCCCCTCCCCTTTCCCTTATGGGTGCTGCTACTGACCTCAATCCTGGCGTGAGTTCTTCATTATTTAAGGCAATTCCTGTCTTCCTTACCTCTTCGAGGATCTTAATGAGTTTAAGACCATTGTTTTCCCAATACTCCTTTGCTTCCGGATATTTCTTTAAGTGATTGATGTATTGAGCTATCCATTCTTTTTTCTTAAAAGCGCTCAACACTCTTCCCATTGCTGTGTTATATAGAGGAAGCCTAGAGCCAACATGAAGGTTTATATTCATTATCTGTTGGGTTTTGATTCTTTCGATGTAAACCAGCTCCCAGCCATCTAAAATGGCGAGGTTTACAGTTTCTTTCACCTGCCTCGAAAGTTCTAAGAGATAAGGTTGAGCTATTTCTCTCAGTTCAAGTCCGGAAAGAACCGAAAAACCAAGATTAAGGACTCTTGGCCCTAAAGAATATTTATTTTCTTCAGAAAGAGGAAGAATATATCCAAGTTGAGAGAGAGTATGCACAAAGCGAAAAACAGTGCTCTTAGATAATCCTGTCTTACGAGAAAGGTCTGTTATTCCCATTCTTGGGTGTTCTCTATCAAAAGCTTCGAGGATTGAGAATCCTCTCCCGAGGGAGGCAATAAAATTTCTGTCTTTTCTTCCCCTTTTTTTCTCCCTCACTTTTCCCCACTATACATAGATTAAATCAATCTTTAATCCCCTTAACCTTTTTATATCTTTTGCTTCTCACAAGCCTTTCTAAATCATGGGGTCCTGTGCTTATCTTTTTCCCCCGAAGAAGGCTGGCTACTCCTTCCTTATTTTCAAGATGAGGGAACTCTTTTTTCAATTCTTCTTCGTCAGGGCATATTCCGAAAGAATCAAGTGGTTCAGTATAAGTGGAGATTACTCCTTCATAGTTACGAAGGGTAACTCTGCGCTCGTTCCTGGAGATTAAATACTGAGGAGCTACGGGAATCTTCCCCCCTCCTCCTGGAGCATCCACTACATAAGTAGGAACACAAAGCCCGGAAGTGTGACCTCTCAGGTTCTCTATTATTTCTATCCCTTTATTCACAGACGTTCTAAAGTGACCAATTCCCTGGGATAAATCACATTGATATATGTAATATGGGCGCACTCTTATTCTCACTAGATCATGAACGAGCTTCTTCATGATGATGGGAGAATCGTTGATACTCCTCAGAAGCACAGATTGGTTCCCTAAGGGAAAACCCCCATCTGCAAGCATTTCGCAGGCTTTTTTAGATTCAGGTGTAATTTCTTTGGGATGATTGAAATGAGTGTTAATGTACAGAGGATGATATTTTCTGAGCATGCGAATCAGCTTTGGGGTAATTCTTTGAGGCATTACCACTGGGACAGAAGTTCCGAGGCGAATTATCTCTACATGGGGAATGCTTCTTACCCTGCTAATTATATCTTCAAGGATTTCATCAGATAGAGTCAAAGAATCTCCTCCTGAAAGAAGGACATCTCTTACCTGAGGGGTATCTTTGATGTATTCAATGCATCTATCTATGTCTTTTTTCGGCATTGGCCTATCTGTTTCCCCTGCCTTTCTACGACGAGTACAATGTCGACAGTACATTGAGCATTGATCCGTGACAATAAAGAGAATTCTATCCGGGTATCTATGCGTTATTCCTCTAACTGGCGACTCCAGGTCTTCATGGAGAGGGTCATACATGTCTTCTTCTGCAATTTCTACTTCTTTTATGGTAGGAATTGCTCTTTTTCTTATCGGGCAATTCCTATCTATAGGGTCCATAAGGGTTGCATAATAAGGTGTAATGGCCATCCGCAAAGACTTAAGCGCCGTCTTAATCTCTTCTTCCTCTTGAGGGCTAATGTCTACAACTTTCTTTAAGTCTTCGACAGCAGTAATTCTATTTCTCAATTGCCATTTCCAGTCTTTCCATTCCTCCTGGGATACAGAAGACCAGAGAGGAATACTCTTATAATTACGACCGCCTGTCACTCTTCCATCTTTTTGGATCATTTATTTCTCCTTTAATGAGATATCAATATTTTTTATTTTTTTGACTTCTTTAATCTTCTCTGTAAAAGTTTAATTTCCCGTTGAAAAATTATCAAAAAAATTTTATTTTGGCTCAAGCCTTATGTCAAGGAAAATTTTTATTTTTGGAATATAATATCGCATAGCAGAACAATTTAATTTACTGAAAAAAAAAGAATTATAGCTCTAAATTAAAGCTAAACGATTTCTAAAATTAAAATCATAAAAAGAAAAGATATTTTGCTAAAAATGATAAATTGAATAATTTGGGTAAGAGTAGTCAGAAAATGCTTCCTTTACTTCAAAGAAAATTGAGACCTTAATAAGGGCCCGAATAAAATTTTTCGTGTCCGCAATTCTAATTCATCTTTTTTATTCTGAAAAAATGGTTTTCAGGCGACTAGGTAAGAATGAATTTAGGTCTTCTAAATAAGATAAGAGGCACTCATCATCAATTTTCTCGAAGAAAATAAATTGATGCCCTTATTGGCCTTTTTGATACATTAGATTCTTTAGATTTACACCCAAAATCCTGAGGAAACGGTATAATATAGAGGGGTCGATTCTTTTGAAAAGCATGGAAAGAGCAAAATAGCTCTCATGGGCTATTCATTAACCTTGAGATGATGCGGTCTTCTCTCTCGTTTCAAAATGTTAAGAACTTTTAAATTTTAGGAAAAAATTAACTTTTAAAATAAGATTGAATAAAATAACTTTGATTAAAAAATGTTTTTTTATATTATATATTAAATTTTTTGAGACGAAATGCCCATCAAGTAAAGAGAAAGCTTAGAGAGGAAAATTGAAAACGAAAATTGAAGTAAATAAACACAATTTTTTTAAGGCAATAAAAGAAGGAAACCTCGAGAAAGTGAGACTCTTTTTAAAAGAAGGAATGAACCCGAATGTCAAAAAAGGGGGGATGACAGCTCTTTTAGAAGCGACAAGGAGAGGGTTTGAGGAAATTGCTCTTGCTTTAATTGAGAGAGGCGCAAACGTCAACGATAAAGATGAATACGGCGTAACGGCGCTGATGTATGCAGCAATAACAGGGTCTAAAGACTTAATTTTAAGCTTGATTGCCAAGGGAGCGGAGGTAAATGCTAAAGACCTCCAAGGAAGAACAGTGCTCATAGAAGCGCTAACCACTGAAAATGACCTTCCCCTTGAGGTTATAAAAGCGATAATAGATGCAGGAGCTGAAGTCAATGTAAGGAGCGATTCTGGAGTTACGCCCATAATGTTAGCCGCTCCAGGAAGCACTGAGGTCCTGCGCCTGCTCATAGAGGCTGGGGCAGACGTCAATGCCCAAGATGAAGAAGGTTTCACTGCTCTGATGCGGGCTAAGAGAAATCCTGAAAATGTCAGAATCCTCAAAGAGGCGGGAGCAAAACGGTGATGAATAAAAAGCTGAGAGGTAGAAATGAAAGAAAGAAATATTTGCCGTCGCGAATTTTTTAATATTTTAGGCTTTGCAGCTTTAGGAAAGGTGGCCCTAGAATCTTTAAGGTTTACTCCCAACGCAGCCTCAAAGACCGCCCTTGTCTATGGGGATATCTATCTCAAGCACAAAACTGGAGACTTCCATCCGGAAAGCCCTTTGCGTCTTGAATCGATTTTAAATGGTCTTAAGGAAGCTTCCCTTCTCGCTTCTCTAAAGCTAATTGAGCCCTATAAGGCATCAATCGAATGGATAGAGCTTGTTCATACCAGAGAATACATAGAAATTGTGCGCAGAGATGTGCTGAGTGGAGCTGAAAGGCTTTCCACAAGGTCAGGAAATACTTTCATCTCTAAAGATTCATTTGAGGTCGCTTTGTGGGCTGTGGGTGGTGTGCTCAATGCATGCGACCAAGTAATCTCAAGAAAAGTCAGGAATGCATTCTGTGCCATCCGTCCCCCTGGACATCATGCTACCCCAAATCGTGGCATGGGATTCTGTCTTTTTAACAATGCAGCCATTGCAGCCAGGTATATTCAAGTTAAGCACAAGTTAGAAAGGATTCTGATTGTCGACTGGGATGTCCATCATGGAAACGGAACCCAGGATATTTTTTATGAAGATCCCTACGTCTTCTACTTCAGCACGCACCAGTGGCCATGGTATCCTTGGACAGGAAGTGAGGAAGAAACTGGAAGAGGAAAAGGCAGAGGGACAACACTCAATGTGCCTCTTCCAGCCGGATCGGGCGACAGGGAACTGATTCAGGCTTTTGAAAAGAAGCTATGCCCAAGAATGGAGGAATTTAAACCAAATTTTATCATCGTCTCTGCAGGGTTTGATTCACGGAGTAATGACCCTCTGGGAAGGTTTAGAGTAACAGATGAAGGATTCAGGAAACTAACCGAAATCATGGTTGAAATCGCAAATGATCACAGCGCAGGCAGGCTTGTCTCCATCCTAGAGGGTGGCTACAGCCTTAAGGGGCTTTCCCAGGTAGTTCCTGCTCACTTAAAGACTCTTCTCAAAGGGTGAAAATCAAGATGAAAAATCTTTATTATGAGGAGGATTAAAAATGAAATTAAGAATTAATGCTTTTATTTTTCTTTTCATCTGGATTCTTTCATCCGCAGCTTTAATCTCAGCGAATGTAAATTCAGAAACAAAGGCAAAATGCTCTCTCTTAAGAGAGGATAAAGTAGAGTGGACAAAGTATTACAATTCAGAAGAGATGCTTTGTATCATGAAAGAGCTCGAGAAGAAATTCCCTACCCTTTCAAAAATTTACACCATAGGCAAAAGCTACTTAGGGAAAGACCTCCATCTCATGGAAATCACCAACAGGCAAATAAAACCAGCTTTAGAGAAACCAGCGATTTACATTGACGGAAACATGCACACAGGAGAGCAAACAGGAGCAATGTTGACCCTATATATGATCTACCATCTTCTGAATAATTACGGAAAAGACGAACGGATTACTCGTTTGGTTGATAATTTTACCTTCTACTTGCGCCCAAAATATCAAGTAGATGCTTCTGACTGGTGGCTGGAAAACCCGGGTGACACTGATTACGGGGGAAGTGTTCGTCCCCGCGATAACGATTTGGACGGAGAATTCGATGAAGATGGTCAGGAGGACCTCAACGGAGACGGCTTCATCACCTGGATGCGAATCATCGACCTTAAAGGGGAATGGAAGGTCTCAGAAAAGGATCCAAGGGCCATGGTCCGCAGGGAACCGCATGAGATGGAAGGAACATTTTATCGTCTCCTAAGCGAAGGGATTGATAACGATGGAGATGGAAAATTCAATGAGGACGGCTTAGGGGGTGTAAACCTGAGTCATAATTTCAGTTGGGGAAACCGAAACCGTGAGCAGATTCTCTCCAGCCCCTATACAATGTCTGAGCCAGAAACGAGAGCGACGGTTGAATTCTGGATGTCACATCCAAACATCTTCATGGCAATCGACCTCCATACCTCCGGTTCAGTAGAAGAGCTCCTTTATTTTCCCGGAGGAGAAGATATGCCTCCCTCTGACTTTGCCCTTTTTAAGCACTTCGCCTCGGCTTACGCAAAACTCACCCAGAGAGAAGAAGTACTCCCCCTAATGAAAGAATTCCCTCAGCCGATATGGAGGTTAGGGATGGGTGACCCTGAGCCTTTTATTTATTATTATATGGGAGTTTTTGGATGGTGCGAAGAGCTCTGGGGAGATGATTATGCCAACCCTTTCTTAAGAAAATATGACCTGGATAAAAATAAAATCATTTCCCAGGACGAAATCTTAGCTTTCCTTGACAATGAGGCAGGCGGAAGATGGTTTATTCCTTGGAAAAAATTCAGCCACCCTCAGCTTGGTGAGGTAGAGATTGGAGGGCTGGTGCATAAATTTACTACTCAAAATCCTCCACCCGAATTCCTGGAAAAAGAGCTTAAGTTCAAGCTTCCCTGGTATCTTTATCTAACTGAAATGGCTCCCAGAGTGAAGATAAAAAAGGCTGAAGTAAAGAACCTTGAGGGGAATATTTTTTCTCTTAAGGTTACGATTGAAAATCAAGGTTTTTTGCCGACAAATATTACTGAGTGGGCAACAAAAACAGGATTGGCTAAGCCAGTCACCGTTGAGTTAATTTGTGAAAACGCGTTGATTCTTGAGGGGGAACAAAAAGTAAAACTGGGGCATATTCCTGGAAATCAGGTTCTATCCTCAAGCGAAGGCTTGCCTGAAAATAGAAGGAGTACGTTTTGGGTGATTAAGAAAATAGGAAAGAGGGGAAAAGCAAAAATTAAAGTAATCTCTGAGAAGGCTGGGACTGAGAGCCAGGAAGTCATTTTTGAATAAATTCCCCTTAAAAGCTCTTTTGCTTATTTAAAAAAAAAAGAAAGACTAATTTCAATAACGATATCTCTATTTTCTTTTCTTCTAAATTTTTCGTTTTTCTAAAATGACCTAAATAATCAGATAAGCTAATTTTTCAGTAATTTTTATGCTTTACTTGATGATTTCATTTTTTTCTAGCAAGCGATCCCCCTTTGTTGAGAAAAACAGGCATATTTGACATGCGGAAGGTTTTT
>Ga0209102_1000821_pt1 | contig 18847 bp, 15 predicted proteins | sample ConPoolayeHmetaG_FD_185483 | JGI IMG/M metagenome (GOLD analysis project Ga0209102, IMG submission 185483) | Hot spring microbial mat communities from California, USA to study Microbial Dark Matter (Phase II) - Cone Pool mat layer H metaG... ...
GGGTGTCTGAAAATATAAACGAGTTTGTCCGTGATCGGATTCTCTACTGTTTGGACGAGTGGGATGTGAAGCCTATCGAGGTTTTGAGGAAAGGGCGAGGGATGTGTGCAGGGAAGGCTTTATTGGCATCAGAGTTACACAGGGTGATGAGCATCTCCACTCGGTTCAAGGTGATAAAGGTTCTGGGGGAGGGAGGAATCTTAGATTTTGTGATGCATCAATTGGAGGAAACTAAAAACTCTTCTCTCTCATTAGAGGAGAGGGAGAGGGTAAGAGAGGCTATTCTTTCGCTTCCTCCTGAACGGGACCATATTATTCTTCAGGTCTTCCTTCATGGGCAATGGATGGACTTTGATATTGCTCGTGATAGAGATTTGGAGCGAGGGATGCGACTCCTTGGGATACGGAGGGAGAGGAAGGTGGTTTCCGAAGAGGGGGTGTACGACTCCTTAGATCGATGGATTGAAGAAAGGATGAGGCGGAGAGCCATCCTCAGGGATAGGGAGATATTCTTCAGGGTGATGAACGAACAGATTGAGAGGATAAGGTCAGTAGGCATCAAAGGTTTAATATAGTGAATTCTTCTTGAGTGAATTTGGTAAGGGTTTATTTTACGGTGATGGGTACCGTCTAACTCTTTAGGAAGATAGATCAAAAATGGAAAGAAATGTATCTATGAGCCTGTCTTTTTTGAGATTAAAAGGGAAGTAAAGATGGCCTTTCTTCTTAGCAAGAGACCTCTATTCTGAACTCGGGGAATCAACCAGAGATTTTTTAAATCATTCCTAAACGCCTTCAAAAATTAGGGAGGTTTTTTCACAGTTTAAAATAAGTTTCGATTGGGCGCTTGACAATTTTAATCTTTTTTTGTTAATAGAGGATTCAGTGAGATAGATTATATCCAGGTGAAGGGAACTCCGTGCATCCTCTTTCTGGGGATAAGTCGGAGACGGACCCGCCGCTGTGATCGGGGACGAAACCTGCAGCAGACCACTGGTTCGCCTATGGTGGACTGGGAAGGTGCAGGAAGTAGGATGATCCGAAAGTCAGAAAACCTGCCTGGATATACTTCACGAGAAGGTCTTCGAGGCTAAGACCGTGAAGGGTTCATGCGGGTAAAATCCCCGGTCTTTGATATGAAGGCCGGGGATTTTTTTTGAAAATCTTTTTGGAGAATTGGAATAGGGAATTGGGATCAGGAAGTGAAAAAGAGTGATGGATGTAATGTCAATTCTAAGAAAGAAACTTGAGATAGCAGTTGAAAGAAGGACTCCATCAGGACTTCTCTTTTCAGGAGGACTCGATTCAAGTATTTTAGCTCATCTTAATAGGAACGGGGTAGCTCTTACAGTAACTCTGGAATCCGAGGGGGAAGATATCCTATATGCTCATTTTCTTGCAAGAACGTTAGGTTTAAAACATTTCTATAAAGTTGTGGATATTGATGAGGCACTTGATTCTATTCCAGAGGTCATAAAGATTCTCAAAAGTTTTGATCCTGCTCTTCCAAATGATCTGGTCATCTATTTCTCATTAAAAATGGCGAAGGAGAAAGGGATAGTTCGTGTAATGACTGGGGATGGAGCTGATGAACTATTTGCAGGCTATGATTTTATGAAGTACCTCAAGGACCCTGATGGTTATATCAAACGAATTGCGAGGTCCATGACATTTAACTCGAACTTGATAGGGGATTTTTTAGGGATTGAGATCAGTCAGCCTTATCTCGATAAGGAATTTGTGGAATTTTCTCTTGCCATCCCCATTGACCTTAAGATTCGAAAAGAAGGAGAGAGGCTGTGGGGTAAATGGATTTTGAGGAAGGCCTTTGAGGATTTACTTCCTTCTGAGTCAATATGGCAGGGCAAGAGGCCATTGGAGCAAGGTTCTGGAATGACACGATTAAGAGAGATTATTAGCGATTTAGTTTTAGATGAAGAGTTTGAAAGGGGAATGAGGGAAAGTCAGGTCAAATTTATGAATAAGGAACACTTCTATTATTACAGGATTTATCAGAATGTGGTTGGGCCAATTCCTGAACCTCAGGGGGATGAAAAGAGATGTCCGGGCTGTGGAGCAGGAATAAAATTAAAATCCTATCATTGTCGGGTATGTGGTTGGGTAGAGGCGATTTTATGAAAAAAGAAATAGAGGCTTTTTGTTGCTGGAGTGGGGGGAAGGAGAGTGCCCTATCTTTTTACAGGGCAAAAGGGTCAGGGATCCATATCACTTATCTTATTAATATGATTTCAGAGGATGGTCGATATTCTCGATCCCACGGAGTTGATTCAGAATTATTAAGAAGTCAGGGGAACTCTATAGGAATCCCAATTCTTCAATATAGAACCACGTGGGAGAGTTATGAAGGAGAATTTAAAAGGGCAATATCAAAAGTAAAAGAGAAAGGAATTTGTGTAGGTGTTTTTGGGGATATTGATCTTCAGGAGCATCGGGATTGGATAGAAAGGGTCTGTAAGGAGATGGAGGTTCAGCCCTTTTTGCCGCTCTGGAAAAGAAAGAGGGAAGATTTGCTTATAGAATTTGTTGAGGAGGGATTTGAGGCGATTCTTGTTACGGTTGACCCTCTTTTTTTAGGAGAGCAGTGGCTGGGACGTAAGATTGATAAGGAATTTATATCCGATTTAATGAAGATGAAGGGGGTAGACCTCTGTGGAGAGAATGGAGAATACCATAGTTTTGTTTACGATGGTCCTATATTTAAGAAGCCGGTTGAATTTAGGGTAGGTGAGAAGAGATTTAGAGATAATCATTGGTTTTTAGATTTGAAATGTCCAAAATCCTTTTAATCGGCCTTACTTAACTTTAAATGGGGATGAAGTTTTGAACATCTATCATATTACTTATGCACCAGAGGATAGAAGCCTTTACCTCCATTTTTGGGGCTGTAATATGGGGTGTCGTGGATGTCTGTGCCAGAAGGAAATTTACGATTGCCATTTGAAGGAAACAACGGCCTCACTTTTTGAAGGGAATAGGAAATTTCATGCGAAGCCATCCCGGTTGTTAGAATTTTATCAAGTTCTTGAGATTATAAAATCTATCAAATTTGATAAAGTCCTATTTATGGGGATGGAGCCTACTATAGATTCAGAACTTCCTCGATTAGCCGAGGCCCTTAAGAAAAATTTTCAAGCCTATACTATCCTACTGACAAATGGGTTGAGGCTTATTTCATTGGAGCATATTGATGAGATTGTGGTAAGTCTTAAGGCCAACCGGGATAAACTTCATCGGGAGTATACAGGGGTTTCCAATAATGAAATAAAGAAGAATTTCGTTGAAATCTATTCGAGGGGCAAAAGGCTCAGGGCTGAAAGTGTTTTTATCCCTGATTATATTGATTGTTCTGAGATTGAGGATATTGCTAAGTTTATTGCCCAAATAGACAGAAGAATTCCTTATCGAATTGACGCTTATTTCCCTGCGGGGAGAAACCCATGGAGAGGGGCTACCTCTGAGGAGGTAGAGAAGGCGGTCCGAATAGCCAGAAAATATCTTATCAATGTCTCCTGTATAAGGGGGGATGAGCAACTTAAGTTTGATGTTTTTCGATTATATTGAAAGGAGAATGAGATGCGAGGGTATGTGCAGGTGTACACGGGGGATGGGAAGGGAAAGACCACAGCAGCCTTAGGTTTAGCAATTCGTGCAGTGGGGGCAGGCCTAAGAGTCTTTATTGCTCAATTTGTTAAGGGGATGGAATATAGTGAATTAAAGGCCCTAAGGAAGTTTTCGGATTCTATAGTGGTAAGGCAGTATGGTCGGGATTGTTTCATTTATCGAGGGCCAGAGGAGAAGGATAGAGAGCTTGCCAGAGAAGGACTCCAGGAGGTTCAGGAGGTTGTAGCTGGGGGTCAGTATGATCTTGTGATCCTCGATGAGGCCAACATTGCTACCTACTTTAACCTTTTCCCTGTGGAGGATCTTCTGGAGTTGATTCGAAGGAAGGCAGATAGGGTTGAAATCGTTATTACTGGTCGGAGGGCTGATGCTCGGGTGATAGAGGCTGCTGACTTAGTGACCGAGATGAAGGAGGTTAAGCATTACTATCGGAAGGGGGTTCAGGCAAGGGATGGAATCGAGAGATAGATCCATGAAAAAGAGGGAGAATAAGAGATTAATTTTTTTACTTATCGGTTTCTTTTTGCTCTTCGGTTCTGCAAAGACCTATTCTTTTCCATTGAAAGTGAGAGATGATTTAGGAAGGGAGATAGAGTTTATCAGAAAACCAGAAAGGATTGTTTCTCTATCCCCCTCCCACACGGAGATCCTGTTTGCTTTGGGACTCGAGAGTCATATCATTGGGTTAACTGATCATTGTAACTATCCTGAGGCAGTAAGAGAAAAACTTCGAATAGGAGGGTTTGTCGATCCTGATATAGAGAAGATCATCTCGTTAGATCCCGATCTTATTCTCGCCTTTGGTTTGGTTCAGAAGCCAATTGTTAGATTATTAGAGAATAGAGGAAAAAAGACATTCTGGGTTAATCCTCACTCTATCAAAGAGATATTTGATTCCATTGAAAGGATTGGGAGGATAACCGGAGCAGTCTCTGAGGCCAAACATTTAAAGCAGACGATGGAAAAGAGATTAAAGATCTTGGAAGAAAAACTAAAAGATATTCCTCAGAAAAAGAGGCCCACACTTTTTAGGGTGATGGGATTGGATCCTCTGGGAACAGTTGGAGGAGATTCCTTTCAGACGGATGTCTTTCGTCTGGCAGGTGGGAAGAATGTATTTTCTGATATTAAGAGGGATTATTTTGAGGTGGATGAGAAGGTACTCTTCGAACGTAATCCAGAAGTGATCATCATATGTGGTGAAGATGAGGGAAGGTTAAAGGAAAGAGTAATAGAGCATCCTGTGCTCAAGAATCTTTCTTCGGTAAAGAGGGATAGGATATTTGTGATTTCCTGTGATCTGATCTGTCGGCCGGGGCCAAGGGTGGTAGAGGCAATTGAAAGAATTTCGGGCTACCTTTATCCAGAAAGGTTCTTTCCCAAGAGAATGATCTCCCTTGGGCCATCGATCAGTGAATCCATTTATCTCCTGGGGCTCGGGGATCGATTGGTAGGGGTAACTATTTATTGTGAAAGGCCTCCTGAGGTGAGGTCGAAAGAGAAGGTTGGAAGTGTGATTGAGATTGATATAGAAAAGGTTGCTGCTCTTAAGCCTGATCTGGTTCTGGCAACCTCGCTTACCAATCCTAAGGCGGTCGAGAAACTGAGGAGATTAGGGATAAGAGTGGTGAGGCTTTCTTCCCCAAAAAATTTTGAAGAGCTCTGTGAACAATTTTTGGAATTGGGAAGGATTTCGGGTCGAGAGTTGATTGCAAGAGAGATAGTGGAGGAGGTGAAGGCAAAAGTGAGTCATTTGAGGCAAGGGGTAAAGGGTTTACCTGAGCCAAAGGTTTTTGTTCAGGTGGGAGCAAAACCCCTGTTTACTGTACCAGGAGATTCTTTAATAAATGATTTTATAAAGTTTGCTGGAGGATTTAATATTGCTCAAAACTCCCCCAGCGGGTTTTATACGAGAGAAGAGGTTCTCAGGAAAGATCCGGATGCTATCATTATCGTGACGATGGGGATTTCAGGTGAGCAGGAGAAGGAGATATGGCAGCGATACAAGACACTTTCGGCTGTAAGAAATAATAGGATATATATATTGGATTCATATAGGCTTTGTAGCCCTACTCCAGTAAGTTTTGTTGAAACCCTGGAGCAAATCATTATGCTTTTGCATCCTGAAAAGAGGAGTCAGTGAGAGAAAAACTCTCTTATTGGTTGATCTGGGTAATTGTTCTCTCTGGGGTTCTTTTAGGGGTTGGATTATTTTCTTTATGGGTGGGACCTAAAAGAATTCCATTTAGTACCTTTATTTCTCTTATCTTTGAAAGGGGAATTTCAACGGAGTCCAGTATCCTCTTTGATATTCGTCTTCCACGGATTATTCTGGGTCTTGCGATAGGGGGGTCATTAAGCCTTGCAGGGGTTATTTTGCAAGGGATGTTTCGAAATCCCCTGGTAGAGCCCTATACCCTTGGTATTTCAGGGGGAGCGGGATTAGGGGTTTCTCTAAATATTGTATTAAGACTCCATCAAAGAATTGGGGCTTTAAGTCTTCCTCTTTCGGGTTTTTTAGGAGCACTCTCAGTAGTCTTTTTTCTTTACTTTTTAAGCACGAGGAGGGGGATACTAAAGATTCATAGTCTCCTACTTTATGGAGTGATGATAAGCTTTATTTCCTCATCTTTAATTATGCTCATTATGGCAGTTTCTCGTGCGGAGGATCTTCATGGAATCCTCTTCTGGATGATGGGTTCCTTGGAAGAACCCAGCGGATTTCTTATAAGATTAACCCTCTTTATCTCGATTGTGGGTTTGATCCTTTCTTATCTTTTTTCAATTCCTCTAAATGCCCTTTCTGTGGGGGAGGAGGGGGCCCTCCATTTAGGAATAGAGGTTGAGAAGACAAAGCGGTCCCTTTTCCTTCTTGCTTCAGTTCTGACGGGAGTCAGTGTTTCTGTGGCAGGGATGATTGGATTTGTGGGGCTGGTGGTGCCTCATTTTGTTCGCATCTTTATTGGTAGGGACCACAGGGTTCTTTTATTGGGTTCTTTTCTTTGTGGATCTTCGTTCTTAATCCTCTGTGATACTCTGGCAAGAATAGTAATTACTCCATCGGAATTACCCGTGGGTGTGATCACAGGGATTTTAGGTGGAAGCCTTTTTATTTACGCCTTAGGGAAAAAGAATGGAGCCCTGTGAGGGGAAAAGTGCTGCTCGAGGTGAGAAATCTAAGTTGTGGATATGGAGTAAAGGTCATTCTTCGGGAGATTGATTTTCAACTCCGAAAGGGAGAGCTTTTAGGGATCATAGGCCCTAATGGCTCAGGAAAGACCACCCTTCTTCGGGCAATCACCAAAGTGATAAGGCCCATAAAGGGGGTAATCCTCTTTGAGGGAAGAGACATAATGGAGATTCCTTATAAGGAGCTTGCCAGGAAGATTTCTATTGTTACACAGAACCAGGAGACAGGTTGGATGGGGGTTGAGGAATTTGTCTTACTCGGTAGAATTCCCCATCGCAGGAAGCTTCAATTTTTGGAGAGGAGGGAGGATCTTGAAATTTCCAGACGATGGATGAGGCTAACAGGTACCTCCTGGCTTAAAGACCGTCTTTTAGGGGAGCTAAGTGGAGGGGAGAGACAGCTTGTTCATCTGGCTCGGGCATTGACCCAGGAGCCAGAGCTTCTTCTCTTAGATGAGCCCACAGCCCATCTCGATATAACTCATCAGGTGACTATTTTAGATCTGATCAGGAAGCTCAATAAGGAGTTTGGGTTGACAGTGGTGATGGTTCTTCACGATCTTAATTTAGCCAGTGAATACTGTCAGCGCCTTATTCTTATTAATGATGGGAGGATTCACAGGGAAGGGCCTCCTGAGGAAGTATTGACTTATAGAATCCTTGAAGAAGTTTATAAAACGGTAGTCGTTGTGGAGAAAAATCCAATCACAGGTAGGCCCTATGTATTTTTAGTTCCGGAGGATAAACAAAAAAGGATGGAAAGGAGGTGAAAAAGGTAGGCTTTAAGGAAGATTCACTTGAGCAAGTATTTAAAAGGTTAGAAATTTAACAAAACCGGATAGGCAAAGGAAATGAAGGTGGAATCCCTTCTACTGCCCCGCAACGGTAATCTCTCAGCCGGGAGGAGTCCGGACCATTGCCTATTCTGGGAAGTATTCTCGAGGGAGGAGAAGAGATGGAAAAGAAGATATTTATTTTGATAACGATGCTGTTTTTAATCCCAAATATTACTTTGGCTGAAGTTAAGAAAGAAGAAGTTACTTTAGAGGAGATTGTTGTTACTGCCAGTCGGATAGAGGAGCCAGTAAAAGAGGTAGCAAGTTCGGTGACAGTAATTACGGGGAAGGAGATTGAGAATAGGAAGGCAAGAACAGTTTTTGAGGTTTTAAGGAGTGTCCCTGGTCTGGATGTTTCACAAAGTGGAGGTCCCGGTCAGTTGACAGATATTTTCATTAGAGGGGCTAAGTCTGAACATACCCTTGTGATGATTGATGGTGTGGAGATGAATGATCCTATGAGTACTGGCCGTGGTTATGATCTTTCTAAACTCACTGTAGATAATATTGAGCGGATTGAGATCATTCGGGGCCCCCAGAGTACACTTTATGGTTCGGATGCGATTGGGGGCGTGATCAACATTATTACAAAGAAGGGGGAAGGGAAACCCAAAATCTTTCTTTCAGGAGAGGGAGGATCCTACCATACCTATCTTGGGACTGCGGGTTTAAGCGGGGGAACAAAATGGGGAAATTATTCTTTTGGGATTTCCCATTTTGATACCAAGGGTTTTTCTGCAGCCAATAAAAAATATGGAAATACTGAGAAAGATGGCCACAGAAATACTTCCTTTTCAACTAGATTAGGCCTTACACCTATTGAGCCTCTCGAGATCGACCTTATCTTGAGATATATGGATTCTAAGACAGACCTGGATCAGGGAGGGGGAGCGAATAAAGATGATCCTAATTATGTTTTAGAATCAAGGGAACTCTTTTTAAGGACTCAGGGAAGGCTCCTTCTATTTGATGGACTCTGGGAGCAAAAATTGGGTTTTTCTTTAGCTCACCATGACAGGGATTATAGGGATAAACAGGACTCCCTTCATCCCTTTGATTCTTCGAAGGGTTCCTATGATGGGAGGATGTGGAAGGTGGACTGGCAGCACAATCTCTTTCTTCATAAAACAAATACTCTTACTCTGGGAGTGGAGTATGAGAAAGAGAAAGGAGAATCCTGGTATTTTTCTGAAAGCATGTGGGGACCATACGAAAGCGTTTTCCCTGAAAAGAGTGCTACGACAAAAGCCTTCTATCTTCAGGATAAGCTCTCATTCTATGAGAGCTTCTTTGCAACTCTAGGTTTAAGGATAGATGACCATAGTCGTTTTGGAAGTAAGGCGACTTTTCGGATAGCTCCTTCCTATCTTTTTAAGAAGACAGGAACCCGGATAAAGGGAACCTATGGGACAGGTTTTAAAGCCCCAACCCTTTATCAGCTTTTTGCACCGGCAACGGCATGGGGACCTATAGGTAATCCAAATCTTAAACCTGAAAAGAGTAAGGGTTGGGATGGAGGGTTTGAGCAGTCCCTCTTTAGTGAGAAGGTGAGCCTCGGGGCAACCTACTTCAGAAATGACTTTAAGGACCTTATCGATTTCGATTGGGCTCAGGGATATATCAATATTGATAAGGCCGGGACAGAAGGGGTAGAATTTTTTATATCGGTTCGTCCCATTGAGGATCTTACCCTTGGTGCCAATTATACCTACACAGATACCGAAGATAAAGAGACTGGAAAGAAGCTTTTAAGAAGACCCAGGCATAAAGGGAGCTTGAATTTGGGCTACCGATTCCTTGAAAGAGGAAACATCAATCTCAATCTGATCTATGTTGGGAGAAGGGATGATTTTACACCTTATCCCCAAAGGGGAGAGGTGGGAGGTTATACCTTAGTGAATCTGGCCGCCTCTTATGATATTCACAAGAATTTTCAGATTTTTGGTCGTATCGAAAATCTTTTTAACAAGAAGTATGAAGATGTTTGGGGATATGGAACAGCAGGTTTTTCTCTCTTTGGAGGGGTAAAGCTTAGTTTTTAACAAATGAGTGGTTTTATAAAAATTAGGGAGGTTGTATCCATTCAAAGTGGATATAACCTCCCCTTTATCTCCTCATAAATATAGAATGAATAGGTATAGGTTAAACGATGAATGTTTTTGAACTTTCGGCAGCCTATATAGCTGATTGGATTTTTGGAGACCCTCCCAATTATCCACACCCTGTTAAGGTAATAGGTAAGGCTATCCAGTTTTTAGAAAAAAAATTCCTTTATAAAGGCGAGTCACCTACCATACAGCGTCTTCTTGGTGTAATTTTATTATTATTCATCACTTTTGGGGCAGGAACCTCTACCTGGGCAATTATTCGATTGGTTGAATGGATTCATCCAATCCTCTCTTTTATTGCAACCATTTTTTTCACCTATACCACCCTTGCCACCCGAAACCTCTATGAGGAGGCAAAAAAAGTAATTAAAACTTTGGAACAAGGCGATTTGGGTCGTGCTCGAAAAGAGGTTGGATTTTTAGTAAGCAGAGATACCGCTCATCTTGATGAGAAAGAGGTTTGCCGTGCCCTCATCGAGACCGTTTCAGAAAACACTTCAGATGGAATCATTGCGCCTCTTTTTTATTTGGCGATTGGTGGTCCTACTCTGGCTATGGCTTATAAAGCAATTAACACATTAGACTCCATGGTAGGCTATGAAAATGATAGGTACAGATATCTTGGATGGGCCTCAGCCAAAGTAGATGACTGGGCTAATTTTATTCCGGCACGTATCACAGCTCTTTTATTTATTCTCTCCTCTCTCATTTTAGGAAAAAATTGGAAAATGGCATGGAGAGTGACCTGGAGGGATGGCCCAAAAAATGCCAGTCCCAACAGTGGATATCCTGAAGCTGCTGTGGCAGGGGCCTTAGGTATTCAGCTTGGAGGGGAAAATGTCTATTTTGGGAAGCCAAAGAGGAAACCCATGATAGGTGAGCCAGAAAATCCAATCCATATCCATAAGGTAAAAGAATCCCTCCATCTGATGGTAGTCACATCTTTAATGGGAGGAATTGTTACGAGTTTATTCTTCTCTGTCAACAAAGTTAATTTTTAATTTCATTATAAGAGGAGTTTAACATAAAACAAAAACCTCTTAAAAATTATAAGAAGAAATTTCCATTCAAACTGGGGACCACATCTTATATCATCCCTGACCATATTCTACCCAATGTGACCTTCCTATCTCCTTTCTTTGATGAGATTGAGTTAGTGTTCTTCGAAAGCCCAAAGGAAGACAACATTCCCGAAAGAGAGGAGGTCCACTCCCTTAGAGAGATCTCCCTTCATGAGCGAATAGGTTATAATATCCATCTTCCTATTGATATCTTCCTTGGAGATGAAAATAAAGAAACAAGGCAGAGAGGAGTGTCTATGATAAAGAGAGTAATTCGTCAGACGCTTCCCCTTGAGCCCTCTTTTTATACCCTTCATCTCGATTTAAGGGATGCCTGTGTAAAGAATATAGTCGCCTGGAAGGATAGAATCATTGAGAGCCTGAAGGAAATTATGGAGACGGGAGTCGAGACAAAAAGAATTTCTATCGAAACACTAAGTTATCCTTTCGAGTGGATTGAAGATATTTTGGATCGGTTTAATTTTTCTGTATGTCTTGATATTGGCCATATTCTCTTCTATAAACAGGGTCTTAAAGATTATCTTAATCGATATCTTCCTCAGGCAAATATTCTTCATCTTCACGGATACAAAAATGGTAGGGATCATCTTGGTATTGATCGATTATCAGAGGGAGATCTGGAATTAATCTTCTCTTATTTGAAAGAATATAAGGGAATAGTTTCCATAGAGGTCTTCTCTCTAAAGGAGTTGCGCAAGTCTCTAAGGGTTTTGGAGGGGAAATGGGTAAAAAATTGATCTTCATTATAGGAGGGGCTCGAAGTGGTAAAAGCCGCTTTGCCCTTGATTATGCAAATCGACATTTCTCGAAGAAACTATATCTTGCTACCTGTGAAGTCCTTGATGAAGAGATGGCCGCACGTGTGGAAAACCATAAAAAGATGAGAGGCCCAGAATGGTTAACTATTGAAGAACCGGTTAATATTGAAGAAAGAATTGGTCAATTTTGGGAAAAAGGCGAGGTAATATTGATAGATTGCCTTACCCTCTGGCTTTTCAATCTTTTAATGAGAGGAGAGAGCGACAAAAATATAATTGAAGAGATCGGTAGTCTCATCAAAGCCATCAAAAATAATCAAATATCGTTTATCCTTGTATCGAACGAGGTAGGAATGGGTATTGTACCAGCTGATTCACTGAGCCGTCGCTTCAGAGATCTTCAGGGTATGGCCAATCAGAAGATTGCCGAAGCTTCGGACACCCTCATTTTTATGGTTTCAGGAATTCCAATGGTCTTAAAAGGTGAATTATAAGGTGAAGGATTTTCTTCAAGCCCTTTCCTTTCTTACCATTCTACCTGCTGGAAAAATTTTGCCCTTTCCTTTAGATGGGAAGGAATTGTCCCGCTCAATGGCCTTTTTCTCATTAGTGGGGCTTCTAATTGGTCTGCTTTTGGCTTTTGGGTTTTATCTTTTTTCCTTACTGTTTCCGAGATCTCTTGTGCTCTGGTTAACGATCGGGCTTCTTGCCTTTTTAACGAGAGGCCTCCATCTGGATGGATTTGCAGATACCATGGATGGTCTCGCTTCTGGAGGTTCGAAAGAAAGGATCCTCGAGGTGATGAAGGATAGCCGAATCGGTGTTTTTGGAGTATTCGGTCTTATCTTTCTAATTGGGGCTAAATATTTGACCCTTGATCAGATCCCAGACTCCTCTGTCTCCCCATCTCTGGTCTTAATGACGGTTTTGGGTAGAAATTCCATGGTTCTGGTATGTTTTCGCTCTCCTTATGCAAGAACGGGCAATGGGTTGGGAAAACTCTTTACAGAGCACTTAGGATTTCGAGAGGTTATCTTTTCATCGCTCTTAGCCTTAGGGGTCACATTGGTTATTGTTGGAATTAGAGGGATTTTAATCTTTTTAATAGTTCTTCTTTTTAGCTTTGGCTATCGATTTTATTTCATCAAAAGAGTAGGAGGTGTGACGGGAGATATCCTTGGTGCTTCAAATGAATCTGTAGAACTTCTCAGTATTGTGCTTTTGATTATTTTGGAGAAGATTTAGGCTGAATTCTTCCCTAAACTCTCAATGATGAAGGAGGTTGTTTTGGATAAGATTGGGAGGGTGATTTCCGAAATTAGACCCCTTGATAAGGGGGCCATGGAGGAGGCAAGAAGAAGACAGGATAGTCTTACAAAACCCCGAGGTTCACTTGGTCAATTGGAATCCCTTTCAATCCAGATAGCAGGAATAAAAGGGGAGGCAAAACCAAGACTCTATCATAAAGTTATCTTCACATTGGCCTCAGACCATGGGGTTACAAAGGAGAGAGTAAGTGCGTATCCTTCAGAAGTTACCGTTCAGATGGTTTATAACTTTCTTCGGGGCGGGGCAGCTATTAATGTGCTTTCGCGTCATATTGGGGCAAGGGTAGTAATTGCTGACCTTGGAGTTGCTTCCAAGATCGAAGCCCATCCTGAGTTAAAGGATAAGAAAGTGGCTATGGGAACACGGAATATAGCTGAGGGGCCTGCGATGAGTCGCGAAGAGGCCATTCGAGCCATAGAGTCGGGGATTGAGTTGGTGGAAGAGGAGTTACCAAAAGGCATAGATATCTTAGGAACCGGAGATATGGGGATAGGGAATACTACCTCTTCTACTGCGATAGCAGCAGTTTTAACAGGAGCCGATGTAAAAAAAGTTACGGGTAGAGGAACGGGACTTGACGAGGAAGGATGGAGACGGAAGATAAAAGTAATCCAAAAAGCACTGGAGATAAATAAGCCTAACTCTGATGATCCGATAGATGTGCTATCCAAAGTAGGTGGTTTTGAAATTGGAGGCCTTGTTGGTGTGATTTTAGCTGGGGCAAAAAACCGCATCCCTGTTGTTATCGATGGTTTCATCTCTGGGGCGGCAGCCCTGATTGCTACTTCTTTATCACCGGCTGTAAAGCCCTATCTCATTGCTTCCCATCAGTCAGCTGAGCCAGGTCACAAAATCATTTTGAAGCATCTTGGCTTAACCCCTTTATTTGATCTTGGTCTTCGTCTGGGTGAGGGAACTGGAGCAGCTCTGGGGATATTTCTGGCTGAGGCAAGCCTGAAGATCCTTAATGAGATGGCAACATTTAAAGAAGCTGGAGTATCTCAAGGGTATTACAATTTTGAACAGAATTGACAATTTTCATAACTACAGTCTCATCCATTGTCCTCTTCGATCATCCCTTTGAAAAGAATAAGATTATTTTGAATTTAGTAAGTTAGCTACAATTCTTCCTTCCAATTTACTCTCCTGGCATAGATATTGCTCTGATAAAATCAAAAATATTCAGAAAAGATTTATCAAATTGGTTTAAATCCGGGTAGGGTTTTTATGGAGAAGGTTTCTGATGAGGTCTTAACCACGAGGGAGGCAATCAGGTATCTAAAGATTTCGAGGCCCACTTATTTTAAGTGTATTCGGCTCGGGAAGATCAATGCGACGAAGGTAGGAAACAGCTGGCGTGTTCTTCGTTCCGAGTTAAATCGGTTCTTGCGAAGTGGTCGTGAGGAATCGAAAGGATGCTCAGATTCTTTGGGGTGAGTCAGGAATGCATCGTTTCTTCTTTAGTCTCCGGTTTCGTTTAGCCCTTCTTATTCTTTTTGCTATTGTTCCTGCCCTGGGAGTGACACTTTATCTAGGTCTTGAGCAGAGAAGGGTTCTGGCTGAAAAGGCTAAAAAGGAGGCCTTGATTCTTCTCCATAATGCTTCAGAGAGACATAAGCAGTATATCGAGGGTGGGCGTCAGCTTCTTAGGGTTCTTTCTCAGCTTCCACAGGTTCGGGGTAGGGACTACAGAGGATGTTCCCGCCTTTTTTCTGATCTTTTGAGAGAGAATCCCCATTATCTAAATATTGGGATATCGGGAGAGGATGGCTTTATTTTGGCAAGTGCTCTTCCTTTTAGAAAACCAGTGTATATAGGAGATCGTTTATATTTTAAGAGAGCCATTAAGTCTCGAGGATTTTCTATAGGGGAATATCAGGTTGGTCGCATTACAGGGAAACCAGGGATCAATCTGGCTTACCCTGTTTTGGATGATGGTAAGGTGAGGGAGGTTATTTATGTTGTCTTGGATTTAACCTGGCTCGGCGGACTTATCGAAGGAAGTGATTTACCCGAAGGTTCTGTAGTTACTCTGGTTGATAGCAGTGGTGTGATATTAGCGAGGTTTCCTGAAGGGGAGAAGTGGGTTGGAAAGTCTCTTCCTGATGGTTCTCTCAGCAGGGAATACTTTTCTGCTGAGGAAGGGACCTTTGAGGCGGTTGGGATTGATGGGATCAAGAGGCTTTATGCCTTTACTTCCTTTGGCACTGATGAGAATCGGGTAGATAAAATATTTTTAAGTGTAGGGATTCCTTCTAAGGCCATCTTTTCCAAGGTGGAGCAGGCTTTGAAGAAAAGTCTTCTTTTCTTATCCTTATTTGGAATAATTTTACTTTTAGCCATAGGAATTGGAGCTGATCTTTTCCTTTTCAGGAGGCTTACTCCGATTCTTGAGGCAGCGAAGAGATTGGGTAGTGGGGACTTTTCGGCTCGAACCCACACCTTTTATGGCAGGGGTGAGCTTGGTCAGCTTGCCCGTACATTTGATCAGATGGCTCACTCTCTTGAGAGACGTGAGGAGGAGAGGAGGGTTTCTGAGGAGAAGCTCCGTGAGAGTCAGGAGAGGTATCGGGAGCTTGCGGATCTTCTTCCGGAGGTTGTCTTTGAGACAGATGAGAAGGGGAACCTCACCTTTGCCAATAGGCGAGCCCTTGAGGTTTTTGGCTACAGTGAGGAGGATCTTTCCAAAGGGTTAAATGTGATGGAGGTGGTTGTCCCTGAGGAGAGGGAGAGGGCATGGGAGTCTTTTTCAAAGGCCCTTTTGTCAGAGAAGTCGAGGGAGGAGTTTAATTTGAGGCGCAGGGATGGGAGCATCTTTCCTTCTATCGTCCAGGCTGCTCCGATTGTTCGAGATGGTCATGTGGTGGGTTTGAGGGGAGTGGCTGTGGATATTTCTGAGAGGAAGCGTTCGGAGGAGGAGTTAAGGAGGGCATTTGCCGAGCTTTCAGCCTTATATCAGAGTGTCCCGGTGTTAATCCTTCTTTTGGATAAGGAGAGGAGGGTAAGAAAAGTAAACGATTCGGTGGTTCGGTTTACGGGTCGCTCGGCCGGTGAGATGGAAGGTTTGCTGTGGGGAGAAGCCCTGGGCTGTCTTCACTCCCTGGATGATCCAGGGGGCTGTGGTTTTGGGCCTAATTGTAAACACTGCCTCATTCGGCTGGTGATTCTAAACACCGTTAGAGAGAATAAAAGCTATTCTGAGGTGGAGGTCAAATTCTCCCTTCTTATCGATGGGAGGGAAGAGCAGAGGTGGTTTAACATCAATACTAATCCGATCAGCCTTGGGGATGAGGTCCATGTATTGGTTTCCATGCATGAGATTACTCGACTGAAGATGACTCTTGAGGAGTTAAGGGAGAATATGGAGGTCTTGCGGGCTTTTATTAATGCGAATCCTGAGACCTCTCTGCTTCTGGATGAGAAGGGAACGATCCTTTTAGCCAATGAGACCCTCTCTAAGCGGTTAGGGAGAAGACTGAATGATCTTATTGGTTGTTGTCTTTATGATCTTCTTCCTGAGGAGGTAGGCAGGTGGAGGAAGGCTAATATAGAGAGGGTATTCCAAACAGGACTGCCATTTCGGTTCGAGGATGAGCGTGAGGGAAGAGCCTATGAAACCATTGTCTATCCTATTTTTGATACGGAGGGTAGGGTCTCAAGGGTCTCGGTATTGGGGATTGATGTGACCGAGCGGAGACAGATGCAGGAGAGCCTGAGAAGGAGTGAGGAGCGCTTCAGGGAGCTCTTTAATGATGCCCCGGTGGGTTATCATGAGTATGATATGGAGGGTCGGATCACTGAGGTCAACCAGACAGAGCTTGAGATGCTGGGTTACAGCAGAGAGGAGATGGTGGGTCGTCCGGTATGGGAGTTTGTGGTTGAGGAGATTTCCCGTGAGACAGTTAAAGGAAAACTCTCCGGTGCTTTGCCGACAGGTCTTCCCTTTGAACGGACCTATAAGAAGAAGGATGGAAGTCTTCTTCCTGTTCTGATAACGGATCGGGTTTTGAGGGATTCGGAGGGAAAGATTATTGGGATTCGGTCAGCCCATCAGGATATCAGCAGGCTTAAAGAAGTGGAGAGGGAAAAGGAGTCTCTTGAGGAGCAGCTTCGTCAATCGCAGAAGATGGAGGCGATTGGGAGGCTTGCCGGGGGAATTGCTCATGACTTCAATAATCTTTTGACCGTGATCAAGGGTTACAGTCAGCTTTCTCTCCTTGGGTTTAAGGGGGATGAGTCTCTGAGAGGAAGTCTTGAGGAGATCGTGAGGGCTTCGGAGCGGGCCTCTAACCTTACCCGTCAGCTTCTGGCCTTCAGTCGAAGACAGGTGATGGAGATGAAGGTCCTCGATCTCAATCTCATCCTTCGAGATCTGGAGAAGATGTTGCGCCGAATCATCGGGGAGGATATTGAATTGGTTACCCACCTCTCAGAGGGTCTCTGGAGAGTGAGGGTTGATCCCGGGCAGATGGAGCAGGTGATTATGAATCTTGTGGTGAATGCAAGGGATGCGATGCCTGAGGGTGGGAGGCTTACGATTGAGACGACCAATGTGGTCTTAGATGGGGCTTATGCGAGAAGCCACGTCTCAGTGGTTGCAGGCAACTATGTGATGCTTTCGATCAGTGACACAGGATGTGGGATGAGGCCCGAGGTGAGGGAGAGGGTTTTTGAGCCTTTCTTTACGACAAAGGAGAAGGGAAAGGGAACGGGATTGGGGCTTTCTGTGGTTTATGGGATTGTGAAGCAGAGTGGTGGGAATATATGGGTTTACAGTGAGCCTGGTCAGGGGACTACCTTTAAGATCTATCTTCCAGCGGTGGAGGAGGAAGGGGAGGGGTTTCAAAGGAGGGAGGTTTCAGGGGAGGTCCCTCGGGGAAGTGAGAGGGTTCTTGTGGTTGAGGATGATGACCCGGTTCGGGAGCTTACAGTTCGGTTCCTGGAGAAACAGGGGTACCACCCATTGGAGGCAAAGCGGGGTGAGGAGGCCCTTGAGCTTTTTAAGACTAATAGGGATTCCATCCATCTGGTTCTTGTGGATGTGGTGATGCCCGGGGAGAGTGGGCCGGAGTTGATCAAGAAGTTAAAGGAGATTTCCCAGAATTTTAAAGTCCTCTTTATGTCCGGCTATACGGACAATGCTATCGTTCATCATGGGGTTCTGGATAAGGGGGTGGAGTTTATTCAGAAGCCTTTCAGTTTCGAAGGGCTTTTGAGAAAGGTAAGAGAGGTTCTGGACAGGAAGGCTTAGAAGATGGAATTTGAAGACTCGAAAAGATACAAGCAGATTGTTCTTCGTCTGAGATGGCTGACGATTATCATCACTTCTTATCTCATTCTCTTTGGCCGTGGGGTAGGGAGTCTTGAGCTTCTTCCTTCTCTGGTCATCCTGTTCTATCTCTTCTCTAATGTTTGTGCCTATTTTCTTCCTGAATCTTATTTTATGAAAGTATTGTTTTTCTATATCCTTCTTCTTTTTGATACCTTCATGGTCTCTTTAGGGATTTATATTACCTCTCAGTTTGATACAGATTTTTACCTGGTCTATTTTTTGATCATCCTTGTTGCCTCGATTGCCCGAAGCTTTAGGCTTCTGATGGTCAATGCGCTGGTGATTTGCGGGATTTACGGCTGGTTACTCTGGACCAGGGGATGGCATTCAAGGCCTCTTGAGGAGGGGATTCTTTTAAGGGTCCCGTTTCTCTTTATCATGAATCTCTTCTATGGGTTTCTCATTCAGAGTTATGAGAGGAGGGCCAAGAAGATCAAGGGGGAGTTGAGGCAGGTTGAGGAGGAGGCTCAGAGGTATCGGCAGATTGTGGAGAGTGCTCATGATGCGGTGGTCATTCTCGATGAGAAGCAGAGGATAAGGTTCTTCAATCGGCGTTTTCTTGAGCTGACAC
>Ga0209102_1000824_pt1 | contig 18818 bp, 20 predicted proteins | sample ConPoolayeHmetaG_FD_185483 | JGI IMG/M metagenome (GOLD analysis project Ga0209102, IMG submission 185483) | Hot spring microbial mat communities from California, USA to study Microbial Dark Matter (Phase II) - Cone Pool mat layer H metaG... ...
CAACTTATGTCAGTCCCTTTATCGGAAGGCTGGATGATATCTCTCAGAGAGGAATGGAACTGGTCGAACAGATTGTGACCATTTTTGAGAACTATCAGTTTGAATCGGAGGTGATCGTCTCCAGTATCCGACATCCTGTTCATGTCTTAGAAGCCGCTCTCATCGGAGCCGATGTGGCTACCGTTCCTTTTAAAGTTATTGAACAGTTAGTTCATCATCCCCTCACCGATATTGGGATAGAAAGATTTCTCTCGGATTGGAAGAAGATTCCAAAAAATTGAGAAACCTGAATGAGAAGGGGGTTTAAAGGGGGAAAAATTAAGAAGTCTCTATCAGGATCTGTTTAGGCTGAACCTCCGGTTTTTTAGGAAGGATAATCTTTAACATTCCATCCTTATAAGAAGCCTTGATCTCCTCTTGGTCGATGATTCTTGGGAGGGTGAAGGTTTTTCGAAAAGGTCCATAGGGTCGTTCGATCTGGATATAACGTTCGTCCTCCACTTCTTTGAGGAGTTTCCGATTTCCCTGAATGATCAGGGTATTCTCTTCCACCTTAATTTCGATTTCATCTTGATTGAGTTCAGGAAGATCCATCTTTAAAATCACTTCTCTTTCACGTTCAATAATATCTACAGGAGGGGACCATCCTCCTCCAGGCATCTCTTCCTTGAAAATCCGTGAGAGGGTTTCATCAAAGAGCCGGGTCATTCGATCTTGCATCCTCATCAAATCTCGAAATGGCTCCCATTTCACATGGACCATACTCCCTACCTCCAATTTAATCCAATTTATTATAATTCAAGGGGGGAAGAATTTCAACTTCGGCAGGTATAGCAGACGTCAAAGAAGTCTTTGGGGAGGTTGGCCTTCTCTCTCATTTTTTCCAATTGGTACCATGGAGCGAAATAGTTCCCACAGATTTTACATTGCTTCATCTTCAGGGTTCTTTTCCAACGAGTAATCGTTCGTTCATCCCCTTCCTCTTTCATTCCAATCACATTCACCGGACAGACAATCACACAAGCCCCACAGGCAATGCAGTTTGTCGCTTCCCCTTGAAAGGGGGGAACCACCTCCCTCCGGTCCCCACGAAAGGCGAACTGGATAGCATGGGCTCCCACAATCTCTTCACAGACCCTGGCACAGAGTCCACAAAGGATACAATCTTTATCTTCTTTTTTAAATCTCACTTCGTTAATTCCCATCTCCTTAGCCATTCTCTGAAGAAGTGGGCTTCCAGGACACATTGCAAGGAGTAATTCCATAACCATTTTACGAGCCCGAAGAACCTTATCGGTTGCGGTAAAAACCTCAATCCCCTCTAATACAGGATAGTTACAGGAGGTAGTCAGCCTTGACCGACCTTTCCTTGAAATCTCAACAAGACAGAGGCGACAGGCTCCATAGGGTTTCACATTTTCATTGTAACAGAGATGGGGAATGTCAAAACCTGCATCGAGAGCCACCTCCAGAACATTTTGGCCCTCTTTGCCTTCAACCATTTGTCCATCAATCGTAAAGGAAATCATTACCCTTCTCCTTATTGAACCTCTATGGCATTAAATTTACAGCTTTCAAAACACATCCCACATTTAATGCATTTTTCTTCGTCTATCCTGAAAGGAATCCCCTCTTCTTTTTTAGTTTTTCTTTTTCCTGTGATGGCATCGGCAGGACAGGCCTTTGCACATCGACCACACATGGTACAGGCTTCAGGCAAGATTCGATATTTCAAGAGACTCCGGCAAACCTTTGCAGGACATCGCTTATTAAGGATATGCTCTTCATATTCTTCCCTAAAATAACGCAGCGTGGAAAGGACAGGATTAGGGGCTGTTCCACCAAGGGCACAGAGAGAGGCCTCTGCCGTCACCCAACCTAATTCTTCAAGAAGATCAAGATCCTCCAGCTTCCCTCGACCCTCTGTGATTCCGGTAAGGAGCTCATGCATCCTCTTTGTTCCTTCTCGACAAGAGGTGCACTTTCCACAAGATTCGTCCTTCAGGAAATTCATAAAATATTTTGCCACATCCACCATACAGGTCGATTCATCCATCACAATCATGCCACCTGATCCCATCATCGAACCGACTTCTGTCAGACGATCAAAATCTACAGGGAGATCGAGAAGGGCCTCTGGAATACATCCACCCGATGGTCCTCCGGTCTGGACCGCCTTGAATCTTTTCCCATCAGGGATCCCTCCTCCAATCTCATAGACAATCTCCCTTAGGGTAATTCCCATAGGGACTTCAATGAGGCCCGTGTTATTGACCTTTCCCACGATGGAGAAAACCTTCGTTCCTTTGCTCTTCTCGGTTCCAATCTTTGAATACCATTCTGAGCCTCTTGATAGGATCACAGGTATATTATTCCATGTCTCCACATTATTGAGGTTGCTCGGGCGATCCCAAAGCCCACTCTCAGTCGTATGAATATGTTTGGCTCTTGGCTCTCCTACCCTCCCTTCAATGGAGGCCATGAGAGCGGTGGACTCCCCACAGACAAAAGCTCCACCTCCTCGGAAGAGATGGATTTTGAAAGAGAACCCTGAACCTAAAATATCCTCTCCTAAAAGACCAAACTCCTCGGCTTGACGGATGGCGGTCTGGAGTTTATGAATAGCCAGAGGATATTCGTCCCTGACATAGATAAATCCTTCACGAGCCCCAATCGCATAGGCTCCGATGATCATTCCTTCGATGACGCTATGAGGATCTCCTTCCAGCACACTTCGATCCATATAGGCACCTGGATCCCCCTCATCGGCGTTACATAGAACGTATTTGATATTCCCTTTTGCCTTTCGGCAGGATTCCCATTTTTGGCCTGTAGGGAATCCCGCCCCACCTCTTCCACGAAGTCCCGATCGCTTTACCTCCTCTATGATCTCCTCAGGTTTCATCTCATGGAGGGCTTTGTAAAGGGGGAAATATCCTCCCCTCGCAATATATTCTTCGATATGATCAGGATTGATCAATCCACAATTTCTTAAAGCAATCTTTAATTGTTTACGATAAAAAGGAACTTGGTTATAGAGAGAAATTCCATCCAATCCTTGAGGTTGACGCTCGATTCGATAGCTCCAACACCGATTCTCCACGATCCATTCCTCATCTTCCATTTTAAAAAAGAGCCACTCCGTCACCACGTTATTTTCCATCCATTCGTGAACCAATCTAATGGCTTTCTCTGGAGTGACTTCTTGATAAAAGACCCTCGGTTTTCCAGGCTCTAAAATATCCACGACCGGTTCTCTCTGACAAAACCCGATACACCCTGTTTGATTGACGAGGATCGGCAATCTCGATTTCTCCACTTCGTTTTGAATGGTTTCATAAACCTTTTGGGCTCCAGTGGAAATCCCACAGGTCGCCATTCCAACGGATAATTTAATTCCTTTAGGATAGAGGATTTCTAATCCCTTTTCCTTCATCCTTTCCAAATCCATTTTGGTTCGAATCTTCATTTCTCCCTCGATCTTAATCCAGTTTATTTGAACTCTTTGAGCAAGGAGGGGATCTTCTCCTGGGTGAGCCGACCATAGACCTGCCCATCAATCACTGCCACGGGGCCCAAACTACAGCATCCGAGGCAACGCACCGAATCAAGGCTGAATCGCTTATCCTTGGTCGTCTCCCCAACTGAGATTTTAAGTTCCCTCTCCAATTTTTCTAAAATCTTCTCCCCACCTCTCACATGGCATGCCGTTCCAAGACAGACATCGATCTTATGACGTCCTCGCGGCTTAAGACTTAAGGCATTATAAAAGGTAGCGATCCGAAAGATGCTCGATAGAGGAATATTTAATTTCTGGCTTACATATTCTAAGTCTTCTTTAGGGAGATAATGTTCCTTGGATTGAATCCTTTGGAGGATGGCCAAGATGGCTGATTCTTTTCTTTCGTACTCTTCTATAATGGTATCAATTTCTGATTGAGTCATCGCTTAAAATCCCCTTTTCGATCTTTCTTTTAATATTTCGTATTCTTGATGGACCCGACCCTGGATCTCTTCAATCGCCTCTTTCGTGAGATGCCGGAATCGACCTTGAAGGTTAAAGTAGTCCGTAACCGGCCTTAATTTAGGGAAATCGATGCTCAAGCGATATCTTCCATATTCCACCTCATAAAGAGGAAAAATCCCTGTCTCCACAGCCAATCTTCCTAATTTGATCGAGAGCTCTGGGGCAGACCTCCATCCGGTCGGACAGACGGAAAGAATATGAATATAGGCAGGTCCAGCAGTGTCGGCTGCTTTCTTTAATTTCTGAACGAGATCAATGGGGTAACTGGGACAGGCAGTAGCCACGTACGGAATTTTATGGGCTGCGGCGATTTCAGCCATATTCTTCTTCCAAGTGACTTGTCCCATCTTGACCCTTCCGGCAGGGGAGGTGGTGGTTGAGGCTCCGAAGGGAGTGGAGGAGGAGCGCTGGATCCCTGTATTCATATAGGCTTCATTATCAGTGCAAACATAGATGAAGTCATGTCCCCTTTCAAGAGCCCCTGAAAGGGCCTGAAGGCCGATATCCGCAGTTCCTCCATCGCCCGCCATAGCAAGGGTGACGATCTTCTTTTTAGGAAGTCTTCCCTTCCTCATCAGAACCTTTAAAGCGGCTTCGATGCCTGAAGCGACCGCTGCGGTATTCTCAAAGGCCACATGAATCCAGGGGACTTGCCAGGAGGTAAAGGGAAGCGGTGAAGATACAATTTCCATACATCCCGTTGCATTTGCAATGATTACATTTCGCCCCAAAGCCTTAAGGACCAGCCTTACGGCTAAGGCCTCACCGCATCCCTGACAGGATCGATGCCCAGGGGCAAAATATTCCTTTTGAGTCAATGTTCGAACAGCAAAGACGTTTAATTTTTCTGTCATTCTCTCACCCCATAAATCTCAAAACCTTCTCGATTCCCTTCTTCAATTTCAACCTCCGCCTTATCTACCATCTTGATAAAATCGGAGGGAGCCACATCCCTGCCAGAAATTCCTGCCACAAAATTATAGATGAAAGGCCTTACCGGCTCCCCATAAAGGGCTGCCTTAATTTCTGAGGCCACGGGGCCACAGGCTCCAACCGAAATAGCACGATCAATCACCACCAACTGTTTTGCGTGAAGGGTGGCTTTTTTAAAGGCTTCAAAGGGAAAGGGTCGCCAGAGACGAATCTTCACAAGCCCTACTGACCTCCCTTCTTTTCTCATCTGGTCCACTGCCACCGAGGCCGTTTCTCCAAAACTTCCCATGGTGACAAGGAGGGTTTCAGCCTCTTCGGTCTTATAAGTTTCGATTGGAGAGTAATATCTTCCTGTCATCTCTCCAAAGGCCTTCCACACCTCCAGGATCTTTGGCATGGAGGATCGGAGAGCAACCTCTTGAGCCTTTTTCGTCTCCGCAAAAATACTGGGAAGGGCATAGGCTCCCATTGTGATGGGACGATCGGGATGAAGCCTGTAGAGGGGTTGATAAGGAGGAAGGAATTGATCAATCTTTTCCTGCTCGATCAATTCAATCGGTTCAATGACATGGCTCAGGATAAAACCATCCATGTTAATGATGACCGGGAATAGAACAGATCGATCTTCTCCAAGTCGATAGGAAATAAACACGTGATCGTAGACCTCCTGACCATTCTCCACAAAGAATTGAATCCAGCCACAATCCCGGATCATCATTGCATCGCTATGATCGTTCCAGATACTTAATGGGGCTGAGAGGGTTCGGTTAGCAAGGATCATGAGCATAGGAAGTCTTAACCCCGAAGCGATATAGGTAATCTCACTCATTAAGGCTAATCCCTGAGAACTCGTGCATGTAAAGGCCCTGGCTCCGGCTGCGGCTGCCCCTACACAGACACTAAGAGCGGAGTGTTCCGATTCGACACAGAAGAATTCTGCATCCAGTTCTCCATTGGCCACCAATTCGGAAAGTTTCTCTACGATATGGGTCTGAGGGGTAATCGGATAGGCTGAGATGACGTCTACGTTACACTGTTTGACCGCCTCAGCCGCTGCGATCGAGACCTCCATTCCAACCTTTTTCCCCATCTATTTCTCCTCCTCTAAGACCATGGAAATGGCCCCGGTGGGACACTCCTTTGAACAGATGCCACACCCTTTGCAATAAAAGAGATCGGCAATGAAATAACCCTCCTCGTCAAGATGATAAGCCATATCCGGACAGTAAATATAACATAGCCCACAATGAACACAGAGTTCCTTATTCAGGATGGGTTTAAGTGTTTTCCAGTCTCCTGTCCGATACTGGCTGGCATTTCCAGGTTCTAAAATCACGTTACCCACTGGCAATTCTTTCCACGTCCATTCATATTCGGGTTTGGTCATCCCTTTCACCACCCCTCTTTCCATTAAACATGTTTTTAGACAATCACGGTTTCTTGATAGGCCCTTTCAAAAGCGGCGATATTCTTTTCGGCAATGCGACCAAAACGTTCCTTAAAAGGCGAGATAAAAGACTCTTTATGGACTAATCCTGTTGCCTTGACCAGAGATCCCAGCATGGTGGTATTCGTAATTGGAAGACCCAGGAGCTCTCTTGCTATTTTCACCGCATCAACCACCCCGACCCGATTCTTTATTTTTAGAAGATCTTTCACTGCCTCTGGAGAGTCACTGCTTGTTGTTACCACCAATCCGTCTGGCTTTAGACCAGAGGCTACATTGACAATCTTAAGCAATGAGGCATCGAGGACCACCACGATATCTGGCTCATAGATATTAGCTCGAATCCGAATAGGTTGATCGTCAATCCGGCAGAAGGCTACCACGGGGGCACCTCTTCGCTCAGGTCCAAAGCTTGGAAAGGCCTGGGCATACTTTCCTTCTTCAATGGCTGCAAGAGCCAAGAGTTCTGCTGAAGTCACTGCCCCTTGACCACCCCTTCCATGAAATCGAATCTCAATCATCTGGCATTCTCCGTGATAATTATTGACTTAATAAAAAGTTTAATAAAAACAATCTGTTAAATTAATTGTTATTTCGTATTGCGTTAACGTTAACCTTTTTTAAAAAAAATGTCAAGAAAAATAAAAAAATTACACCTCTCTTCTTCCCTCAAGGGCTTTGGTTAAAGTCATTCCATCAGAGTATTCGATTTCTCCTCCTACAGGAATGCCATAGGCGATTCGGGTCAATTTGATTCCCAACGGTTTGATGAGGTCAGCCAAATAAAGGGCTGTGGCTCCTCCTTCTACGGTAGGATTGGTGGCAAGAATCACTTCCTTTATCTTTTCCTTTTGAAGTCGTTCCATCAATTCCTTAATTTTTAGATGTTCAGGGCCTATTCCTTCCAGTGGGGCAATAGCGCCATGAAGTACATGGTAACGGCCTCGGTATACTCCCGTATTCTCAATCGCCATAAGATCGTTGGGGCCCTCTACAATACAAAGAATTTCTTTTAACCTTTGATCATCTCTACAGATGGGACATGGATCTTCATCGGTTAGATTAAAGCAGATCGAGCAAAGACGAATCTTTTCTTTTACATCCAGGATGGCTCGGGCTAAGGCCTGGGCTTCGGAAAGAGGGGAGCGAAGAATATGAAAAGCCAGTCTTGAGGCTGTTTTTCGACCAATTCCAGGGAGCCGGGTCAAAGCTTCGATTAAGGATTCTATGGGTTTAGCTAAGGTCGTCATAGGATTAAATTTTTAAAAAATCCCTGGAATACTCAATCCTCCGGTGATCTTTTTCATCTCTTCCGTCATCATCTCCTGGGATTTCCGAATGCCTTCGTTGACCGCTGCAACAATAAGATCCTGAAGCATCTCAATATCCTCTTTATTGACCACTTCAGGGTCGATCCGAAGGGAAAGAATCTCCTGTTTTCCATTCATCACGACCTGCACCATCCCGCCTCCAGCAGAGGTCTCTATGGTTTTAGAAGCCATCTCTTCCTGGAGTTTGGTTATCCTGGCATGAATCTGTTGTGCTTGTTTAAGGATGTTCCCAAATCCCTTTGTCATTGAACTCTCCTTTCCCCCCTCTATTTTTCTACAATCTTCCCATTAAAAAGACGGAGGGCTTCCTGGATCATTAAGTTTTCATTGATCTGGAGCCCCGAGGTCTCACTTTTAGAAGAGGAGACCTTTGGGTTGTTGGTATTCCCTTTTTCCTTCCCTCCTTCTTCCAAGGAAGAGAGAATGACTCTCATCTTTTTATTGAAAAATTCTTGACAGATGGATTCCAGTTGATTCCTGTAAGGTTTTTCTAATATTCGTTCGTAATGGAAGGAGTCTTTTTCAAAACCGATCTCGATCTTCTCTTCATCGAGACGAAGAGGGATTCCGAAAGATAAAAAAGATCCAAGGATGGGGTTCTTCCCCCGAGCGAAGTTAAGCAACTCTTTCCAGGTCTCTTCTTCAAAGGGTCGGGCCTCTCCTAACTTTTCTTCTTTTTGGGGGAGGTCCATCTCTTTGGGTTCCTCTTGAGGAGGGATAGAATCTTTGCTTTTTGTCTCTTTCAAGGTTTCTTTCTCCCCTTTCCCTCCTTCTCCCATCCTTTCCAATTTTTCAATAATTTCATCAATAGGAAGAAGAGACCTCAACGTAGCCATCCGGATCAACGTCATTTCGAGCATGATTCTGGGAAAGGTGGATTGAATGATCTCTTGCTCCCCTTTTAAAAGGAGGTGAAAGAGGTGATCAAGGTGTTCAAACTGAAATTTTTCTGCCTGCTTCTTTAAACTTTCTAACTCCTCTCCATCAAAGTCTAACAGTTCTTCCGGTTGTCTGCTCACTTTAATAAGAATCAGGTTTCGAAGATACTGGAGGAGTTCTCTGCAGAAGTACTGGATGTCATATCCATAATGATAAAGATGGTGAACCACTTCGATACATCTTTGGGCATCCTGATCCGCGATGGCTTCGATCGTCTCGTAGAGTATTTTTCGATCGATCACCCCGAGGATTTCTACCACGTCTTCATCCCGAATCTCTTTTCCCCCATAAGAGATGACCTGGTCGAGAAGACTCTGGGCATCTCTCATACTCCCCTCAGCCTCTCGAGCAAGAAGCATCAAACTCCTTGGACTGATATGGATCTCCTCTTTCTCGGCAATCCGTTTTAAGGTGTCTAAGATCTCTTTTAAGGGAATTCGTTTAAAGTCGTATCGCTGACATCGGGAAAGAATGGTAGCCGGAATCTTATGGGGTTCGGTGGTTGCAAAGATAAAAATAATATGAGGAGGAGGTTCCTCCAGTGTCTTTAAAAGGGCATTAAAAGCCTCCCGGGTGAGCATGTGGACTTCATCGATGATATAGATCTTATATCGACTTTTTGCAGGAGTGTAGCGAACATTCTCCCTGAGTTCTCTTATCTCTTCAATGCCTCGATTGGAGGCTCCGTCAATTTCGATCACATCGATGGAATTGCCTTCGGTGATCTCTTTGCAATGAATACATTGATTACAGGGATTGATATTCGGCCCTTTTTCGCAGTTAAGGGCCTTTGCTAAAATTCGAGCCGTGGAGGTTTTCCCCACTCCTCTTGCCCCGGCAAAGAGAAAGGCATGAGCGACCCTTTTCTGCGCAATAGCATTTTGGAGCGTTTGGGTGATGGTTCGTTGTCCCACCACTTCTTCGAAAACCTGGGGTCTCCACTTTCTTGCAAGGACTAAGTAAGACATAGATTTAACCTTTTAATAAATGATTAAACTTGTTGATAGCCAGGCGTCCCTGCGGCACACAAAGGGGATTACTACCGTTGCTTCCTTCCGGACCTGGCGGGGTTTGTAATCTTTTGTTGCGCAGGACCCGGCTATCAACAAGTTTTTTTAATTCTCTTCATCTCATATCGGGGACTTGGCGGAGAGGGTGGGATTCGAACCCACGGGGCTTTCGCCCACCGCTTTTCGAGAGCGGCGCCTTAAACCTCTCGGCAACCTCTCCTCTCCCCTCTTTCTTCTCTCTTCTATTCTCTATCCTCTATCCTCTATCCTCTATCCTTTTACTCACTCCACCTTCCCTGCTTTCGGAGTTTCGGCGAATCAAATAGGATTTCGCTCACCGTTTTTTCCGTCAGAGACGGACCCGCCTTAGGCGGGCGAGAGCGGCGCCTTAAACCTCTCGGCAACCTCTCCTCTCCCCTCTTTCTTCTCTCCTCTATCCTTTCACCCACTCCGCCTCCCTCCGCTTAGAGACTGTGTCGTAATTACTGTTTTGTCACCCTGAATTTATTTCAGGGTCTCTAAGCCGTTGATTTTATTAGATGCTGAAACAAGTTCAGCATGACATTTTTTACTATTTCCCCGTTACGACACAGTCTTTTAAGGCGGAGGTGGTCGAACCTGATTCCCCTTTCGGGGAAAAGGTTCTCATCCCTCCTTCAAATAATTACATACCTTTTAATTTGGCGGAGAGAGAGGGATTCGAACCCTCGATCCCGTTTTAGCAGGATACTCGCTTAGCAGGCGAGCCCCTTCGGCCTCTCGGGCATCTCTCCGAACTTCACTTTCCTCTTTTCTTTTTAAAAAAGTTTCTTAAGAGATCGGAGCATTTTTTTTCGAGAATCCCACCCTGAACTTCAATCCGATGATTCAATCCGTTCTCTTTGAAAAGTTTAAATTTTGATTCGACCGCACCAAATTTTTTCTCCCAAGCCCCGAAAACTAATCGTGAGATTCTCGCATGAATCATCGCAGAGGCGCACATGAGGCATGGCTCTGCAGTCACGTAAAGGTTCGTATGGTTGAGTCGGTAATTTTTTAATAACCGACCTGCCTTTCGAAGCACCAGGATTTCTGCATGGGCGGTTGGGTCATTTAGCTGAATGCATCGATTATGATTCTTCGCAATAATCCTTTCCCCTACGGATAAAACGGCACCGATCGGGACCTCTCCCTGTTGAGCCGCCTTCCTGGCTTCTTCAAGGGCTATTTTCATCAATGCTTCGTCTGACTCTCTTCTTCTCATTGACCATTGAATTCGATCACAGATACATTTTTATCACACTTCCTCTTCGATTTCAAATCCCTGCCGAGTGTCTATGGAGGCCAGAAGAGGAATATGAAGAGGGCTTGAGAAGGAAGAAATTTTTATAGACGAGAAAAGTGTTTCAGAGACCACTTCCATGCCGTTTCAATGATCTCATCGATCGATTCATAGCGAGGTTTCCAGCCAAGGATCTCCATTGCCTTTTGACTGCTGCTGATGAGAATGGGAGGGTCTCCTTCCCTTCTTTCGGACTCGACCACCTTCAATTCTCTACGGGTCACTTTCTTCGCTGCCTCGATTACTTCCCGAACAGAATGACCATATCCGTTGCCCAAATTAAAAGAGTCACTTCGTTCTTTGTGGATAAGATATTGAAGGGCTTTGAGATGAGCCTCGGCCAGATCCATGACATGGATATAATCTCGAATGCAGGTTCCGTCTTTCGTGGGATAATCTGTTCCATAGATCTTCACTTCTGACCGAAGACCCAAGGCGGTATAAAGAACAAGAGGAATGAGATGGGTTTCTGGCTGGTGGAGTTCTCCTATCTCTCCATCCGGATCGGCACCTGCCGCATTGAAATATCTTAAATTGATGTGCTTGAGGCCATAAGCCCGTTCATAATCCTTCAGCACCTCTTCGATGATCAATTTCGTCCGACCATAGGGATTGATCGGTCTCTGGGGATGATCCTCTGGAATGGGAATCTTTTCAGGAAGGCCATAGGTAGCACAGGTGGAGGAGAAAATAAAATATTCCACTCCAAAGGTCCGCATCACCTCGAGAAGTTTCAATGTTCCTATCACATTATTTTGGTAATATCTTTCTGGATCAAGGATGGATTCCTCAACCAGGGCAAAGGCACTGAAATGCATCACTGCCCCAATCCTATACTTTTCAAAACAGGATCGAAGTTGCTCTTCCTTCAATAGATCTCCTTTAAAAAACTCTCCCCACTTTGCAAATTCCCGATAACCTCGACTCAGATTGTCGAAGACAACAGTCTTGAAACCATTCTGATGAAGAAATTTATTGACATGGGCTCCAATATATCCAGCCCCTCCTACGACCAAAATATAATCCTTCATAAGGATCTCCTAATGGAAAGTGTTTAAACCTTTTGAGTCTTGCGGTTTCTTGTTTTTAAAAAATAATAAAGGCAAAAAAGAGCAAGGACAATCCCAGAGAAATCAAGAAAGAGATCCATGACGGAGGCGTCCCGGCTTGGGAGATAAGATTGATAGATCTCATCCGCCATACCGATCGCCAGAGCGATGATCCCCGATCGAAAGAAAGCTTTTTTTTCGCTGATCTGAATAGGAAGAAGTGAGATGCCTGGATGAGTCAAAGGGAGTTTGGAGGTCGGGGGGAAGGAGAAGAGGAGCAGGAGACTAAGCATTCCATAAAGGGGGATATGAAGGAGGCTATAGGGGTTAAAGCGAGAGAGCTCTTTCGCCATAGGGGAATCGGCCAACACAAAGATCGCTACAATATAGATGAGGGTCATCATTCTTAGGGTCAATCTCATCATTGTTCCTTGAGCATCCCCTCACAGAGTCCCTTATTGCTCTTATACTTCACTTCTATTTTTTCGTCAAATAAAATAGTTGTCATTCGTTTCGAAATTAGATAACATCTTTAAGGGAAGAGTCCAAATACCTAAATCCAAAGATCAAAGGAGAAGAAGATGGATAAAGAATGGAAAGAACTTTTGGAGCAGAAGTTTCTCATTTTTTCAAAGAGGGAAGACATAGAAAGATTAAGGCAAGAGGTTCTCTCCCAATTCTTTAAACTCAGAGAGGAGCATAGAGACTCCATTCTCCAATGGCTGAAGGAGATGAAAGAGGCCATCGAAAAACTGAAGGAGGAGTGGAGGAGTCCAAATTGGGAGTCGGCTATAAAGGGGATAGGAAAAGAGATCGAGGAGATTTCGAATCGTTTAAATCAAGAGATTCGGAGAGAACTTCAATGGGTCAAAGAGGGACTTGAGAGTACCTCAGAACACTTAAAGGAAGAGGTCGCATCCAACCTTCAGAGAATTAAAGAAGAAAGTTTGTCTCAAATTTCATCCTCCGCTGAAGAGACCCGGATGAACCTTCGGGAGGTTCGAGAAGCTCTTAAAACGGTTGAGGAAAGATTAAACCGCATCGCTGAGGAGAGGACAATGGTGAGTGAAAAGTTGAAGGAAGGCTTTGAAGCCGTCAAGGAGGAATTGGGGGCCATGATTCGGTTCTCCTATGGAGATCTGGAGAGGCGGCTCAATGCCCTTGAGGCTCGGGTGAAGGCCCTTGAAAAGATAGTCCTTCCGTAATTTCGATCCTCCCCCTTTTCTTCTTTTCAAGGAGAGTCTTGAGAGAGAAGCTTCTTCAATCTTAACGCGTTTTTCACAGCAAATCCAAAGGCATCGTTATTGAAATAGACAAACATCTCTCTGACCTTTCTCTTCCATGAAAGAATCTTAGAGGCCCACTCCTTCAATTCCTGATCCGAATAGTTGGAACCGTAGAGCACCTCACCCCCGTGAAGACGGAGATAGACGAAATGGGAGGTAATCCTTTCCATATAAGGGAGCCCCGAACCGTGGGCTATACAGAAGGCAAAATTGAAATCGGTTAGGATCTCAAAGGCCTCCTCACAAAACCAACTTTTGTCTCTGAACTCAAACGCATGGCGAAGTGGTTTTGAAGAGGGAAGGCTTGAGAGAAGGACACAGAATTCTTCCAGTCTCTCTTTTTTAAATGGAAATCGTGGAGGAAGTTGCCAGAGGAGGACTCCCAATTTTTCCTTTAATAATGAGGCATGCCTTAAAAGAAGAGAAAGGGGTTCACGGCAATCCTTTAGGCGTTTTATGTGGGTAATATAACGGCTCCCTTTGACCGCAAAGAGGAACCCCTTTGGAGTCCTCTCATACCATCCTTCGAAGGTCTCTTTTTTAGGGAGACGATAAAAGGAGACATTGAGTTCCACGGTCTTAAAATATTGGGCGTAAAATTCAAGCCATTTCCTCTGAGGAAGATCGGAGGAATAAAAAACGCCATTTCCCCAATGGGGGTAATTGTAACCGCTTGTCCCAACAAGAATCATGATTCAAAGGGAAGGGTATTCCTCTCCATCGAGATGAATGTTTAATGATAATAATTTTTGTTCTTCGACTCCCTTTTAAACCACTTTCTCCTGTAATATTTCTGCCTGAACTTTTGTCGGAAGAAGGGATAGGCCATGTAAAAGAGCCCAAAAAGGAGTCCTCCAAGATGGGTGAGGTGAGCGATTCCTCCTCCCGTGCCTTCGAGAGAGGAGAAGCCTTCAATAATGCCATAAAGAAGGACCATATATTTCGCTGGAATCGGAAAGAGGAAATAGATAAAGATGGGTCGGTTCGGGAAGAGCCACCCAAAGGCTAAAAGGATGCCATAAATGGCACCCGAGGCTCCAATCACAGGAATGAATTGGTTGGGGGAGAGAAGGACCGTTAAGACCCCTGCTCCGATTCCACAAAAAAGAAAATAGAAGAGCAGTTTCTTTGACCCCCAGTAGTTTTCCAACTCTCCTCCAAACATCCAGAGGGCTAAGAGATTGAAAAGAAGATGGGTGAAGCCTCCGTGAAGAAAGAGATAGGTGAAGAGTTGCCAGAGAAAGTATTTTTTCCAAACCAGCAGGGGGACCAATCCCAAGTAAAAGGTGATCCTCTGACTCACGAGGAGTTGGAGGAGGAAGATGGCGCCCATCAGGATCATCAATTTTTTAATGAGAGGAGGAAGACCATAACCAAAAGAGAATCGGTAACGGTAATAAGTCATGATGGTCCTCCAAGGAGGATTTTTTTAGAGTCGAATCCCATATTTTTTAATCTTGTATCGAAGGACCCGTTCGCTAATTCCCAAGCTCTCAGCAGCCTTTGTCTGAACTCCCTGATGATCTCGAAGAGCCTTGAGGATGAGATCCTTTTCTAACTGTTCCAGAGATTCAGGAAGCGTTTTGGGCTTCCCTAACGATTCCCACTCCTTTTCGGATTTTTCGTCTTGGAGATGAAAGGGAAGATCTTGAGTGGTAATGATTTCTCCTCGGCAAAGGACAACGGCCCTTTCGATCATATTCTCAAGTTCTCTGACGTTGCCGGGGTAGGAATAACGGAGAAGAAGCATCCGTGCTTCTTGAGACAGGTTAGTGACCTTTTTTTGATTCAATTGAGAATACTTTTTCAAAAAATAGTCGATCAGGGGAGGAATATCCTCTTTTCTTTCTCGGAGAGGAGGAATAAAAATGGAGATCACGTTGAGTCGATAATAGAGATCTTCTCTAAACTCACCCCTTTTCATCGCGTCCTCAAGATTCCGGTGGGTGGCCGCAATCACCCTCGCCTCGGTCTTGAGGGTGAGGTTGGATCCTAATCTCTGAAACTCCCTTTCCTGTAAGACCCTTAAGAGTTTTACCTGAAGAACCGGGGAGAGCTCTCCGATTTCGTCGAGAAAGATGGTCCCCTCACTGGCCTCTTCGAAACGTCCGATCCTCCTCTGGAGGGCCCCTGTAAAGGCGCCTTTTTCGTGACCGAAAAGTTCACTTTCAAGGAGGGTTTCTGGAATAGCGGAACAGCTTACTTTGACAAAGGGTTTCTCTGCACGAGGAGAGGCATAATGAATGGCATTGGCGATGAGTTCCTTGCCTGTTCCACTTTCTCCCCGAATCAGAACCGTGGAGGAGCTGGGGGCTACCCGGGCGACCAGATTCATCACCTCTTCCATTTTCGGGCTCTGATAAATGATGTGTTTAAAAGTATATCGTTCTTTGAGCTGGGCTTTTAAGAGCTTGTTCTCGTAGATCAGACGAGATCTTTCCAGAACCTTCTCAAAGATGAGGAGGAGTTCATCGAGGTCAATCGGTTTGGTAAGATAGTCCAGGGCCCCTTCCTTCATAGAGGCGACTGCCGTCTCCACCGTTCCATAGGCCGTCATCATCACCACCGGGAGCTCGGGGGAGAGACGACGGATCTCCCGAAGGGTTTGGAGCCCATCGAGTTCGGGCATCTTATAATCAATCAAGGCAATATCATAGACACTCTCTCGAAGCCTCTGAAGAGCCTCTCGGCCACTCCCCACCCCATCGACCTCAAACCCCTCCTTCCTCAGAAACCCTTCGAGGAGTTCTCGCTGGGGTTTTTCATCTTCGGCAATCAGAATTCTTCCCTTCTTCATTTTCCTTGATAAGGTTTAAAGATTTCTCTCAGGATTTTAATTCTTCCTTTTTACTTTTAGGTAATGTAATCGTCACCCGGGTTCCAATTCCCAATTCACTTTCTACTTTGAGCTCTCCTCCGTGAGCTTCAATGATTCGATGGGCAATCGGGAGACCCAATCCCATTCCTTTCTCTTTGGTCGTGTAGTAATAATCGAAGATTCGCTTCATCTGATCAGGAGCAATTCCACAACCCGTGTCGGAAAAGACGATCTCAACTCGATCCCGAAAGGAGCGAGTCGAGATCGTGAGGGTTCCTCCATTTCCCATTGCCTCCATTCCATTCTTCATAATATTGATCAAGGCCTGTGTCAACTTTTCCCCATCGATAAGGAGAGGGGGGAGGTCAGTATGCTCTAAACGAAGGGTGATCTGTCTGGAAATGGCTTCCTCTTTAAAAAGGTTGATCAAATGGTCGAGGAGCGGACCGAGCAGGGTCTCTTTCAGATGAAGCTGAAAAGGACGGGAGAGGTTTAAAAACTGCTCAATGATGTCATTGACCCTTCGAATCTCTTTATAGATGAGGGAGGTAAAAGAAAGATACCCCTCTTTTTTGGATTCCTCCTGAGGGGCATACTCCCTTTGGAGTCTTTGGAGGCCTAAACTGATTGCGTTCAGGGGATTTCGGATCTCATGGGCGACCCCTGCAGCTAAATGCCCCAGAGAAGAAATTTTCTCTGCCAATTGGATTCGGTTTTCCATCTCCTTCATTTTTTTAAGATTTCGATGTTGATTGATCCATATCAAGGTAATCGCAAAGAAACCGAAGAGAAGAAAGATGATAAATGAGAAGGCAACCCTCTTTTTGATTTCCTGGAGCAATAATAGAACCTCTTTGGAAAGATATCCAATTCGAACCAGTCCAAAGGGTTGGTCATGAAGATAGAGCGGTTTGATCACTTCAAAGATTTCCTCCCCTTCTGGGGAGGTCCAGATCCTGGAGAGGGGATTCCTTTGTTGGAGAGCGTTTTTTAAAAAGGAATCTTCTTCTCTTCGGCCAAGGTATGAAGGATCCGTATGGGCTAGAGTGATGAAACGGGTGTCCTGGACGGAGATAAAAAGGATTCCTTCCCTTAAGCTTATGTCTGAAATCGCTCTTTGAATTGCAAATTGACGAAGAAGATTCCTCATCTGTTCTCTATCCAGATGAAGGACGATTATCCCTGGAATCGTCTTTCTCTGAACTGCAATGGTGAAACGGTCAAGTCGATCAAAGGGGACCCCTAAGAAGTTAATCATTACCGTACGTTTTCCACCCATTAACTCCTCGAGAGAAGATTTAGAAAGAGAGGGGGGAGAAGAGGCTCTGAGAAGGTTTCCTTTGAGATCGTAGAGTTCGATGGAAGAAAGGGCATACTGTTGCTTCAAGGTTTGAAGATCCGATGATCCTAAGGGATGTTCTTGCTCTCTTTGATCGATTCGATGAGCGACATCCAGTAGATATTCTACTATCGATTCTTCCAATCCCCCTCCTCTTCCTTCTTCTATCGATGAAAGGGTCTCAAGGGCTTCAAGAATATTCTTTTCAAAATGTTGATGCAGAACCACCGCTTCCCTTTGGAGAAGATGGTAGAACCCCTTTTTGGTTCGATTAATCTCGAGCCAGCCATTGACCATCAGGATGCCCAGAATGGTTAAATACAGGAGAATGAGGTAGAGGATTTGGACTCCGCTCCTGCTGTTCCGTATCTTCATAAAAGGGACCTACTCTCTCAGTCTTCCTTCCCGGGAGGTTTAGGAGCCATCGGTTTCATAGGTCCATATCTTTCTCTCATCTGTAGATATAGAGGAAACTCCTCTTCTGGACACCAGAAAGGAAGCTGTTCAGATGGGAAAAAACTTCTGATCTTAATAAGATATTCTATAGTCCTTTCCTCAAGCCTGGCCTGGATTTCTACCAATTCGAGATATTTGGGTCGAATGGCCTCTTCCCGAATGGTGGGGTTTGTCAGTATTTCTCTCAGTTCGAGGCGTTTCGTAAAGAGTTGGGCTCGAAGAAGTTGGATCTCTTTCAAAAAGGTTTGCTGGATGAGTTGAAGCTCTTTTTGTTTTTCGGATGAAAGCTCTAATTCCGAAACTCTCGAGCATTTTGTCACCTTCCTCCAGTGCCCCATTCTCCTTGGGGAATTCGATGGATCTTGGAGAGGTTGAGAGAGGCCCACAGAATGCCAGGAAATAAAAAGTCCTATCAACCATAGACATATGGAATATTTGAATTTTGTCATTTTTCATGGCCTCCTTAACCGTGTTATTAATTAAAGATATCGAAACAGAATGGAAATGTCAAAAAAAAGGGAAGGCATGGCCTTCCCTTTTAAAGAAATAGAAAGGAGGAAAGAAGATCAATCGATCCCTCTACGATGAAGTCCCATTCTAAATCCTTTGCCAGGGCCTCCCAGCCCACCTCCATAGGGAAGAGAGGAGAGTTGTTCAGGTGTCAGTAATTTTCGAGCCTCCAATCTATGTTCGATCACTTTATCTCCCCATTGATTTTGAAGCTCTCTTAACTCCTTCTCTTTTTCCCGTAGGGCCTTTTCATCCGCCTTGGGATTTCTCCAGAGGGCCCGGAGTTCCAGCCTCTTGGTGAGCATTGAACCTCTCAACTGAGCGGTCTCTTCCTCAAACTTTCGCCTCAGCT
>Ga0209102_1000825_pt1 | contig 18788 bp, 16 predicted proteins | sample ConPoolayeHmetaG_FD_185483 | JGI IMG/M metagenome (GOLD analysis project Ga0209102, IMG submission 185483) | Hot spring microbial mat communities from California, USA to study Microbial Dark Matter (Phase II) - Cone Pool mat layer H metaG... ...
GTGTAGATGTCCGGCTGCAAGCCTCTGAAGCGTACGGTATCGCCGCTGCCGGCGATCGAATAGACCAGGGGGTTCCCTTTCGAGTCCTGCAGCTCCACCGCCCAGCGCTGGTAACCCTTCTGCCAGGCCGGCGGCATAATCTTGAGCCTCAGCTCCACCTTGCCGGGATTGCGAGCGGCAGCATGCAAAAGGGGCAGGCCCGAATGCAGGATCAGCGCCAGAGCGATGATGAACCTCGAAACCCGATGCTTCACGGCTACTCCGCCGATTGCCCGAAGCGGCTGCTGCCGATAGCGTAATTGTAGATGCGCCCCCCTCGGATGCCAAACTCTTTCTTTCTGAAGATTATCGACCGCCGGGGCAGGATGCCTTCGGGAAAGATGCGCTCGCGGTCCGCCGCAACGGCGGCCGCCGCCTCGGATCTGCGCCCGCGCCGCCTTACCGGATCCAGATCCTGACGACGTTGCGGCCGTCGCGGATCGTCAGGATGTCGGCCGAACCCATGCGGCTCAGGCTTTCCCAGACGTTGTCCACGTCGATCCCCTTGCGGCGCATCTCCTGCCGCGTGGACTCGTCGAGCGCCGCGACCGCGAGCTGCGCCAGGGAGACGGGAATGTTCAGTTCGATCTTCGGCCGGGAGCCGCCTTCTTCGTAGACTTCCAGGTGAAGCATGCGCGTGTCGGCGCGCTTCTCTCCGCTCCCGGCCGCGGCCGGCGGAGCCTTGTCCGGCGCCGGCCTGCGGGGCCGGGCCTCCTGGGCCAGCGCTGCGGGATCGATGCGCAGCAGCGCGATGCGCGCGCGGTCGACGAGCTCGCGCTCGCTTTCGCTCGCCACGATCTCCTTCAGGACCGGAACGACCATGGCGTCGAGGGAGCGGTCCTTGAGCCGGCTGCAGCGCAGGGCGGTGAAGTAACGCACTTCCTTGCGCCGGTCTGCAAGCCCGGCGACCAGGCGGTCTTTGTAGGATGCATCGCCCTTCTCGAACAGCGCCGCCGCCATCTCCACGATCGCGCTGCGCGCCTCCGCCGGCAGGACCGGCGCGGCCGGGTAGCGCCGCAGGAATTCCTCGTAGGCCGCGACCGCTTCCTTCCATCTTCCCTGCAACTGGAGGCAGCGGGCGCTGAAAAAGTATGCCTCGGGAACGACGCTGCTCGCGGGGAATTCCCGGATGAGCCGCAGAAAAACGTTGCGCGCCGCCTCCCATTCCTTGTCGAACATCAGCAGCTTGGCCTGGTTGAAAATCTCCTGATCACCGGGCCTCTGGGCCGCGGCACATACGGGCGCTGCGCCGAGCAGGCCTGCCATGACCGAAATTCCGGCGACCGACCGCAAGGAAGCCATCGCTCACTCCATGGAGAGCTCGTCCTGCAGCAACCGGATGCGCAGCAGGAGCTGCTCCTTCTCGATGTAACTCTCCAATCGGCGAATCTCCTCCGGCCTCAGGCACGCCTCCGAGGTCGAGAGACTGACCAGGAGATTCTCGATTGCATTGCACACCGCCCCGACCTGCACGGCTTCCGGGCCGCCCAGCCCGGAGGCGAGCAGGCGCCTGCGCTCGAGCAACCGGCGCGCACGATCCACCTCGAGGGAAAGCTCGAGGCCGCCCTCCGCGCACGTCTCCTTGGCCCGCAGCAGATCGAGCAATAGGTCGCGGCATTGCGCCAGGTACTCCGCCACCGACCCGCGCGCCTGCAGCGACTGGATCCTGGCAAGGAAGGCCTGGTTGCCGGAAGCCTCCGCCGTTGCGGGTGCAGGTTGTGCGGCATGGCGCTCGAGCAGGCGGATCGATCCGCACACGATGACCAGCAGGGCGGCCATCGTCAGGCCCCAGGCGCGCGCCGAAAAGTGCAGCGGGAGCCAGCGCGCCGCCGCCGGGCCCGCTCCCGCGCGCGCCGCCAGCCGCGCGGGCAGAAGCTGCCAGGCGAGGTCCTCCTCCGGCCGGAAAAGCCCCGGGTCGGCCAGCGAGCCGATCACACCCGCGATGGCGCGGCTTTCCCGGAGGCAGGCGGGACACCGCTCGAGATGTTCCCGAACCCGATCGGCCTCTATCCCGCTGAGCGCGCCCTCCGCATAGAGCACGAGCGCATCCCTGATATCGTCGCAGGCGCTCATGTCAATGCTTCCTCCTGCGATACGAGCATCTCCCTCAACCTCAGCACCGCCTTGTGGAGATTCGACTTGACCGTCCCGAGCGGGCAGCCGAGGGTCTCGGCGATTTCCTCCAGCCGCATCTCCCCGAAATAGCGCAGCGCGATCACGGCCCGCTGCCTCTCGGGAAGCCGCCGGACGGCGGCCTCCAGCAACTGCCGCTTTTCCCCCCGACGCAGCCGGTCGACGGGCGTGTCGTCCGAGCGCAGCGTCGCCGATGCATGCTCCTCCGTCTCGATGAGCTCATCGAGCGACGACGCCCTGTCTTTCCCCATCCGGCGGTGCCGGTCGATGCTCGCATTGACCGCGATGCGATACAGCCACCCGGCGAACGACGATCGCCTCTCCCAGGTGTGGCGCGCCGTGTAGACTTTCAGGAAAGTGTCCTGCAGCACTTCCATCGCATCCTCGCGATCCCTGTGATAGGCGCTGATCACCCGGAAGACCTTCTTCTGGTAAAGGCGGATGAGTTCCTGGTAGGCCGCCATGTCGCTCTGCTGCACCCGGGCCATGAGCGACGCGGCCGGATCGGCTTCCCGGGCGCACGCCGGAACCACAGCATCGGCCCCGGGCGCACCGCCGGCCGCCGCCCCCCGGTCGCGGATCATCTCAGTCGGCACGGAATCACCCGCAACGCTCCGTCCTCGCAAAGCCTCGGTCTTCGCGGCCCACATATCCTTCAACGCATTGTACCGCCGGAGGGTTCACTCCGCCCGGACTTTGTTCGTCCGATGCGACGCCTGTGCAAAACCTGTGGAAAAGCTCAGCACGGCCGGTGGAAAAAATCCGCTGGATCGAGTTATCAGATTGAAAGTAAAGATCTTATTCGATGCAATTCATGCACAGGCACGCAGGAACGGATTTCCACAGCTGTGGAAATCTCCCGCGGACGGCCCACCGCCGCAGGCGGCGATCCAGAGGATCGCCGTCCGGCGGAACGCAGCGGCCCCGTGCAAAGCAGGGCATGTGGTATATATAGCGCGTGAAAATCGTCTCCGAACCCATGCCGCTGGCCGAATGGAAGACCATGGCCGCAAGCCGTTTCGGCAACGTGATCAAAGCGGTCGTCGACGTGGAGCGCGGCATCATGGCTGTCGACGGCGAACTACACGCCGATGAGGAAGCGCTCCTTCTGGAAAACGGCTCCCGCCAGGATTGCCTGTGGGGCATCAATATCTACCCGGAGCTGCAGGGTTCGGACCGGGTCGAATTCGACTCGATCATCAACCTTCGTCCCTCTCGGGGCAACTTGAGCCGAAGCGTCGAGGATGAAGCGGTTCGCGAGCGGATCCTCAGCATCGTCGAGGGGTTGATGCGGTGAGCACGGTCCAGCACAGATCCCTGGCGGAAGGCAGGTGGCAGGCCCTGTCTCTCGTGCAGCAGCTCGCCAACATCGGCAGCGAGGTCGAGCGCGCTCTCGACTGGCTCCGCAAGAACAACCGCGAATACAGCAGGGCGGCCTTCCTTCGGGCACTGGAGCTGCTGGATATGACCGTCGCGGACCCGCGGCACCTGAGCCGACTCAAGGAGATCGTGCGCCTGCGCGAGGTGATGCTCGACTATTTCCTGGGTGACAACCGCTACCGCTCCACCGAGGAGAGCTGGAGAAGCTACTTCAGGACCTTCGCTTTCGCCGCGGCTCTGGAGAGGGAAAAAAGCGGCGGGCGACCTTCCGGCTCGTTCCGCGAATCGGGCGCAGGCAGTGCCTCCGCCCGCGATCAGCGGAATTGGAAAGGATCATCGACATGAAAGCACTGCGAATTCTCTTCGTCCTGATCCTGACGATTCTTGCCGTTTCGCAGCCGTTTCCCGGGTACGAGGCCGCCCAGGGAGGCGACCAATTCCTCGACGGGATCGGCGAAACCGCCCTCGTCGCCCGCTATCTGTTCAACGGCAATGCCGAGGATTCATCCAGGAACAACTTCCATGCGACCCTGCACGGTGCCGGAGCCGCCTTTGTCGAGGACCCGCGGTTCGGCCGGGTTTTGAATCTGCCGGGCGACGGCAGTTACGTCCAGCTCCCGGGCGGCGCCCTGACCGACGAGCAGGTGGCGACGATCCGCCGAAACGCGGCTCCCGGACGCAAGGCCGGCGGGCGCGGGGCCCAGCCCGCGGCCGTGATCCCGACCGATGCGATCCCCAAGGAATCGCCGCTGGCATCCCGGCTCGAGAGCGTCCCCGACATCGAGGTCGAAACGGTCGTCGGCGAGCTTCCGCGGCTGCCCTACTATATCCCCGCCGTATATCGCAACAAGGCCAAGGGGCCCGATGTCCGGGTCATCTGGCCGGCGCCCCGGGACAACAGCCAGGTACTCAAGCCCGGCACCTACACGGTGACCGGCAGTGTGCCTGGTACACCCTTCCGACCGAAGGCCGTGGTCGCCGTGAAGGAGGTCGCCGGGAGCGTCCGTGTTCCGGTCCGCGCCGTCGAGACGTTTCCGCTCGGCCGGGTCACGCTGGACAAGGACACCAAGGGGCGCGACACGCAGTTCATCAAGAACCGCGACAAATTCTTCAACGGGCTGGCATCGGCCGATCCCGACAGCTTCCTCTACAATTTCCGCGACGCCTTCGGGCAGAAGCAGCCTGAAGGGGTAAAGCCGCTCGGCGGCTGGGACAGCCAGACGACCCGCCTGCGCGGCCACGCGAGCGGCCACTATCTTTCGGCCATAGCCCAGGCCTATGCGAGCACGAGCTACGACCCGGAGCTGCAAGCGAGATTCCTCCGCACGATGAACTACGTCATCGACACGCTCTACGATCTCTCCCGGAAGTCGGGCAGGCCGGCGCAGGAAGGCGGCCCGTTCAACGACGATCCTGCCAAGGTGCCGCCCGGCCCCGGCCGGACCGGCTACGATTCCAACCTCCGGCCAGGCGAGATCCGGACCGATTATTGGAATTGGGGCAGGGGATTCCTCAGCGCCTATCCCCCCGATCAGTTCATCATGCTCGAGCAGGGCGCGACCTATGGGAGTCAGAACAACCAGGTCTGGGCCCCCTACTATACGCTGCACAAAATCCTGGCCGGCCTGCTCGATTGCTACGATCTCGGCGGCAACCGGAAGGCCCTGGAGATCGCCAAGGGAATGGGCGCCTGGGCTTACGCGCGCCTCAGGATCCTGCCGGCCGAAACCCGCATCAGCATGTGGAGCCGCTACATCGCCGGCGAATACGGGGGCATGAACGAGGTCCTGGCACGGCTTTACAGGCTGACCGGCGACCGGCAGTTCCTCGAATGCGCCAGGCTGTTCGACAACATCAATTTCTTCTACGGCAACGCCGAGCACCAGCACGGCCTGGCGAAAAACGTCGACACGATTCGCGGCCGCCATGCCAACCAGCACATTCCCCAGATCATCGGAGCGCTGGAGATGTTCCGCGACACCGGGGAACCCGTCTATTACCGGATCGCCGAGAACTTCTGGACCATGGTGACCAACAGCTACATGTACAGCATCGGGGGCGTCGCCGGCGCGCGCAATCCCAACAACGCGGAGTGCTTCACCGCCGAACCCGATTCCCTGTGGGAGAACGGCTTCGCCGCCGGCGGCCAGAACGAGACCTGCTGCACCTACAATCTCCTGAAGCTGGATCGCCAGCTGTTCACGTTCGACCAGGCGGCCAGATACATCGACCATTACGAGCGCGGCCTCTACAACCACATCCTCGCGTCCGTCGCCGAGGATAATCCCGGGAACACTTACCACGTCCCCCTCAACCCCGGCTCGCAGAAGCGCTTCGGCAACGCCGACATGAGCGGCTTCACCTGCTGCAACGGCACGGCGCTCGAAAGCAACACCAAGCTCCAGGACGCGATCTACTTCAAAAGCAGCGACGACCGGGCGCTCTATATCAATCTGTTCGTCCCTTCGACGCTCCACTGGGTCGAGCGCAAGCTGACCGTGAAGCAGCGCACCGATTTCCCCTATTCCGATACGACCCGGATCACCCTGACGGGGGAAGGCTCATTCGATATCCGGATACGCGTGCCCCGCTGGGCCACGCGCGGCTTCTTCGTCAAGATCAACGGCCGCGAGCAGACGGTCAAGGCCGAGCCCGGAACCTACCTGACCCTGCGCCGGACATGGCGCGACAACGACACCATCGAGCTGCGGATGCCCTTCCACTTCTACCTCGATCCGGTCATGGACCAGCCCAATGTCGCGAGCATCTTCTACGGGCCGATCCTGCTGGCGGCCGAAGAATCCGGTCCGCGCGCCGATTGGCGTCCCCTGACGCTCGATGCGGGCGATATCGGGAAATCGTTCCAGGGCGACCCCGGCACCCTGCGCTTCACCGCGGGCGGTGTCGCTTTCAAGCCGTTCTTCGAGACGTACGGGAGGTATTCGGTCTACTTGCATGTGACCTTGAAGTAGGCCACACCACATCGGCGGGCGGCTCGATCGCGGCCCCCTCAGCGGGAGCGCTGGAGAATGGACTCGACCTGCTTCTGCCAGGCGTCCAGGGATGTGTGGACGGCACGGCCGCAAAAGGACTCGCGCAGCTCCCGCAGAATCGGGATTCTCCTTTTCGCGACCGCATAGCAGCGATAGCGCGGCTCGAGCTCCAGCGACCGGTCCGCGACATATAACGGCTCGCGCCGGAAGTTGAGCACGGCCATAGCCCGGCTCAGGCGGGAGACGGCTTCATCGGTGCCGCCGGCGGAGGGCAGGCGGAAAAAGTAGGTTGCGCGGCCCGCCAGCGACGTGCATTCCCAGGCGGCAAGGTCGGCGCACCCGGACTGCGAAGCCGCGCTTCTCACGGGAAGGAAAAACCAGAACAGCAGCGATTCATCTTCCGCATCCACGAGCGGCCGCTCCGCCGCCTTCCCGACACCGCCGCCGCTGCCGGTTTCCTCCTCCTCCTCCGCCTCGTCTGCCTCCTCGGCCTCTTCCTTGCGCACGAACTTGTAGCCGGCGTACACGCCCGCCGCCCTCTCTTTCAGGAAGTCGAAGTAAGGCCGCGCGCGGCCGCCCACGCAGTTGTGCTCGATGGCCCCGGCGGCCGAGGGGTGAACGGCGGCGAAGCGCGCGAGCGGGAGAGCACGGCCCTCCTTCCAGAACGCGGCCACCTGCCGAAACCCTTCGACGGAAAGGAAAGGGAAAACGGCTCGGATGACCCGGGCGCTCCTTTCGGCGAGCGCGCCGGTCGCCTCGCTGAGCTGTGTGGCGAATTCGCGGGTTTTCCGGGCGAGTTTCGTCAGGACCAGGCGTTCTCTCCCCGATGAAAGAACCAGGGCATAGGCGGCCTCGTCGAAATCGAGGGCGTCGATTTCGGCCAGCCGCCATTGAAAAGGCGCTCCGGAAGCGGGAAACACGGCCAGGTTGCGGCGATAAAGCCTGATCTCGGCCGGGGAACAGAGGCTTCCATCCGCAGAATCGAGCGCCGCGATTCCCTCGACGCGCGCGACTTCGTCCCGGTCTTCGACGAGCAGGCATCGGATCAGGCGCCGCCGCCACGATTCGAGCAGGTCGTGGCGCAGGTTCTGCAGCTGGCTGCCGAAGCGAAAGAGGCGGACGGCCGAGCCGTCATGGAGCTTGAGCTCGAGCCCGTAGTCGAGGGCGGCGATCTCGTCGATATCTCCCAGGTCGGCGGCAACTGCGGATCCGGTGCCTGGGACCAGCTGCAGGCTTTCTTCGTCCAGGGCGATCCGGCAGGATCCGGCCTGCTGCGCAACTCCCGCGGCGCTCCTGAGTTCGAACGATCCCGTGAATGCCGGCATGGGGTTCACTGGATCCTGTTGCCGCACTCGGGACAGAACTTCGCTCCGACCTCGGCCTCGGTCCCGCAACGGGAGCAGACTTTCTTGGGGCGCACCGGCTTGCCGCATTCGGGGCAGAACTTGCCCCCCTGGGTGCGCGCGCCGCAGCTCGGGCAGAGGGCGGCCGCTTCGGTAACGACGTCGATTTTCCCGACCAGATCCTGGGATTGGACCTTGGCGCGCAGCTGCTCGACGGTCGCCTGGGCCTGCGCGGCGGCGAGTTCCGTCTCCACATTGGGGGCGCACTCGAAGCACAGGCCGCGCTGCTCGTTCCAGCAGGTCGCCCGGCACACCCACTGCGCGCACTTGGGGCATTGCCGGAAGCTCGGTTTGGTCTCCTCGACCGCCTCGCGGAAGGCCCGGTCGTGCCCGGGACCGCGCACGGCGCGCTCGATCTCGTAGCTGCCGGCGCTCGCGCGCCCGAAGACCCCCCCGAAGATGTCTCCCGCCGCCCTGAGCGCGCTCGACGCGAATCCCGCCACCGAGGGCTTGAACTCGCTCATGAAGCCGTTGCCGCACCGGTCGCAGAAAAACTCGAATTGATAACCCCGATCCGTGGAATGGTCGGTGTGGTTCCTCGTGAACTGTATCAAGGCCATGGTGCTCCCCGCGTGACGGCCGGCATTCTAGACCGTCCCGTTCGCCGATTGCAATGGCTCCCTGCGCTCACCGTACATGCCGCAGCTATCGTCGAATTGCCCCCCGTTCAGGAGTGTGGTATTCTCGGCTCGCAAAAAAACGCGCCGAGACAGGCATCGCACAGGGGAGGTGTTCCTATGCCCGAAGATCATGAAAGCAAATGCTGTCATCCGCACCACGGGATCAGCCGCAGGGGCTTCCTGTCGTCCGTCGGGGCAGGGACGGTGGCGGCGGTATCCATGCGCGGCGCTCCGCCCGCGCCTGCGCAGGAGATCCTGGCGGGCGCCGGAGCCGTCACCGTAAGCCTGCGCATCAACGGGACGGCGCGGAAGGTTCTCGTCGAACCCCGCTGGACCCTGCTTTACGTCGTGCGCGACCTGCTGGGCCTGACCGGCACCAAGGTCGGCTGCGAGCGCGGCGAATGCGGCGCCTGCACAGTTCTGATCGATGGGCGGCCGCGCTATGCCTGCATGACCCTGGCGGTCGAGGCCGAGGGCCACGAGATCACCACCCTCGAGGGTCTCATGGACGGCGAGAAGCTCGGTCCGGTACAGCAGGCCTTCGTCGAAGAGGACGCCTTCCAGTGCGGCTACTGCACGCCCGGCCAGATCATGGCCGTGGAGGGCCTGTTGCGCCGGAATCCCAATCCGACTATCGAGGAGATCCGCAAAGGCTTGAGCGGCAATCTCTGCCGCTGCTCTGCGTACAAGCACATCTTCAACGCCGCCGCCAAGGCCGCTGAACTCAAGCGCCGCAAGGAAGGAGGTGCGCAGTGAGCACGTACTGGGAAGATTACGACGGTTATCTGCACCCCGAAATGCAGGGCACGACCTCGGCCGCCGCGGAAGAGCTGCGCCCCTGGACGGGCGAAACGCGCGTTGTGGGCAAGGCCCTTCCCCGGGTCGATGCATACGAGCGTGTTTCCGGCGCAGCGCAATACACGGCCGACGTCATTCTGCCCGACATGTTGTATGCCGCCATCCTGCGCTGCCCCCATGCGCACGCCATGGTGAAGAGCGTCGATACGAGCGCCGCGGAAAAGATGCCCGGCGTCATGGCCGTGCTCACCGGCAAGTCACCGGGCGCCGACATCCCCTGGTACGGCGGCAAGCCTCCGCAGAGCAAGCTGTTCGACCCGCACTGCCGTTACGAAGGGGAAGAGGTTGCGGCCGTGGCCGCACAGACCCCTTACCAGGCATGGGATGCCGTGCGCGCCATCAAGGTCGAATACGAGGAACTCCCCTTCGTCCTGGATGAAGAATCGGCACTCAAGGCGGGCGCCCCCAAGCTCCACGAAAGCGGAAACTCCCTGGGCGATCCGCGCGTGACCCGGAGGGGCGACGTGGAAAAAGGCTTCGCCGAGGCCGATGTCGTCCTGGAGGAAACCTTTTACACCAGCGTGCAGATCCATGTCCCGATGGAATCCCACGTCTCGGTGGTGAAATGGGATGGCGACAGACTCACGGTGTGGAAGTCCACTCAGGGTGTGTATGACGCCGTACTGTTTCCCCTCGCCCGCACCTTGGGAATACCCGTGAACAAGATCCGGGTGATCTGCCGGTACATGGGCGGGGCCTTCGGCAGCAAGCTGGAAGTCGGCAAGCACACCGTCATCGCCGCGCTCATGGCGCGCATGACCGGCCGGCCCGTGAAGGCGATGCTTTCCAGGGAGGAAAGCCTCCTGTGCGTGGGCAACAGGCCGGAGGCGAAAATGACCCTGAAGGCGGGCGTGAAAAAGGACGGGACGCTCACGGCCCTGCAGCTGACCAACGTTTCCACCCCGGGAGCCTATTCGGCCTCGACGAGCGTCGGCTTCCAGGTGCTGGAGCTGTACCGCTGCCCGAACGTCATGGTCAGCGAGCGCGCCTTTTACACCAACGCCGGCCGCGCGCGCGCCTTCCGCGCCCCGGGTCACCCGCAATGCTCCTGGGCTCTCGAGCAGATGATGGACATGCTGGCTGAAAAGATCGGGATGGACCCGGTGGACTTCCGCCTGAAGAACTTCACCGAAGTGAGCCAGACCAGGAAACTGCCGTACACGAGCACGGGATTGAGAGAGTGCCTGATCGAGGGGGCCGCAAAGTTCGGCTGGAAAGAAGCGCGTGCCAGGAAGAAGGAGGATGGTCCGATCCGGCGCGGTGTCGGCATGGCGGCCGGCATGTGGCAGGGGGGCGCGGGGTCCCCGCCCTATACCGCAGAGGTGCGCATGTTCGTGGACGGCGGCGTGACCGTCAAGACCGGCGCCATGGACATCGGAACCGGAACCAAGACCGTCGCTTGCGTGGTCGCCGCCGAGGAGCTGAACGCCCGGCTCGAGAACGTGAGGATCGTGAATGCCGACACCGCTGCCACTCCTTACGCTCAGAACAGCGCCGGCAGCATGACCCTGCCGGGCTTGATCCCGGCCGTGCGGCGCGGCGCCTGGCTGGTCAAGCGCCAGCTGATTGCCTGGGGGGCCGAGGCGCTCGGCGTACCCGCCGAAGACCTCGAGCTGCGCGAAAACACGGTCTCCAGCCGCAGCGACCCGGCAAAGAAAAGGACCGTCGAGGAGCTGATGCGCGCTCACGGCGTCATGGACGTGATCGGCATCGGCAACCGCGACCCCAATCCTGCGGGCAGGGCCATCAACCCCTTCGCCGCTCACTTCGTCGAGGTGGAGGTCGACACCCGAACCGGCGAGGTGCGCGTGGTGCGCATGCTCGGCGCCAACGAGAGCGGCCGGGTGATCAACCGCAAGACCTTCGACAACCAGGTCTTCGGAGGAATGGGCCAGGGTGTCGGCTTCGCCCTGCTGGAAAAGCGGGTCCTCGACAACCAGACGGGAAAGATGTGCAACCTCAATCTCCACGACTACAAGATGATCACGTCGCTCGATGCTCCTGCGGACCATCAGGTCGTCGCCATCGATCCCAACGACTACGAGTGCAACAATGTCGGCTGCAAGGGCCTGGGCGAGCCGGCGACCGTGCCCACGGGCGCGGCGGTGGCCAACGCCATCTATGACGCCATCGGCGTCCGGCCTACCCACGGGCCGATCGAACCGAGAACCATACTGGAACTGCTTGCCGAGAAGAGGGGGTGAGCCATGATCGGAAACTTTTCCTATGTCCGAGCGGGTTCGGTCGCCGAGGCCGTCAAGGCGCTGAGCGCCAGGGGCGCTTTCGTGCATGCGGGGGGAACCGACTTGATGGGCTGCATGCGCGATCAGATCTTCCCGGTGGAGAAAGTCGTCAGCATCAGCGGCCTCAAGGAACTGCGGGGAATCACGTCGAAGCCCGACGGCGGCCTGAAGATCGGGGCCATGACCACGATCGCGGAAGTTGCCGAGGATCCTTCGTTGGCAGGGAAATACCCGGCGCTCGCCCGGGCGGCGGCCGAGGTTGCCAGCCCGCAGCTGCGCAACCAGGGAACGATCGGCGGCAACATCTGCCAGCGGCCGCGTTGCTGGTACTACCGCGGCGATTTCCGTTGCGCCAGGAAGGGCGGCGACATCTGCTACGCCGTTGGGGGCGAGAACCAGTACCACGCCATCTTCGGCGGCGGACCCTGTTTCTTCGTCCATCCTTCGGACACCGCCGTGGCGCTCACGGCGCTCGATGCGCAGCTCACGATCGCGGGGCCGCGCGGCAACCGGACCGTGAAAATCGAGAATTTCTTCGTCGGGCCGGACAAGAGCCTCGAGAGGGAAAACATCCTGGCGCCCAACGAGATCGTGACCGAGATCCACCTGCCGCCCATGGGCGCGCGGGTGCGCAGCAGCTACCGCAAGGTGCGTACCCGCGGTTCCTGGGATTTCGCGCTCGTGAGCGTCGCGCTCGTCCTGCACTACCGGGAGGACGGCGGCGTCGCCGCCGCGCGCGTGGTTCTGGGCGGCGTCGCCCCGTACCCCTGGCGCGCCGTTGCCGCGGAAAAGGTGCTGGCCGGCAAGAAGCTGGATCCGGCCGTTGCCGCGGCTGCAGCGGCCGCCGCCGTCGAGGGCGCCAGCCCGCTGCGCGACAACGCTTACAAAGTGGATATGGCCAAGGGAGCCGTAGAAGAAGCCCTCCTGACCTGAACCGGGGACGCTCACCATTTTTTGCCGCCGGTCCTCGATCAGGTAAATGCGGGTGGGCAGGCATAATAGGGGAGCGTCCCTATTTTATGGCATATAGGATCGAGATCGGTCTCAAGCGGGGCGTGCGCGATGCGCGCGGCCGCAGCGTGGTCCAGAAGGCGCGCAGCTTCCTGCGCCTGCCGGTGCGCAGCTGCAGCACGCGCGACGTCTACAAGATCGACATGCCCCTTTCCGCCGCGGAGCTGGAAAGTGTGCGCCGCGCCTTCACCGATCCGGTGGTCGCCCGCTCGGCCGCCGGACGCCTCCCGCCCCCGCGCTTCGACTGGCTGATCGAAATAGGCTTCAAGCCGGGCGTGACCGACAACGTCGGCAACACGGCGCGCGCGCTGCTGTCGGACGTCCTGGGCAGAAAGCCGGCGCAGCGCGAAGCCGTATACACCGCCACCCAGTATTTCTTCCAGGCGCCCGCCCTGGCGCGCGAGCAGGCGTGGCGCCTGGCCGCGGATTTGCTGGCCAACCCGCTGATCCATTCCATCCGCGTGTTTTCGCCCGGGGAGTGGCACAGGGCGCCGATCGATGAAACCGTGCCGCTCATCGCGGGGGACGGCGAAATCCTGGTGCACACCTGCCCGCTCGACGGGCCGGACGAAGAACTGCTGCGCATCAGCCGCGAAGGCATTCTCTCGCTGAGCCTCGAGGAAATGCACGCCATCCGCGATCATTTCGCGCTCCCGGCCGTGCGCGCCGCGCGCGCGGCGCTCGGCCTTCCCGCGCACCCGACGGACGTCGAACTGGAGTGCATCGCGCAGACCTGGTCGGAGCACTGCAAGCACAAGATCTTCGCGGCGCTGGTCCACTACACGGACCACGAAGGCCGCGAGGAACACATCGACGGCCTTTTCCGGACATACATCCGCGGGGCCACGGAAGCCATACGCCCGGGGATCGACTGGCTGGTGTCGGTCTTCAGCGACAACGCGGGCATCATCCGCTTCAACGAGCGCTACAACCTGGCCTACAAGGTGGAAACCCACAACACCCCATCGGCCCTCGATCCGTATGGCGGCGCGATCACGGGGATCGTGGGCGTGAACCGCGACCCGATGGGCACGGGCATGGGGTGCGAGATGCTGTGCAACGTCTGGGGCTATTGCCTCGGCTCGCCCTTCTACGAGGGCGACCTGCCGGAGGGGCTCATGCACCCCAGGCGCATCCGCGACGGCGTGCACCAGGGGGTGATCGACGGCGGCAATCAGAGCGGCATCCCGTGGGCGCGCGGCTTCGAGCGCTTCGACGACCGCTACATCGGCAAGCCCCTGGTCTATTGCGGCACCGTGGGCCGCATCCCGCGGTTCCTGCAGGGGCGCCCCTCGGAACGCAAGGAGATCCTCCCGGGCGACGTCATCGTCATGTGCGGCGGGCGCATCGGCAAGGACGGCATCCACGGCGCGACATTCTCGTCCGAGGAGCTGCGCAAGGAATCGCCCGCCCAGGCGGTCCAGATCGGCGACCCGATCACGCAGCGCAAGATGTACGACTTCCTGATCGAGGCGCGCGACCTCGGCCTCTACCGGGCGATCACCGACAACGGCGCCGGCGGTCTCAGCTCCTCGGTCGGGGAGCTGTGCCGCCTGAGCGGCGGCGCCGACCTCGACCTGGCGCGCGCGCCGCTCAAGTACGAGGGACTGCAGCCCTGGGAAATACTCCTGTCGGAGGCCCAGGAGCGCATGACCCTGGCCGTGCCCCCGGAAAACCTCGAGCGTCTGCTCGATCTGGCCGCGCGCCGCGACGTGGAGGCGACCGCGCTCGGTACCTTCACCGACAGCGGGGCCTTCGTCGTGCGCTACGGAGAACGCGTGACGGCGCGCCTGGATCTCGCCTTCCTCCACGAGGGCGTGCCGCGCATGCGCCTGGAGGCGCGCTGGCGCCCGCCGCAAATCCCGGAACCCGCGCGGCCGCCCGGCCGGGCGCGCACGCGCCTGCTCCTGCGCCTGCTCGCCGCGCTCAACGTCAGCTCGAAGGAGTTCAAGTCGCGGCAGTACGACGGCGAGGTCAAGGGGCTGAGCGTGGTCAAGCCCTTCGTCGGGGTCTTCAGCGACGTGCCGAGCGATGCCACCGTCATGCGGGTGGAGCACGGCACGCACGAAGGCATCGTCCTGGCCGAAGGCATCAACCCGTTCTTCTCCGACCTGGACACCTACGCCATGGCGGCCGGCGTCGTCGACGAGGCGGTACGCCGCGTCGTCAGCGTCGGCGGCACGCCCGGCCGCATCGCCGGCCTCGACAACTTCTGCTGGCCCGACCCGGTGCTTTCCGACAAGACCCCGGACGGAGACTACAAGATGGCCCAGCTGGTGCGCGCCGCCAAGGCCCTCTACCACGTAACGACGGCCTACAAGGTGCCGCTCATCTCGGGCAAGGACAGCATGAAGAACGACTCCGTGCGCGGCGGGCGCAAGATCTCCATCCCGCCCACGCTGCTGTTTTCGGCGATCGGCAGGATGGACGACGTGCGGCGCGCCGTCACCATGTATTTCAAGAAGCCGGGGGATTTCATCTACGTCGTGGGCCGCACGCGCAACGAGCTCGGCGGCTCGGAGTACCACCGGTTGCTCGCGCAGCTGCAGGGAAATCGCGGACATTACGGCGGAGCGGTTCCCGAAGTCGACACCGGCCTCGCCCTTGCGATCTACGGCGCGATGAGCCGGGCGCACGCCGCGGGCCTGCTGCGCTCCTCCCATTCGCCGACTTTGGGCGGCCTGGCGGTCGCTTTCGCCCTGGCCGCCGTCGGCGGCGACCTCGGGGCGGAAATCGAGCTGGGCGCAATTCCCGGCGGGGAAGCGCTTGACGACGACGCGCTGCTTTTTTCGGAGTCCCACAGCCGCTTCGTCGTCACCTGCGCGCCGGCAGACGCGCCCGCCCTGGAAGAAATCTTCCGCGAGGTCCCCTGCGCCCGCGTCGGGACCGTGATCGCGGAAAGACGGCTGCGCATCGCCGGCCGGGCGGGCAAGTACCTGGTCGCCGCCGGGCTCGACGACCTGCGGCGCGCTTTCAAGAGTACGCTCCATGGCATCTGAAATCCCCGTTCTCATCATCACCGGATACGGGCTCAACTGCGAGGTCGAGTCCCACTACGCGTGGCAGCTCGCGGGCGCGCGCCCCGAAATGGTGCACTACAACGATATCCTGGAGCGTCCCGCGCGCCTCCACGACTACTCGGCCCTCATGTTCGTCGGAGGCTTTTCCTACGGCGATCACATGACCTCGGGCCACGTCTTCGCCGGCCGCGCGCGCCATCGCCTCATGCGCGACCTCGAGCGCTTCATCGCCGATCGCAAGCTGATCCTGGGCGTGTGCAACGGCTTTCAGATCATGATCAAACTGGGATTGCTCCCCGGGCTGGACGGCGACTATGCGACGCAGAAGCTGTCGCTGCTGCAGAACGACTGCGGCATGTTCCAGAACTACTGGATCCGGCTCGGCTTCGAGACCGGCTCGCCGTGCGTCTTCACGCGCGGCCTTCGGTCGATGCCGCTGCCCGTGCGCCACGGCGAGGGAAAGGTCTTCACGCTCAGCCGCAGGCTCCTCGAGCGGCTGGAAGAGGCCGGCTGCGTCGCCTGCCGATATGTCGACCCTTCGACCGGCCGGCCGACGATGTCCTACCCGCACAATCCCAACGGCTCGCTCGACGCGATCGCCGGCCTGTGCGACCCGACCGGGCGGATCTTCGGGCTGATGCCCCATCCGGAGGCCTATCTCTATCCCGAGAACCACCCACACTGGGACATGCAGCGGCTCGAAGGAACCCTGCCGGCGGCGGGGCTCGGGCTGCAGATCTTCCAAAACGCCGTCGAATACCTGCGCCACGGCGCCTGAGCTTCGCCGCGATCGATTTACGGTACGGGATGCACGGCGGCGAGCGGCGCGACCTTGCTCCGCGGTTGCCCGAGCGTGCCGACAGTGTCTTTCACGGCGCCCGCTTGCACGTCATCGGTTCCATCGAAAACCCCTGCTTCCGCATGGAAAAGCAAACTGCCATCAATGAAGGTTGACAAAAAGCTTCTAGAAGCTACCTTAATGGCGTGCGCTCCGTAGGATTGAAAGTACTGAAAAACAGGCTCAGCGAATACATCCGCCTGGCCGCCGCAGGCGAGACGGTGCTCGTGACCGACCGCGACAGGGTCGTGGCGGAAATCGCGCCGCCGCGCGCCGGCTCTGGTCGCACACTTGCCGACGCCTATCTTTCCGAGGCGGTTCGCAAGGGATGGGTGTCCCCGCCCGTCTTGCAGCAGGGAGGAGTTCCGCCGAGGAAGCCGGTCTGCTCCTGGAAAGAGCTTTGCTCGGAATTGCAGACATCCAGGGAGGATCGGTGATCTACCTGGACACGTCGGTAGCTCTGGCCCAGCTTCTTGCTGAAGACCGCCTGCCTCCGGCTTCCCTGTGGAACGAGACTCTGGTCTCGAGCCGTCTGCTCGAGTACGAACTATGGATCCGGATAAACGCGCGGCGCCTGACCAGGACACACGGGGAGCTGGTGCGCGAATTTCTCGGGAGGATTGCCCTCGTCGAGCTGGCCCCTCCGGTGCTGGCCAGGGCCCTGGAGCCGTTCCCATCGCCCGTTCGCACGCTCGATGCCCTGCACTTGGCCTCCCTGGAGTTCCTGCGGGAACGCGGCCAGAAGATCGCGCTCGCCAGTTATGACGAACGCATGCTCGCTTGCGCGCGCTCGCTCAAGATCCCCCTCTGTGACCTTTGAATTCGATTCGCCCCGTCGGGCCGGGGCCGTGTCGGTGTGATCCGCTCCCGACTTAGTACTCAATGGCATAAATATGGCGACATATTATGCTTGCTTATTCGCACGCTCGTGGTTTATCCTTGCGTCCGAGGAGGACGGTGGATATGCCGCGAAAAAGCCCATATGTCATCACGCTTTCCCAGGAGGAACGACGTCTTTTGGAAAGTCGGGCCCGAAAGTATACGTTGCCATACTATCAGGTTGTTCGCGCACTGATGATTCTGATGGCCGCCGAGGGCCGGTCCAATGACGAGATCGCCGCGGCCCTTTCCATCGGACGCGATGTCGTCAGCCTGTGGCGCAAGCGCTTCTTCTATGAACGTCTGGCCGGACTCGAGGAGCGCCCGCGCTCGGGCCGCCCCCGAGCTTTTCCCCCCAGAGGTGATCGTGCAGATCAAAGCCCTCGCGTGTGAATTGCCTGCCAGCCTGGGCCTGCCGCTTTCGCGCCTGAGCACTGCGGATGTGGTTCGTGAGGCTCAGCGAAACGGCATTGTAGCCAGCGTGAGCGGCAGGACCGTGTGGCGCTGGTTGCACGAGGACGCCATCCGTCCATGGCAACACCGCAGCTGGGTCTTCCCCCGCGACCCTGACTTCGCCCGCAAAGCGGGGCGCATTCTTGATCTGTACGCCCGGTGCTGGCAAGGGCGCCCGCTGACGGACGACGACTTCGTCCTGAGCGCCGACGAGAAAACGAGCATCCAAGCGCGCATCCGCAGGCATCCGACGACGCCGCCCTACCCCGGCCAGTCGATGCGCGTCGAACACGAATATGCACGCGGCGGCGCCTGGGCCTACCTGGCAGCGCTCGACGTACATCGCGGCAAACTCTTCGGCCGCTGCGAGATGACCACCGGCATCGCGCCCTTCGGCCGGCTCGTGACGCAGGTCATGACGCAGTCACCCTACCGCGACGCAGCTCGAGTCTTCTGGATTATCGACAACGGATCCTCGCACCGCGGCACGGCCTGCGTCGAACGCCTCCAGAGTGCCTTTCCCAATCTGGTCCCGGTCCATGGCCCAGTTCATGCGAGTTGGCTGAACCAAATCGAAATCTACTTTTCGATCGTACAACGCAAGGCGCTCACGCCCAACGACTTCTCCTCTCTGGAGGAAGTCGAGGAACGCCTCCTGGCGTTCCAGCATTACTACGAGAGCATCGCGAAACCGTTCGAATGGCGCTTCACCAAGGACGACCTCGCAGCACTCATGCGGAAACTTGATGATCATCCTATTACGGTCGCTGCTGCGGCGTAGGAGAATACGTTGCCGAACTTATGAACCAAAGTACTTAGCTTTCGACCTAATGCATTCACAGGCCGACGTTTGGCTGGCCCGGCCGGCAGTCGAGGATCTTGTAAAGAACAACTTTGCTATCTCCGAAGTCATGATCC
>Ga0209102_1000826_pt1 | contig 18762 bp, 12 predicted proteins | sample ConPoolayeHmetaG_FD_185483 | JGI IMG/M metagenome (GOLD analysis project Ga0209102, IMG submission 185483) | Hot spring microbial mat communities from California, USA to study Microbial Dark Matter (Phase II) - Cone Pool mat layer H metaG... ...
CGGTAGTATCATAAAATACCCCAATCTTCATCCGAACCTTATAGGTTACCGCCTCGGTCCGGAAGTTATAAACCGAACAGGCCGGAATGACAACCGTGCCCGAATCAATGATTCCAGTTGGCGCGCAGATTTTAGTTACTCCAACATCCAGTAATTTTGGCGAAATGCCGCCGGTTGCGGCCAGGGCATAAGGTTGGGGACCAAACGGGCAATTCTTTGCCTTTACTTTTATCCTCCAACTACCGGTTAGCGGTGTATTCAATCGGGTGCACTCCTCAACATTCAGGGTATCATAATCTCCCCCCGGAACTGACTGTCCACCAGAATAGACACTCCCCTTATATTCAGTGCCGGTCGGGTCAATTACTGTCAAGTCTAAGTTATTGATGAGAATTGGATAAGAATAAGGCGTTCCGGGATAATCGGACCAGACAAGGGAAACCCGAAATGGTTGAGAACTATCAGTCACCTGCACTGTATAGATTACTGAATCACCAGTTTGTAAGCCTATCGTATCGTCTAAGACCCAGAGTTTTTTCGCATCGTCAGTAAAAAAGAGGGAACTGTCTAAGTTAATCCTTCCCCAGCCGACATAGTTAGATGGCACGGGATAGTTTATTGAATTGTCCGCACCAACAATTGCCACCGCCTTCATCAAGGCCGCGGAAGGTGAGAAACCGTCAGAGGGATTTCTTGTCCCGGAGGGGTAGTAGCCATCAACAAAGTATTGACGAATCAGGGCAGTAGCCGCGGTCATATTCGGTGTCGCCATACTCGTTCCGCTATTTGAAACATAACTACTTGGACTGCTGGTTCCAGCTGAGTAGATACTCGCTCCTGGTGATACCAGTGTCGGCTTTCTCCGTCCATCATTAGTTGGACCGATACTGGTAAAGGAGGAAAGGATGTCAGAACCGGTCCCGTTATTACAGGAGCCAACCGAGATTAAATTCTTCGCTACCGGTGGATGACCCATTGTTGGCTGAAGATTATAATTACCCATTGAATTACAGTGGAGAAAATCCCGATGCCCCCAGATAAACTGGTCTAAACTGCGGTCGGTCCAGACATAGGTGGAGAAGGAATCCTTTCTTGATAGACTCATTGAGTGATTTCTCGCCTTAAGTTCACCGACGCCGTTATAAGGACCAATTAACCAGGTATTCATATCCCAGGAGGAGAATTGGGTATAGTTTTGGAAATAGACCCGGGCGTGCTTTGCCAGACCATCGTTATTAGAGGTTCCGCCGACATAGCCGTCATCACCACAGAGGGTTCCGGCAGTATGGGTGCCGTGGGCATCCGAACCCTGTGTTCCGGTATAGGCAATTACCTTACGATGGGTCGGGCCAGGATTGGAAACATTTGGGTCACGGAATAAATCGTGCTCTAACCACATCGGGGTGTCGGTAAGACCAACAATAATACCTTGACCGGTAATCCCCATACCCCAAATGCGGCGGGCGACCGTTGTATCAGTAGGTGGTGGGGCAGTTGACTGCCAGCCGGTCTGGTTAACCCACTGCATATTAACATTGTCCGGAGTAATTGGGATATAATGCTCAATCCAATAGACCCCAGGAATTCGGGCAATCTCATCAATCTTTGTGCCGTCAATATCAATCTTCACACTCTTATTTATCCAGTTGAAATCGGTGATGATATTGGTTGCCCCAAGGGCCTGGAGTTTTGATAAGATTTCATTCTCATTCTCATCGTAGAAGAAACCGACAATCAGACTCTTTAAGCCGGGAGTTTTTTCAAGATAGGGAAAGATTTTATAGAGCGGTTGGTAAAGACCAACCCAGCGCACCTGGGGTAATGCTTTAACCTCAGCCAATTTATTATTGGGCAGGCGAATTAGGAAGGCATAGCGATGGATGTAATCAAGGAATTTACCGCCCATCTTTATAATATCCCTTTTCCATTCTTCCCTGATTGGACCAGGAAACTGGATTATATAATAACCCCATTCACCTTCATAAGCGGAGATTCGGAGATTTTCCGGGATATTAGGTTTTTCTTTTAATGGGTCAAATGGTGGGAGTTGGAGGAAGTTTAGGGTGAGCGGTCCGATTTCTGTCTCCGGTAGGACGATTTTTTGGTGACCAAACAGGGCGCTAAAAAGCGCCAGGAGTAAAATTATAATAAAGAAGTTCTGTCGCATAAAACCTCCGGAATAAAACCTTTTATTTATTATACCTGATATAAAATTGAAGTCAACTGGTAGTAATCTTTCAAATTCCCAGGATAAGATTTTAACGGTTTAGTTCAATCCCGCGCCGGGTGGATTCTATAAAATTGAGGAGAAGGTCAATCTCGCTGGTGCGGGGTAATTTCTTAATTTGGGCCAAGGCATCCTTAAGATTTAATTGGGAGCGATAGATTATTCGGTAGAGATTTTTTATTAGGGATATCCTTTTTTCGGAAAAGTTGTTGCGCCGTAAGCCAACGGTATTAATCCCCCGAACGCGGAATGGATTTCCTTCACCAATCATAAAAGGGGGAAGGTCTTTTTTGAGATAGGAGCAGGCACCGACCATCGCATAGGAGCCAACCCGAACAAACTGGTGGATACCAACCATCCCGCCGATGTTGACAAAATCAAAGATTTGGCAGTGCCCAGCAATTTGGGTCTGATTGGTTATGATATTATAGCTGCCAATTTGACAGTTATGGGAGATGTGACAATAAGCCATTATGAAATTATTGTCGCCAATTTTTGTCTCTTGGTCGCGACCGGTTGCCTTATGAATTGTTGTATATTCCCGGATGATATTTCCTCTTCCGATGGTCACCCGGGTTTTTTCTCCTTGATATTTTTTATCCAAGGGGGGTAGACCAATTATTACACCTTGATAGATTTTATTCCCTTCACCGATTATTGTCCCCTCACCGATAAAGGAAAATGGGTAGATTACCGTCCCTTGACCAATATGACAGCGCTTCTCAATTACCACATAGGGATAGATTTTAACACCGTCTTCAATTACCGCTGATTTTTCAACAATGGATAAATGGGAGATGCTTGTCTTTTTAGCCAATCTTTTCCTTAAATCCTAAAAGAAGTTCGGCGGTGCAGGCAACCTCTTCACCGACGGTTATCTTCCCTTGAAACTTATAGATATTTCCTTTTTTCTGTAAGAGTTCACACTGGATGGTTAAGGTATCACCGGGACCGACCATTCTTTTGAAGCGGACCTTATCCAAGCCTAAGAAGAGGGAGATTTTATTTTTTCGGTCTGCCTCGGATATATTCTTTAAGAGGAGGAGACCGGCGGTCTGGGCAATTGCCTCACAGAGTAGGACCCCGGGCATAAGGGGGAAATCAGGGAAGTGCCCCTCAAAGAATGGCTCATCAGCGGTCACATTTTTTATCGCGGTAATCCTTCTTTCTTCCACCGCCACTACCTTATCAACAAAGAGAAAGGGATAGCGGTGGGGTAAGATTTCTTTTATTTTATTAATGTCCATAAATATCCTCCAAACTTTCCTCTTCAATTCTTATCAAGAGTTTGTAGTTCAATCTATGGGAGGGGTTATAGGTAAATATCTTTCCCTTGATGTATCTTCCGCAGATTTTTAAGTCACCCAAGAGGTCTAAAATTTTATGGCGGATAAATTCGTCCGGAGAGCGAAGTCTTTTCGGATACAAGATTTTTTCTTTTCTTTGATAGGGGATACCAGCCTTTCTGAGATAAGATGGAAAGGGGTATTGCCCGAATGTCCTAGCCCAGGCAATCTCCTTTTTATAGATAAGCGGGGTTAATTTAGGAAGTGAGAAGCAAGAAGAGAAATTTAATTCAGGAAACGAGAAAAATATTTTTATCTCTAAGTCTTCACCAGGCAGAAGTGATAGGAAGGAGTCTTTATAAAATTCAATCAAAGGGTTTCTTGGTGAGAAGAATGCTACCGGCGTCTTCTGTTTTTTTATTTGGGCTCTCTGGAAGAGGTTTAGATATTCTCGGCCACTGCCATCAAAGAAAGGGAATTCATTGCCGGATAGTTCTACTTTTAGGTTGTCAATTCCCAAGCCATAGCAGACAGAAAGAAAGTGTTCGGGCATTTTGATTCCCCTAAGGGACATTCGGTGGGGGAGAGGGGTGATATTTTTCCGGCAGACTTTAATTCCATTTATTACAATTCCCGAATCCGGCGGTGCCGGGAGGATTGTCAGTTTAATCGGTCTTCGGACGAAGAGACCCAAACCTTCGGTTTGGACTTTTTTTTTTATCGTCTTTTGGAATTCGGGCTGGCGGAATTTTTTCTTCACTGCTTTTTGAAGAGGTCTAAAAACCGGTCTTCATACTGGTCAAATAACCCCCATTTATCTAACTCTCTCTTTAATTCATAGGCGCGGCGGCGGTCAATCTTTGCCTCCTGAAAAAGTCTCTCAATCTTTTCAAATATATAATTGGGAATTTTATTCTTCTCTGGGGGCTCTTCTTCGGGTTCTCTTTTCTCCTCAAAGATTTCTTTTATCTTCTCTTCCATCATTTGAAACTGATTGTCCATTTCGCTCGTCATTAAATCCAATTCTTCAAAACTAATCCTTACTCCCAGAATTCGCTGGAAGACTTCATTCAATGCCCGCCAGGCACGGGGATTAGGGAAGTTTATTGCATAAACCGGAATTGTTGCGAGAAGACAGGTGCCGGTGATTTCTCTTTCCCGGGCGTAGCCAATTAAAAGCCCATTGAGCCCGGAGATATTACCGCTCTCCATTATTCGGATACCCAGTTGTAAGAGACGGTCACGGTTTCGTTTCTGGTTGGTGACACCGTAGACGACCGAGGGGTCTTTATGTCCCATTGGGGTTGGGAATGAGGCACCCGTAAAGATTTCTTTTACCCCTACCTCCTGAGCGAAATTGAGGATCTCCTCAATTAATTTCTGTCCTAGTTTTCCGGAAAGTTGGACCTCTCCTTCAAAGACTAAAAGGTTAGTCTCCGGGTGATAGAAAAATGTATTCTGAGGTGGTGGCGGGAAATAGACGAGACCTTCTTCCACAGCCACTTCCTCCGGGGTATAGGCATTACCCAGGTCAACCTGAGCGAATTTTATCATCCCCAGATTCCTCCTTAAATAGTCAACCGCACCCAACCCAACATTACCCATTCCGGGCCAAGCGGCAAGAAGAGTGGGTCCTTCAATTTTTATTTTTTTAATGATTTTTATCGTCATCATTAAATAATATCGGAATTTTAAAAATTGTCAATTGTGATATTAGAGACGAAGAAGTTGCTATTTTAAAGTTGTAGCGACAGCGGATTTGACAAAGTATAAATAATCCATATATTAAGTATATGCATCGGGAAAAAGAACCAAACTGGTATCAACTCCCAATTGAAGAGGTCTTCTCACTCTTAGCGACCGGTCATTCCGGACTCACTACGGAAGAGGCAAAGAAGAGACTAGCCAGATATGGCTACAATGAATTAAGGCTTAAGAAGAAAAGTCCCCTCATCCGATTTTTACTCCAGTTCCATAATCCCCTCATCTATATTTTACTTGCCGCCTCATTAGTGACAACGATTCTGGCAATAAGAACCGACCCCCATGCCTGGGCCGATACCATGGTTATCTTGTTAGTGGTAATTGTTAATGTTACAATCGGATTTATTCAGGAGGGAAAGGCCGAGGCGGCAATTGAGGGGCTAAAAAAGATAATGGTGCCGGAATGCACTGTTTTAAGAGATGGTAAGAAGAGGGTTATTCCTTCTCGGGAACTGGTTCCGGGTGATGTCTGCCTTTTGGAGGGCGGTAACCGGGTGCCCGCGGATTTGCGCCTTTTTTATGTGAAGAATCTGAGTGCCGACGAATCGGTTCTTACTGGCGAGTCGATTCCGGTAAATAAAGGCACTGAGCCGATTCATAAAGATAATTTACCGCCCGGGGACCAACGGTGTCTGGCTTTTAGCGGCACCTTCATCACCAAAGGACAAGGACAGGGGGTAGTTGTAAATACGGGCATTCGCACCGAGTTTGGTAAGATTGCCCAGATGGTGGAGGAGACCAAAAAAATCACCACCCCCCTAACGCGCAAGATAGCGGAATTCACCCACTTTTTAGTCATTTCAATTCTCATTCTCGCGGCGGTAAATTTTATCGTCGGAGTAATATTCCGATATAAACCAACCTATTCCTTTCTCGCCTCGGTTGCCTTAGCTGTCGCCACCATACCAGAGATGTTGCCGGCACTTGTTGTGGCCATTCTCGCTTTGGCCTCGGTGGCGATGGCCAAGAAAAATACCCTGATAAGAAAATTGCCCGCGGCCGAGACCTTAGGTTGCACTACCGTCATCTGTTCCGATAAGACCGGAACCCTAACCAAAGGTCAAATGACCGTGGTCCGGATATATTCCGGAGAAAGGGAATACCAAGTTCAAGGAATCGGATACGAGCCGAAAGGTGATTTTCTGTTTGAAGATACAGTGATTAATCCCCTATCGGAAACTCAGGAATTAAAGGAGACACTTAAAGCCGGTTTACTATGTAATAATGCCACACTAATTAAAGATGGGGGAAAGTTTAATTTGGTTGGCGACCCAACCGAAGGAGCTCTTGTCGTTTGTGCACTTAAAGCCGGAATAAGAGAGGAACTACTTCGTTTGGATGAGATTCCCTTTGAACCAGAAGAGCAATTTATGGCAACCCTACATCAAGATAGCAATAAGAATATTATCTATGTAAAAGGTGCGCCGGAAAAGGTATTGACCTTTTGTTCAAACCGGTTAATTGATGGTAAAACCACTTCTCTGCGAAAAGAGGAGATTCTAAAAAAGGTGGAGTCAATGGCCCAAGATGCCCTGCGGGTTTTGGGTATGGCTTATAAACTTGTGCCAAAGGAGAAAGAGTTTCTCTCCTCTGATGATATTGAAGACCTAACATTTCTCGGTCTGGAAGGGATGATTGACCCACCAAGAGAAGAGGTAATTTCCGCAATCAAAGAGTGTAAGAAGGCTGGGATAAGAGTGATAATGATTACCGGTGACCATGCCCATACCGCTAAGGCGATTGCCCGGGAGATTGGAATTGGGGAAGGGGAGGAGACGGTAATGACCGGTGAAGATTTGTCCAAGGTAGGTGATGAGGAGTTGAGTGAGATTGTTGAAAAGGTCTCGGTCTATGCCCGAATTGCCCCAGAACATAAGTTAAGGATAACCCAGTCTTTACAGAAGAGGGGTCATATTGTTGCGGTGACCGGCGATGGTGTGAACGATGCCCCAGCCTTAAAAGCCGCGGATATTGGAATTGCGATGGGCATAACCGGAACCGAGGTAAGCAAGGAGGCGTCGGATATGGTCTTAGCCGATGACAACTTCGCCAATATCGTTAGGGCGGTTGAAGAGGGGCGACATGCCTGGCAGAATTTTCAGAAGGCGGTCCTTTATACCCTACCAACAAATGGTGGTCAGGCACTTCTCATAATGGGCGCAATCCTTTTGGCCCCGTTTTTCCCAATCTTTGCCCTCCGCCTTCCCTTAGAACCAATCCATATCCTCTGGGTTAATTTAGCCGATTCTATCTTTCTCACTATGCCTCTAATGATGGAACCGAAGGAGAAAGGGCTTTTGGAAAACCCACCGCGCTCCATTAAAGAAAGGATAGCGAATTCACTATTTTTCATTAGGGTTGGTCTGGTTTCAATCGTGATGGCGTTAGTCGGATTTTTTCTATACCACCATTTTGGGAACCAAGCAATTCGTAATGGGGTTGACGAACTACTTCTGACCCAGGCCCAGACCGCCTCATTCTTTGGGGTAAAACTCCTCCATTTAGGCTATCTGGCAACTGCCCGGTCAATAACCAGGTCGGCATTCACATTTAGCCCCTTCTCTAATAAATGGGTACTCCTTGGTATGGGGATAACAATTCTGACCCAGTTGATGATAACTTATATTCCATTTTTTCAGAATCTATTTCGGACCAAAGCCTTTCCTTTTGAGTGGTGGCCGGTTATAATCTTGGCTCTCTTCCCAGGTTTCTTGGTTACCGAAATTGAAAAGGTTTTAAGGAGAAGATTCCAAAGGCGCTAATTTTAACCACAGAGGCACGGCGACACCGAGAAAAAAGATAGAACCACTATTGGCTAAAAGAACGGATTTTATCCTTGACTTTTTGTGATAAGAGGGTAAAATGGGTTATGGATTTATTTACCAAGTGTTATGAGTATTATCCGATAGTGGAGAGGGCAAAAAAGACCGGTTTCTATCCTTACTTTCGCCCAATCCAATCCGAACCGGATCGCGAGGTCGTTATCGGTGGCAAGAAACTCTTGATGTTTGGTTCAAACAACTACTTAGGTTTGACAACCCATCCAAAATTAAAAGAGATGGCCATCGCCGCCATTGAGAAATACGGCACCGGCTGCACCGGCTCCCGTTTCCTAAACGGCACCTTGGATTTACACGAAGAGTTAGAAGAAAAGTTAGCGGAATTCTTTGGCAAGGAAGACTGTATCGTCTTTTCCACGGGCTTCCAAACGAATCTTGGTGTCATCTCATCTTTGGTGCGGAAAGGAGACTGCGCCATTACCGATAAATTAGACCATGCCTCAATCGTTGACGGTTGTCAACTTTCTTTTGGCGAGGTGAAACGATTCGTTCATAATGATATGAATGACTTAGAAAAAATATTAAAAGGAATTCGGAAGGATAAAGGAAAGTTGATTATCGTTGACGGGGTTTTTAGTATGGAGGGTGATATCGCCAATCTCCCGGAAATCTGTCGTCTGGCGAAAAGATATGGCTGTCGGGTGATGGTTGACGATGCCCATGCGATTGGGGTTTTGGGAAAGAACGGTAGGGGAACTGCGGAGCATTTCCATTTGGAAGAAGAGGTTGATTTAATTATGGGGACATTCTCCAAATCCTTTGCCACGATTGGCGGATTTGTTGTGGGCGAGAAGAAGGTCATAACCTTCATTAGGCATCAAGCAAGGTCACTTATCTTCTCGGCCAGTATTCCACCGCCCGCGGTTGCCACCGTGCTTGCCGCCTTAGAGATAATAAAAAAAGAACCCGAGCGGCGGGAACGATTATGGCAGAATACCAATAAGATGCTGAAAGGATTAAAAGATATGGGATATAATACCGGAAATAGTTGCACACCAATTATCCCAATTATTATCGGCGATGACAATAAGACAATTCAATTCTGGCATAATCTCTACGAAGCCGGTCTTTTTACCAATCCGGTTATTCCACCCGCGGTTCCACCGGGTCGGTCCTTAATCCGGACGAGTTATATGGCAACTCATACCGATGGGGAGTTAGACCAGGCATTGGCGATATTTGAAAAAGTGGGGAAGGGGACCGGAATAATTCCGTGATTCGGGTCAAGAGGGTTGAGACAAAGAAGGAATTAAGGGAGTTTCTTCTTCTACCCTTTAACATTTATAGGGGGGATAAGAATTGGGTTCCGCCTTTGATTTCTGATGTCGCCGAGACCATTGACCCAAAGAAAAATCCGTTCTTCGCCCATGCGGAGAGGGAACTTTTCCTGGCGGAGAAAGATGGGAAGGTTTTGGGAAGGGTCGCTTCAATTATTGATTACAACTATAATAACTACCACAAAGAGAATATCGGCTATTTCGGCTTCTTTGAGTCATTCCCGGATTACGATGTCGCCTGTGCCCTTTTTGACCAGGTAAGAGAAGAATTAAAAAAGAAAGGGATGCAAAGGATGCTCGGTCCGGCAAATCCCGGGCTTTATGATGAGTGCGGATTCCTTTTTGAAGGTTTTGAATCACCGCCGGTCTTGAAGATGTCCTATAATCCACCTTATTATATTGAATTCTGTGAAAGATACGGGATGAGAAAAGAGAAGGACTTCTACGCCTATTCCATCCGGACCGACCAAGAAGTCCCGGAGAAGTTAAAAAGGGTATTAGGTTATTTACAAGAGAAGAAGAATATCCGGGTGCGTCGGATTGATTTGAAACGATTGGATAAAGAGATTCTCTTAGTCAAAGAGATTTACAACGATGCCTGGTCTGAAAACTGGGATTTTGCTCCGCTCACCGATGCAGAATTTGATTACCTGGGGAAAAAATTGAAGCCGATTGCGATTAGGGAATTACTGCCAATCGTTGAGATTGACGGCGAACCAGCCGGGGTCAGTTTAGCCCTTCCGGATTACAATCAGGTTTTGAAAAGATTGAATGGTCGCCTCTTTCCTTTTGGTATCTTTAAGTTCTTAATCTATAAAAATAAGATTGACTGCGCTCGGCTCTGGGCATTGGGCGTGAAGAGAAAATTCCATAACTTGGGGATTGACGCCCTATTATACTATGAGACATTTGAGAGTGCGAAACGGCTTGGTTACAAATGGGGCGAGGTCTCTCAGATATTGGAAGATAACATCGCCGTCATCCGACCGATTGAGATGTGGGGCTGTCGCTTATACAAAAAAACCAGAATCTACGGAATGGAGATATAAGTCTAATCCCTTTCTTTTGGTTGAAAGGTAGAGAGAATTACCGCTAATTGTAAGAAGTTAGGAAGTTTCTTTTTGCCCGGATTGTATAATGTGCCGTCAATTAAATAAAATCTTCCCTCGTGATTTAAGGCATAGGCAACAAATGGTCCGCCAATTATTTCCTTATCGTTCTGCCAAATCCCCTGTAATTTAATCGCCTCTACCCCGCAAAATTGTATCTTCTGGTAATTGGTATATTCCCGAGCGACATAATCGCCATCATAATAAAGATAGGTGAGACTATCCCGCAGGGTGATTATCCCATCAGGATTTAGTTCCTTCTCGCCATCGGTCCAGTAGATGAAGATGCTTCGGTCGGGATAATGGGCAAAGAAATAGATAAAGTTTCCCGAAACGTATTTCTCAGCGATTCCGAATCCCTTTGGAATTTTTAAGGAAAACGGGTATCTCTTTATCTTTTCCTTTATTTTTATATTCTCTCCCCGAGAATAGGTTAGGTGATAGATTCTTTCTGAGAGGTGATTTTTTAGGGAATAACTTATTCGTTCTTTATATCTTCTTAATCCCTGGGTTAGATTTTCTTTATCCTTTGCCACGAAGATAAAAAATTGGGATGGGGTTGGTCTCTTTCTTATCTCTAATTTTGTGGCAAAGAAGGCGAAGGTCTCTCTCTCCACCACCTCTCGCTTTGTGCCGATTAACTCTTTAAGGATTGTATCCGAGGTTGTGCCAACCAAAAGGATATTGGGGAATTGGGCATAGACCGAGATTTGGGACAAAGGGCGAAAACGTAAGCGAAACATCTTCTCCGGTTGGGGGGTTAAAATCTCTTCTTCTAATAACGAAATTAGGGTATCTCTTATCAACTCCGGATAATCGGTTAAGACATAGACATCGGACAACCGGCCAATCACCTCCGGCAATGGGGTGCAAGAGAAAAAGAGAAGGTATGAAATAATCAAGACAAAGTAGAGTGATTTTCTCATCATATCACCTTTAAAAGACCTTCTCTTTCCTGAAACCGCTTCGGGATATTCTCTTTGACTATCTGGTTCTCCTCCCTTTCTAAGTTTGGGTCTTCGGCAATTAGGGCAAAGGCATCCTCTCGGGCTTGGAAGAGAATCTCTTTCTCTTTGAGCGGGTCGCCAACCTTAAAGTCCGGGAGACCATGTTGCCGGATGCCGAAGAATTGTCCCGGTCCTCTCACCTCTAAATCCTTTTCCGCCAGAAGGAAACCGTCGTCCAATTTCTCAAAGTGGCTAAGCCTCTCTTTCGCTTCTTCACTGATATTTTCCGGAGCAATCAAAATACAATAAGAGACCTCTTCACCCCGACCAACCCGACCACGCAACTGGTGGAGTTGGGCAAGACCAAACCTCTCCGGATGCTCAATTAAGATAATCGTGGCATTCGGCACATCAACGCCAACCTCAATCACGGTTGTTGTCACGAGGATCTGAATTAATCCCTTTCGGAAATCCTCCATCGTTCTTATCCGCTCCTCACTTCGCATCCGACCGTGAAGCAGGGCAACGGAAAAATCCGAAAAGATGAGTTTTACCTCTTCGTAGGTCTTCTTGGCGGAGGCTAAATCCAATCTCTCCGATTCCTCAATCAAAGGGCAGAGGATATAAACCTGCCTCCCTTCCTTCAATTTATTCCGGATGTATTCATAGACCTTGTGCCGGTTTTTCTCGGTTGTCAGTTGGGTGATAATCTTCTTTCGGCCCGGTGGCTTCTCCTTCAAGGTTGAGATATCCAAGTCACCGTAAAGGGTTAGGCTCAAAGTGCGGGGGATTGGGGTGGCGGTCATCACCAAGAAATGGGGAGATTTCCCTTTGGTCAATAACTTCGCCCTCTGCATCACCCCAAACCGATGCTGTTCGTCAACCACAACCAATGACAGATTCTTAAACCGGCAGTCCTCTTCAATTAAGGCGTGCGTGCCAAAGATAATACCAATCTCACCTTCAATCAGTTCTTTATAGATTCTCTCTTTCTCTTTCTTCTTGACGCTACTCGTAATCAAGGCACTCTTTATGCCGATATCACTTAGACGATTGTGCCAATTAAGAAAATGTTGTTCCGCTAAGATTTCGGTTGGTGCCATAAGGCAGGCTTGGGTATGATTCTCACCGGCTAAGACCATGGCATAGAGGGCAATAACGGTTTTACCCGAACCGACATCGCCTTGAAGGAGTCTGGTCATACTCTTTCCTTTTTTGAGGTCTTCTTCAATCTCCTTAATCACATCTCTTTGGGATTGGGTGAGGGAGAAAGGAAGGGAAGAAAGGAACTTTTCCGTTAGGTTGTGCCGGTTAAAAAGGATTGGGGCATCCTCGCGCTTGCGGTTTTTATTTAGGGCTAAGAGGCATTCAAAATAGAAGAACTCCTCGTAGACCAATCTTTTCTGGGCAACTCTGGCGGATTCTATCGTTTCCGGAAAATGGAGAGAATTTAAGGCAGTGGGCAAGTTAGGGAAGGAATGCCTTTCCAAAATCTTTTTCGGCAGTGTCTCTTTCAATAGCGGCTGGGCAACTTTTAAGGCTTGACGCATTGTTCGCCGGACATCCCACAAAGAGAGGTTTTCGGTTAAGGGATAGATTGGGATAATCGTTCCCGAGTATGTGTAATCTTCTTTCCCCTCTTCAATCAATTCGTAATAAGGGTTAACCATTGACTTCCCGCGGAAGTAGGAGACAGTTCCGGAAAGGATGATTTCTTGATTAGGGTGGAAGGCTCGTTTTAGGTCGGGTCGGTTGAACCAGGTGACATTGATAATTCCGGTGTTATCGCCGACGACAATTCGCACCACTTCACCTTTGGTTTGGGTCTTTTGGGTTCCGGCGGCTAAAATCTTGCCGATGAGAGTCCCCTCCTCACCGACCTTCAACTCTCGGATTGGGGTGAGATTCTTTCGGTCCAGATACCTTCTCGGAACGAGAAAGATTAAGTCTTTGACTGTCTCCACGCCGATTCTTCTAAAATAATATGCCTTCTTTGGTCCAACCCCTTTCAGGTATTGAATTGGGGAATTAAGGTCTCTCTCCTTTCTTGGCTGATAAAATGATTTTCTCTTCTTAAAGAAATAGACACCGCTTGGCTGGGAAGGACTTTCCGCCATCAGACATTATAGGAGCGAATACCAATAAATCAAGCCATTTTTTTGCCTACTTGGAATTCTCCTTTTACCATCTAATCATTTTCACTTCGTTGCGTATCTAATTTTCTAAATAACCATTGCCGGAGTATAATCTTTGTACAAATCAAATGCTTGTTGGTAGACCAAATTGGTAATTTCTTCGGTTTCTTCTGGCTGGAACTGATTCATTAATAACAAACGACGCACATTGTCTCTTATTCTTGCCTTGATGATTTCATTATTTGTCCAATCAATAGTTAAATCTCTCCTTATCATTTTTACCAATTCTCTTACTAATTCCTTTATTTTTTCATCCTGTCTGATAATTCTCTTACTGGCAATTGCGTCATAAAATGCTAACTCTTCTTCGGTCAAATTCATCTCCCTTGCCATTTCATCTACCTTTTTGATTTCCTTAGCAAGTTCTATTAACCGCTCGATAACTTTAGTCGCACTAATTACTCTATTTTCGTATTCCTCAATCAGTTTTTCCAGCATTTTCAAAAGAGATTTATAACGAATAGAATTTTTGCGCATTCTTAAACTAATCTCGTCCGATAACAATTTATTCAGAATCTCAATTGCCAGATTTTTATATTTAATCTTTCTTACCTCTTCCAAAAATCTCTCATCCAAAATTGAGATATCAGGCTTCTCTTTCTCCCTTAGAGCGAAAATGTCTATTATTCCTTCGGCGGCGATACTTTTCGAAATTAGTTCTTTAATGGTCGATTCTAGACCGGTTTCAATCTTTGCCTTTTCGCTAATTAATGTTCTTTTAATCAAAACGCTTCTTACTGCTTTGAAGAAATCTATATCGTCTTTAATATCATAACCTTCTTTATGGGGCATTACGAAGGCGTGGAGTTTAATTAACTGCAATGACTCTTTTAAAAATCTTTCCTTCTTTTTTTTATCTAAGGCTTCATCTTTTTGATTAGTAATAACCGTATTTACTGCTTGCTGTAAGATTTTAGCTAATTTTTCGCCTTCTAAGTATTTCCATTTTGAATAATCAATCCCACTGAACATTGCTTTCACAATATCGTATTTTTCAAGCATCTTGTTAATAATATTTTGAAGCGGTATCATCGCTTCTTTTCTAACCTCTGGGTCAAAAACATTTAATGCCTTTTTTAGGTCATCAGCAATCCCGATATAGTCAACAATTAATCCCCCGGGTTTGTCTTTAAATATTCTATTTACTCGGGTGATTGCGTGCATTAAGCCATGGTTTTTTAAGGGTTTATCAAAATACATCGTATGAAGGGAAGAGACATCAAATCCAGTAAGCCACATATCACAAACAATAACCATTCGCAATGGGTCATCCGGGTTTTTAAATCTCTTTTCTATCTCTTCGGCGCGGGTTTCCCCTTTAATTTCTCCTTTAAATTCTTCGGGTTTTGAAATCACAACTGCCACTTCCGGTGCGTCTTTTATATTGGAAATCAATTTATACATCTCAACAGCAACCCTTCGGCTAATTGTTGTTACCATTGCCTTTCCTTTCAATCCCCGATTATTAAAGTGATTGACTATATCCTCAGCTATTCTCTTTAATCGATCCGGCACGCTCACCGCTTGCTCTAATCGGGCAAATTTCCTTTTCAGCGATTCTTTCATTGCAAAATCAACCTCTTGGGTCAAATCATCAAACTCCTCGTCAATAAAATAATTCGTTAAATGAAGAGGAACTAATCTTCCTTCATAATAGATTGGCACGGTGGCACCGTCTTCAACCGAACGGCTCATCGGATAAATGTCAATATAATCGCCAAAGACTAAACGGGTATCACGACTTTTCAAACTTATCGGTGTAGCGGTAATTCCCAGAAAAGAAGCGTTGGGTAAAGCCTTTCTGGCTCTTGCCGCTAATTTCGCATATTCGGAACGGTGGGCTTCGTCGGCAATGACGATAATATTTCTTCTTTCGGAAAGCACGCCGAAGTCTTCGGCAAATTTTTGAATGGTTGTAAAAATCAATTCGGCACCGGCGGTTTTCAATTTATTTTTTAGATCTTTTATTGATTCCGCCTGTTTAGCCAAAACCGCATAGTCGGTTCGTAAAAATGTTTTATAAAACTGGTTATCAAGGTCATTGCGGTCAGTCAAAAATACAAAGGTCGGGCTTTGCAGTTCTTCAATCTTCTTAGTCTTATTGACATAAAAAACCATTGAAAGCGTCTTCCCGCTTCCCTGTGTATGCCAGAAAACGCCAATTTTTCTGTTTCCGTCCGGTTTTATTGCTCTCAGCGTTTCCTTAACCGCTTTATTCACGCCAAAATACTGATGGTAAAGGCAGATTTTCTTGGTGAATTTGGAGACATCTTTTTCGGTATCTGCTTCAAAGACAATAAAATTTTCAATAATATCCAAAAGCCGTGATTTTTGAAAAAGTCCTTTAACCAAAACTTCCAGTTCCGATACGCCTTTTAATTTTTCGTCGCCGCTTTCAATCCCGCGCCAAACCTTAAACCATTCCCAGGAAGAAGAAATTGTGCCATATCTTGCTTCCGAAAGGTCACTGATTGCCAAAATCTGGTTGTATTTGAAAATCTCTGGGATATCTTTTTTATATTCCTGCAACTGCTGATAAGCAGTGTTAATTGTTGCTTCTTCAATTGTTGGATTCTTTAATTCAAATATTGCCACCGGAATGCCGTTTATAAAAACGACCACATCGGGTCTGCGCACTTTTTCCGTTCCTTGAATTGCAAATTGATTAACAACCAAAAATTCGTTATTCAAAGGGTTTTCAAAATCAAAAACCTTAACAAACCTTCCTCGCAACTCGCCTTCTTTATTTTTTAGTTCAACTTTTATCCCTTCGGTTAGCATCCGATAAACATCTCGGTTAGCAATCTCCAAATTTGGATGCTCAACGCTTTTTAATTTATAAATTGCCTCGGCAATGGCTTTTTCTGGCAAATCCGGATTTAACCTTTTAATTGAACTTCTCAATTTTTTCTCTAAAATTACATCCTTAAAATCCCTTTCTACCAAAGTCCCGCCCGGTGAAATATCCGGTCCAAATTTATATTCATAGCCGAGTTGCTTAAACCAGTCAATCACTGGTTGCTCGGTTAAATTTTGTTCAGTTAATCTCATATTTTAGTTAATAACTAAAAACTAATAGTGAAAAGTTATTACGACTTTCTTTTTAATGTTTTAATGCTTAAGACAAGCATTTTAACTAATTCTTCGCAATCAATATATAATGACTCAAACATCTCTTTATTGAGATAACCTCCGTCTTTTAAAATTTCCAGCCAATAAATTGTTTCATTTGCTTCTTTTAGTGCCACGCTCATCTTATTGATAAAATCAGCTTTTGATTGTCCAAATTCGGCTTCTCTTATCAAAGCACCTACAGCCGTTCCCGATTTCAAAATTTGCTTGCTCAAAACAAATTCTTTCTTCTCTTTAGTCAAAAACTGATAAAGCCTTACAATTCTTATGGCAAATTTATAACTTTTTATTTTCAAAACACTTTCTCTCATAAACTTTTATTTATTCACTCTTCATTCTTCACTATTAACTATTCACTCTTATCTCCCCGCTCATTAGTTTTGGCAAAAGCAAATCGCGGAGAGCGGCTAATTTTTGGTTTTCCTTAACCTTTTTAATAATAATTTCATAAAATTTATCAACTATATTATTAAATCTTTCAAATATTCTAAAACAAGGCAAAATTATAGGCATATTTGCTAAATCTTCGTATTTAATAACAGGCATTTTTGTGCCTGAAGCTCTCGTCGTGGCATAATTAATCGTTGCCCCAGAAAATAGAATAGTAATTAAAAACGAATAAAATTCAAGTTTTTGAGGGAATATTACAAAAACTGATTGATTAGTAACCCCATCAAAAGGCGCAATTACTACCTTATGAAAATACGGTCTAACTGCACCGAATAAAATATCTCCTTTATAAAATTTTAGTGCCGATGTTTTAATTTCTTCTCCCTTTCCATAATCTTTTATGGCTAAACTTTTTTGAGGAAATCTTCCTAAGTCTAATAGTTTTAAATTTTTCCATTCCTCAAATTTTTTAAATTTTTCTTTTCGCAAAACCATAATTTTCCCTAAAGCAGACACCTTCCACCCTTTCGGAATCTTCCCTAATTCTGAATCTACAAATTTTGTCTTTTTCCAACCTGGAAATCTGAATTTTACAAACCATTCCTTAAAAATCGCTTGTGCCATTTCCTCCAAAGTTTTAATAATTTTATTATTCAACTCAATCTTATCATCAAAAGCCGAAAGAATATCAGCAATCCGTTTTTGCTCGTTGAGGTCTTTTGGGTAAAAAATTTCAAGATCTCTAAGATATTTCAAATGCCTTTCGTATCCATAACTTTTTAAATTTTTAATTGCCCGCTTTAATAAATAATAAAAAAACGCTTTATCTAACGATTTATTATCTATTGGTTCTAATATTTGAATTCCATCTGCTCCGATTGCAAATTGATGATTAATTAATCTCAATCTTATTGTGTGATCCCCAAATAAAACTGCCGGAAGCAATCCTTTATATATAGCATTTAAATCATCTGTATAGCCAGAAATATAATCTGACCCCTGATCATACACTGGAATCGCGCCTTTTGTTTTGTATTCGCTTACTTTAATTTTTCTACCAAAAGATCTTGAAACTTGCATAATTTCCCCCAACTTCACCTTCCGCCAAGTTTTAGGGTGTAACGATAAAGTATCTGACATTTTATTCTTGATATTCGCGATATTTATCCTCTGCTATTTTGTCAGCCCTTTTTGCTAATTTGGAATTGTGTGGATGGTGAAAATAATTAACTTTACTGAAGCGCCTCTCCAGTATTTTAGCTTCATCAAATAGCGAACGAATATGTTCTTTTCTCATCCGATATTCCCCAGTCATCCATTTCACTACCAGTTTACTATCCATCCAAACCTCCACATTCCCCCTCGTAATCGCGCTAGCCTTATCCAAGGCAAAAATCAGACCACGAAATTCTGCCTCCGGCACAGTGCACTCGCCTAAATACTTACTGAATTCTTGTTCGTTTCCTTCTTCATCAATAATCAAAACACCACAAGCCGCCTTACCTCTGCCTGCCCGTCCCTTTATATGGGCTTCCGGAATATGACAACAGGCGTCAACAACGATTTTTGTGATTTTTGCGCTTAGTGTAGTCATT
>Ga0209102_1000827_pt1 | contig 18755 bp, 17 predicted proteins | sample ConPoolayeHmetaG_FD_185483 | JGI IMG/M metagenome (GOLD analysis project Ga0209102, IMG submission 185483) | Hot spring microbial mat communities from California, USA to study Microbial Dark Matter (Phase II) - Cone Pool mat layer H metaG... ...
CCTTACGGCAATATTGAAGACCCTTTTGACATGTGTCAAATGGCCATTGCTGCGGGAGCGAGCTATGTAGCTCGATGGCGTTCTACGGATGGTAAGTCCATTGCCAACTCTATAAAGAAAGGAATTCAAACCAAAGGCTTAGCCTTTATTGAAGTCCTGTTGCAATGCCCAACTAATTTCGGACGTTATGTCCTGAAAACGAGTAATCCGCAAGAAATAATTAAATGGATTAAGGAGCATACGGTTACTCAACAAAAAGCGCAAGAATTATCTCCCTCCGAATTAGTTGGTAAATACGTTATTGGCGAATTTATCCATCGGCCGGAACGGACAGGCATTGTCGCCCGGTATCAAGAATTCTTAAAAAAATATATGAAGGAGTAAGCGATGGCGAGGCAAGAAATTAGGTTTGCTGGTTTCGGAGGACAAGGATTACTTCTGGCTGGCATAATTTTAGGGAGAACTGCGGCCATATACGCTGGAAAACACGCCGCGCAAACCCAATCTTATGGGACAGAAGCCAGAGGAGGAGCAAGTCAATGTAATGTGGTTATCGCCGACGAGGAAATCACTTATGTGGGCGTGGTCAATCCCGATGTCTTTGTCGTGATGTCCCAGGAAGCTTACGATAAACTGATCGGGGAAGTTAAAAAGGGAGGTTTAGTTTTTTTTGATGTTGATCTCGTCAAAATTAAAAAGGATTTACCTCTGCAACAAATACCTATTCCAGCCACCAAAGCCGCGACCGAACTGGGGAGAACGATGGTGGCCAATGTGGTCATGCTGGGAGCGCTGATCGAGGGAACAAAAATTATTGAGGTTGATTTAGTAAAAAACTGCCTGCGGGAAAGCGTCCCGGAAGGCACAGAAGAGTTGAACCTTATGGCTTTCGATAGGGGTCGATCTTTATATCAAAATCATGCCAGAGAGTGGGCCGGCAGCAATAATTAAAAATTAAAAAAGGAGAGCCAATGGCAAATTTTATGGGTTATGCCCGTCCGCGCGGGCGCGTAGGGACAAGAAATTATTTAGCCATTATTCCTACTGTGTTTTGTGCCAATGAAGTAGCCTTCCAGATCGCCCGGCAATTTCCTAATGGCCGTCCCATTCTCCACCACCAGGGCTGTGCCCAATTAAAACCAGATGTTGAACAAGTGACCCGCACTTTAATTGGTCTGGGCACAAACCCTAATGTGGGCGGAGTCTTACTTGTCGGCTTGGGATGTGAGAGTGTATCTCTGGCTGCCGTTTACCAAGGTTTGAAAAAGAGTGGCCAGGAAGTAGCCCACCTTACCATCCAATCATTAGGGGGCCTGAAGAATTCTATTAAAAAAGGAATTGATTTAGCAGCTAAAATTAATAAAAAGATGAAAGAGATGAAAAGAAAACCTTTCCCCCTCAGTCGTTTGGTTTTGGGGATTAAGTGCGGTTCTTCAGATGCCTCTTCTGGTTTAGTGAGTAACCCAGCGGTGGGATTGGTGGCTGATGAAATAATTCTCCAAGGCGGCACGGTAGTCTTCGGCGAAACGACGGAATTTTTGGGCGCAGAGCATCTTCTGGCCCGGCGCGCAATTAATGAAGAAGTTGCCAACAAAATCCTTTTTATTGTGGAAAGAATGGAAAATAGAGTAAAAGCTGTGGGCGTAGACTTGCGGGGAGCCCAACCAACGCCAGGGAATATGCGGGGAGGAATTACTACCATTGAAGAAAAATCACTGGGAGCTATATGTAAATCAGGGTCGCGGCCGATAGACGGCGTCTTAGAGTACGGGGAAGTGGCTCCGCCCAAGGGTCTTTACATCCTTGATTCACCAGGAAAAGAAGCAGAAATTATGACTGGCCTGGCCGCAGCGGGAGCAAATATAATAGTCTTTTCTACCGGAGGAGGCGCCCCCCAGGGCTTCCCCTTGGTTCCCGTGATTAAAGTGGCGGGCAATCCTCAAAAGTGTCTAACCATGAAAGACCACATAGATGTAGACGCCAGTGGTGTGCTTACTGGAAATTTATCCCTACCGGAAGTAAAAGAAAAAATAATGGCTAAAATCTTAAAAGTTAGTAGCGGCCAAAAAGCCCAAGCCGAAAAATTAAAGTACGATCAGACTGCCGAAATATATATCACCGGACCCACTGTTTAAACTATCAAAAAGTAGAGAGGAATTTATGCTCATCCTTCAAGAAAAAAAGCATATTCTGACTATAACAATAAATCGTCCCGCCGCCTTGAATACTCTAAATCAAGACCTAATTTTCCAATTAACAACGGCGTTAAATAAAGCGAGCCAGAATCCAGACCTTCGGGTAATAATCATCACCGGCGCTGGAGATCGAGCCTTTATAGGGGGAGTTGATGTGCGCGCTATGAAAGATCTTGACCCGGCAGGTGCAGAAAAGTTTATAACTGACTTACATAAATGTTTTTTAGCGATCCGGCAATCACCCAAAATAGTTATTGCCTCCATCAATGGATACGCTTTGGGTGGAGGATTAGAATTGGCTGCTTCATGCGATCTACGCCTGTCCTCTGAACGCGCGCAATTTGGTATGCCTGAGGTCAAAGTGGGCATTCCCTCTGTGATCGAGAGTGCTCTCCTTCCTCGTCTAATAGGCCTTGGGCCAGCGGCCGAATTAGTGTACACTGGGCAAATGATCGATGCTCAGGAAGCTTGGCGGATAGGCTTAGTAAACAAAGTTGTCCCCCATCAAGAATTAGCCACCACCACCTACCAGTTGGCCAAGCAACTCCTCCTTAACGCCCCCACGGCTTTAATTATCCAGAAAAAACTTATTGCCCAATGGCTAGAACTACCGCTTAGCCAAGGAATAGAAGCTGGTATCAACGCTTTTAAAGAAAGCTATAAAACCGGTGAACCTCGCGAAGGCATGGAAGCTTTCTTAGAAAAGAGAAAGCCCTCTTACGCAATAAAAGAGGATTAATAAAAAAAGGAGGAGAGGACTATGCCTAAGAAATCAGTACTTTTACTTTTGGCGACGATTATCTTATGGTCAACTTCCCTTCTGGCTGCGGAAATTGGGCAAGGGGTCCAAGTCACTTTTTTAGGGCACGCTGCTTTTAAAATCACTTCTCCTCAGGGAGTAGTGGTTTTAATCGATCCATTTTTAAAGAACAACCCGAAAACCCCCGCCGCTATGAAAGAAGTGGAAAAGGCGGACCTTATCTTAGTGACCCATGGCCATGGCGATCATTTAGGTGATGCTATTTCTATTGCGCAAAAAACAAACGCTACCGTAATAGGTATAGCTGAGCTAGCCGGATATATAGGCAAAAAAGGTGTTAAGAACATAGTCCGCATGAACAAAGGAGGAAGTTATACATTTAAAGGAATCCGCGTTACCATGGTCAACGCGCAACATAGTTCTTCAATTACTGAGGGAGATCAAGTTATTTATACGGGTGAACCAACAGGTTTTATAATTCGTTTTGAAAATGGCTTTACTGTTTACCATGCTGGCGACACCGCGGTAATGTCCGATATGAAAATATTTGGGGATATTTATAAGCCCGACCTAGCGCTTTTACCTATTGGCAGCCACTTTACTATGGATCCTAAAGAAGCTGCCTACGCTTGTCAATTGCTGCGCCCCAAATATGTAATACCTATGCATTATGGAACTTGGCCCCTGCTGACTGGAACAGCTGAAGAGTTTACCAATTTAATGAAGGAACAGCCCCAAGTAAAAGTTATTGTTTTGCAGCCGGGAGAAACTCTCAAATAATAGCCGAGGTAAAAATGTACGGATATACAGGTAGAATCCTTTGTATAGATTTAACCTCTCAAAAATATAATATAGAAAATTTTGATGAAAATATGGCCCGCAAATTTTTGGGAGGAAATGGCTTTGCTGTTAAAATACTCTATGACCGTCTTTCTCCAGGTGTTGATCCTTTTTCTCCCCAAAACATGATAGTTTTTGCCGTAGGTCCCATCACTGATACCCCTCTGCCAAGTACCAGCCGGGGTTATGTAGCCACCAAGTCTCCTCTTAACCATCTTTATTTTGATTCCACTTTCGGCGGCCGTTTTGCTATAACTCAAAAAAGAACCGGCTTTGAAGCCATCGTCATTTCCGGGAAAGCTCCCCAACCCACCTATCTCCTGATAGATGAAGAAGGGGCAAAATTTAAGCCAGCTTCCGCCCTTTGGGGAAAGCTGACCAAAGAAACATGGTCAGCTATTCAGGCAACCGAGGGGGAAGATACCGATGTAGTCGCTATCGGACCAGCAGGGGAAAAATTAGTCCGCTTTGCCTCTCTTACCCACCACTGGCGTGGGCGAGAAGGAGTAGCTGGCCGCGGCGGTATAGGAGCTGTCTTAGGTTCTAAAAATCTCAAAGCGGTAGCAGTCAAAGGAAAACGGAAAACAGAAATGGCCGACCCCAAAAGTTTGCAAGACCTAATTGCCTCCCGCAGAGATTTCTTGGAAAAGGGAACGGCTGGTTTAAAAAACTTAGGGACTCCCGTATTAGTAAACATGATTAATACGATCGGGGGATTGGGCGTGCGCAATGCCCAGCAGGAATACAGTTCTCGGGCCATAGAGATCAGCGGAGAAAGAATAAAAGAACTTTATTTCGCCCGACATGATACGTGCTTTGGATGCCCTATTGCCTGCGGTAAAACACTCCAACTACCTCCCGAGATGGGTAACCTGCGCTGGAAAATGCCTGAATATGAGACTCTTTACTCCTTGGGCTCAATGTTGGAAATTTGGGATCCGCTTCCCTTACTTAAGCTTAATTATCTTTGCGATCAATGGGGGTTGGATACCATCAGTATGGGCGTAACTATTTCCTTTGCTCTGGAAAGTTTTGAGAAAGGTCTGTTGACTCCTCAGGACGCCGGCGGTAAAATTCTCCGCTTTGGAGACGCCCCCTTAATCCTGGAATTAGTAGAAGAAACTGCTCAGCGAAAAGGATTAGGAAATCTCTTGGCTGAAGGGTCTTATCGCTTGGCGGAACGTTTAGGAAAGAAAGCCGCAGAATTTTTATATTGCGTAAAAAAATTAGAAATTGCTGGTCACTCGGCCCGGGCCCTGAAAGGGATGTCTATTGGTTATGCCACGGCCACCAGAGGAGGTAGTCACCATGATGCTCGGCCAACCCTGCAATACGCTGGGGAATTTGACCGAACCAAAACGGCTAATCAACCCCTTTTCGCTGTGCGTACTCAAAATTTCAGTGCTTTTGACGACTCCCTCACTCAGTGTCGCTTCGCCAGCGAGCGCGGGTTTGGAGGTTTAATTAATGAAAACTATGTAGCGATGGTGCAGGCGGTTACTGGCTGGGAAGTAAATTTGGACGAGCTGGAACGGATAGGAGAACGAGTCTATAATCTGGAAAGAGCTTTTAACTGCCGGGAGGGTATTTCCCGAAAAGACGACCAACTTCCTTTCCGTGTCCAAAATGAACCTATTCCTTCTGGTCCTTCCCAAGGAATGTACTGCCCTCCAGAAGAGTTAGAGAAGATGCTTGATGAGTATTATCATCTGCGGGGCTGGGATAGCCAGGGAATTCCATCTCCTGCACGTCTGCAACTTTTAGGTCTGGAGGAAGTGGCTAAGGATTTAAAACAAATTATTTCCCGCAAATAAGGTTAAAGACAAATAATACTCCTGCGGGTAAAAGGAGAAAACGCAGAGCTACGTGGATAAAACTTGACAAAACTTAACCAAAATAAGTTATATTCTAAAAAAGAAAAAAATTTAGTTAGGTGGTGATTTTTCGCGAGATGAATTCTTTTAAGACCAATAAAATAATGACTGCTGCCGAAGCTGTGCGCCGCTTTGTATTCGATGGGGCTATCGTAGGCATGGGCGGTCAGACCATCGGGCGATGCGCCATGGCCTTTATCCATGAAATAGTGCGGCAAAAGAAAAAGGATCTTACCTTAGTTGGTTGCAATTTGGGCATGAACATGGACATCTTGGTCGGCGCCGGCTTAGTTAAAAGGACGGAATGTGGCACGGGCAATCTGGAACGCTTCGGGACAGCTTTTTCCTGGCGTCGGGCAGTGGAAGCGGGATCTCTGGAAAACGAAGACTATAGCCATCTGGCCATGGTCACTCGTTTTCTGGCCGGAGAGATGGGCGTACCTTTTATGCCCATTCGCTCATTATTGGGAACTGACATCTTGGCGAAAAAATCTGCCGGCACCGGTAAGAAATATGAAATTATCCCCAACCCTTGGGATCCCCAAGATCGGGTAGTCCTCCTTCCTGCTCTCCAACCAGATGTTTCTATTATCCATGTGCAAAAGGCAGACGAAGAAGGGAATTTAATTATTGAAGGGTTTTTAACCCATGAACCGGAAATGATCCGTGCTTCTAAGGCCGTAATTGCCTCTTGTGAAGAAATTATTCCCGCGGAAGAAGTTCGCCGTTATCCGGAGAGAACGACGATTCCTTATGTTTATGTCCAAGCCCTTGTTCTCCAGCCCTGGGGGGCTCATCCAACTTCGGTCTATCGCTATTACATGCATGATATTGACCATCTCCGGGAATATCAGCGTTGCGCCCGGGAAGGGGGAGTTGTTTATGCTGATTATCTTGATAAATACATTTACTCTTGCGCCAATTTTGAGGAGTATTTAGAGAAAGTTGGGGGCTGGCAAAAATACCGAAAGCTAAGGCAAGAAATGATGAAAATGGTTTAATGGAGGAGGTTTATCTGTGGCTATAAACTATAAACCTGATGAGCTTATGATTATCGAATCTGCTCGCCATATTAATGATGGAGAAATCGTCTTCGCCGGTACAGGATTACCTTTAGTGGCGGCTATGTATGCCCAAAAAACCCATGCTCCTCATATGTGCTTTGTTATTGAAACTGGACCGATTGCTCCTCAGGTTCTCCCTGTACCCACTTCTGTCTCTGACCCCAAAGGCATGCATCGGGCGGCGAAATTAGGCACTCTGCGGGAAGTCCTGGGCTGTCTTTTGCAAAGGGGACTGGTGGACGTTGGTTTCTTGGGTGGAGCCCAAATTGACCAATTTGCCAACATAAACAGCACGGTTATCGGTGATTATCAACGCCCCAAGATTAGATTTCCGGGAAGCGGGGGCGCTAATGATATTGCCTCCCACGCTAAAAGAATATTGATTATCTGCCGCCATGAGAAGCGTCGGTTTCCCGAAGAATGCGCTTATATAACCAGCCCTGGTTATTTATCTGGACCGGAGGGCCGGAAAGAAGCTGGCTTAAAAAATGCCTACCCGGATATAACTGTGGTTACTGATTTGGCCGTCATGGCTGTAGATAAAAAAACGGGAAAGTTACAAGTTATAAAATTAATGCCTGGAGTGACTTTAGAACGGGTGCAAGAAAACACGGGCTTCCTGCTAAACTCGCTACCTAATCCATCCACTGTAGCCTTACCTACTGAGGAAGATTTACGAATTCTCCGCGAAGAAGTAGACCCCGATGGAGAATATTTAGGAAAGGAAGACTAAATAATGGCTGAAAGAAAGAAGATCATTATTGCCGAAGATATTGAGGGCGCGGGAATTGAAAGGTTAAAAGGCAAATATCAGGTCAACGCCGATCCCGACCTGTGGAAAAAAATTCCCGAACTTGAAAAGACCTTGATCGATGCCGAAGGCTTAATAGTTCGCAATATGACCAAAGTAAATGCTGAGCTCCTCGGCGAAGCTAAAATTTTAAAAGTTATCGGTCGGGCTGGAGCTGGTTTTGACAATATTGATGTCTCCGCAGCTTCGCAGCAAGGAATTGTTGTCTGCTACAGTCCTGAAGAAAACGCCGTGTCGGTAGCGGAACATGTCTTCGGCCTTATTCTTGCTTTAGCCCGCAAGATCCCGGCGGCAGATCGCTCAGTAAAAAATGGCGGTTGGGAAAGGAAAAAATATCATGGATACGAATTAATGGGTAAAACCTTGGGCATCCTGGGATTAGGTAAAATAGGTTTTCGGGTGGCCTTGAGAGCCAAGGCTTTTGGCCTGCGCCTTTTGGCCCACGATGCTTATTTATCTAACACCAGCCTGCCCGTCACTGAATCGGGGGCTAAACTCGTCTCTTTGGACGAGCTTTTGACTCAAGCGGACTTTTTAACTATTCATCTTCCCCTTACCAAAGAAACTAAAGGCCTGCTTAATCGCCAAGCTTTTCAAAAAATGAAACCAACTTCTTTTTTAATAAATACTTCCCGGGGCGAAGTGCTGGTTGAAGAAGATTTGTATCAAGCCTTAAAAGAGGGGAAAATTGCTGGAGCAGCCCTCGATGTGCGGGCGGAAGAACCGCCGGCTAAAGAGAGTCCCCTGCATGGATTAGAAAATGTAATCTTAACCCCCCATACCGCGGGCTTAACTTATGAAGCTCAAGAAAAAGTAGTGGCGGCGGTGGCTGAAGACGTTGATCGGGTGCTCAGTGGCCAACCAGCTTTACGCTTTGTAAATTTCCCCCTTCCCCGATGAAAGCACAAAAGCTATAGGAATCAAAGAAGTACAAGGAATGATGGAATAATGGAATATTGGAATATTGGGTAAAAAAGGAATGGAAGAAAGGAAGAATATAATGGCAAAGAAATATGTTTATTTTTTCGGTGCTGGTAAAGCTGAAGGCAATAGTAAAATGAGAGATTTATTGGGAGGCAAGGGATGCGATTTGGCTGAGATGACCAATCTCAAAATCCCTGTCCCTCCGGGTTTCACCATCACCACAGAAGTTTGTACCGCCTACTATAAAAATAAGAAGAAATATCCCCCTGGATTGAAAGAACAGGTTGAAAAAGGTTTGCGCCAAATAGAAAAAGTAATGGGTGCTAAATTTGGCGATCCCCAGAATCCCCTGCTTCTTTCCGTAAGGTCAGGGGCCAGAGTTTCCATGCCCGGCATGATGGATACGATTCTCAATTTAGGCCTTAATGACCAAACTGTGCAAGGCTTGATCACCAACTCCGGAGACGAACGCTTTGCTTATGATTCTTACCGGCGTTTTATTCAAATGTACAGCGATGTGGTCTTAGGAGTTAGCCGGGATAAGATGGAAGAAAAAATTAGCGAAAAGAAAAAACAAAAAGGGGTCACCTTAGATATAGAGCTATCTGCTGCCGATTGGAAAGAATTAGTGGCCGAGTTTAAGGAAATCGTGAAACAAGATACTGGAAAAAGCTTTCCGGATGATCCGCAAAAACAACTCTGGGGAGCTATTAGCGCCGTCTTCGAATCATGGAACAATCCCCGGGCCATCACTTATCGGCAATTAAATAAAATTCCCGACGATTGGGGCACGGCCGTAAATGTACAAGCTATGGTCTTCGGCAATATGGGCGGAGAAAGCGCTACAGGTGTAGCTTTTACTCGTGATCCAGCCACAGGGGAAAAAGTATTCTTTGGCGAATTTTTACCCAATGCCCAAGGCGAAGACGTAGTTGCTGGGATTCGCACGCCCCAGCCGATTAATTTGGCCCGCAAGACGGATCCGACTTTGGTCTCCATGGAGGAATTACTGCCTAAAGCTTACAAGGAACTGGTGCAGATTAAGGATAAATTAGAAAAGCATTTTAAAGATATGCAGGACATCGAGTTTACTGTTCAGCAGGGGAAACTCTGGATGCTCCAGACCCGTACGGGTAAACGTACAGCTTTTGCTGCTTTGCGCATCGCCGTTGATATGGTGGAGGAAAAATTAATTGATAAAAAAACGGCCTTGCAGCGCATTGACCCAGATTCTTTAAACCAGCTTTTGGCGCCTATCTTCGATCCGCAGGCTAAGAAAGAAGCCATTAAAGCGGGACGATATTTAGCACGCGGATTAAATGCTGGACCAGGAGCGGCCTGTGGTCGGGCTGTATTTACCCCGGAACGGGCCATGGAATTGAAGAAGCAAGGAGAAAAAAGTATTCTGGTGCGCATCGAAACCTCTCCAGAAGATATTCACGGCATGAATGCGGCCGAAGGAATTTTAACTTCTCGGGGCGGCATGACTTCGCATGCTGCCTTAGTTGCCCGAGGCATGGGCAAACCCTGTATTGTCGGCTGCGGAGCTCTCAACATTGATTATGCGACTGCTTCTATGGAAGTTAATGGTCGCGTCATCAAAGAAGGGGATTTCATTTCTATTGACGGCACAACGGGCGAAGTTCTGGAAGGCCAAATTCCTACCAGCTCTTCGGAAATAGTGCAAGTGCTTATCGAAAAAAAGATTGCTCCCCAAGACTCCCTTCTTTACCAACATTTTGCCAAATTAATGTCCTGGGCTGACGAAGTAGCTGATCTGGGTGTGCGCACTAACGCCGATACGCCGCGGGATGCTACGGCTGCCCGACAGTTCGGGGCTACGGGAATCGGGCTTTGCCGTACCGAGCATATGTTTTTTGAAAAAGAACGGATTGCTGCCGTGCGCGAAATGATCTTGGCCGATACAGCCGAAGAACGGCGCCGCGCTTTGGCTAAAATTCTACCAATGCAAAAGAATGACTTCGTGGCCATCTTCGAAGCCATGAACGGTTTTCCCGTCATTATTCGCACCTTGGATCCACCCCTCCATGAATTTCTCCCCCATACTGATCGGGAGATCGAAGAATTAGCCCAGGAAATGGGGGTAGAATTTAAAAAGTTGAAAGAAAGGGCGGAAAGTTTAAAAGAAGCGAATCCCATGTTGGGACACCGGGGATGTCGCCTGGGCATCAGCCATCCGGAAATTACGGAGATGCAAGCGCGCGCTATTTTCGAAGCCGCCTGTGAAGTGGCTCAAAGAGGGATAAAGGTAATTCCCGAAGTGATGATTCCTTTGGTAGGGCATGTAAATGAACTGCGGGCGCAAAGGGCGATCGTCGATCGAGTAGCCAAGGAAGTAATGGCCCAAACCAAGACCAAGATAAAATATATGGTGGGGACGATGATTGAACTACCTCGGGCCGCTATTACGGCAGATCAAATAGCTACGGTCGCTGATTTCTTTTCTTACGGTACTAACGATCTTACCCAAACGGTCTTTGGCCTTTCTCGAGATGATGCCGGTAAATTCCTGCCCTTTTATCGGGAAATAGGCATTTTAGACTTTGATCCTTTCGTCTCTATTGACCGGGAAGGCGTGGGCGAAGCCATGCGTTTAGGGGTCGAAAAAGGGCGTAAAGCTAATCCTAAATTAGAAGTAGGCATCTGTGGCGAACACGGCGGTGACCCTTCATCCATTGAATTCTGTCAAATAATTGGCTTGGATTATGTATCTTGTTCACCTTACCGTGTGCCCATTGCCCGTCTGGCTGCCGCCCAAGCTGCTTTAAAATATCCCCGGCGCAAAAAGAAATAAAAAAAAGAGGTGCTTATGTATAAAAGAGCGGTAAAAATTCTGGAGGCCAGAATTGGCTTAATCTCCAACAATGAAAAGCTAATAACTGAACCGAGGTATTTTGAAGGTCAAGTAATGGAATCTCTCCTCACGGATATCCATTCTATCCAACCAATACCCTATACAGATGATTTGGATGCTTATTTTGTGGTCATAGATGATCCCCAGCTCGAGCCCCAAGTAAAGATTACCGAAAAGGTCTGCTATTGCACGGGAGACTTCACGCGCTACGAAAAAGAATGTTCGGACAATCGCTACTCCCTTTTTGGAAACTTGGGCCTCTTCTTCAAATATCTCCTCGTTACTCTGGAAAGGTATCACGATATTTACAGCTTCCACGCCAGCTCTATGTTCAGTCCTCGCCGCAATACGCTTTTGCTCGTCGTTGGCGGCGCAGGAGCAGGGAAAACCGTTTTCTTGCTCAAAGGATTAGAAGATGACTGGAGAATCTTTAGTACCGAGATGACCCATTTCCGTTTCACGGAAAAAGGTTATGAATTTTATATGGGCTCTCTTTATGACAATATCCGCTTGGGTAATTTGATCTATGATTTTCCGCGAGCTAAAGAGAAATTGAAAGTGGAAATACCTGCCGGGGTGACGGATATTTGGGGGCACAAAATTGCTATTGATATGGGCCATATAGCCGCTGAACCTCGCTATCTTAACCCCCAAGTGACTATTATCGATGCGCGGATCGAATCCGGGAGGGAAACCCCCATTGTCAAGACGATTACCCGTCAAGAAAAAATTGTCAAGATCCTCTTTGACAACGCCACTGAAAAACTTGGTCCTACTCTCATTTTCTATGATAAAATCCCCGTAGAGAGCTTCGATACCCCGGAATTAATGCGCAAACGTCTGCAAGTGATGTACCGCTTCGTAAAAGAAGTCAAAATAAACACGGTCAAGTCAGTCTTGGCTGGAGCAAAAAACTGCATGGAGGGAATTTAAAATGAGCGTAAAAGCTTTTGATGGCGTATTTGAAATGCCTCTTCCCGGACGGACGGTTAAGCCCCGGAAAGAAGGCGTAACCATGATCATCGATAAAGGCTTGGGATTATCAGCCACTCAAGACCTGCTAGAGTCGGCAGCCGATGCCATAGACTTTATCAAATTAACTTTCGGGACTAGCGCCTTTTTGGACATCGATTATCTCATGGAAAAAGTGGAGATGGTTAAAGATTACGATATCTGGATTTGCCCGGGCGGAACTTTCCTGGAAGTGGCCGTTTGGCAAGGCACTTACCCCAAATACCTCAAGCGCTGCAAAGAGATTGGTTTCAATGCTATCGAAGTCTCGGATGGGACCATTGAAATCGATATGCAGACCAGGGCAGACTGTATTAAACGGGCAGTGGATATGGGTTTTATGGTGGTCTCTGAAGTGGGCAAAAAAGATCCCGATGATAAAGTGGCTACTGAAAAATTGCATGAAGAAATTGCTGCTGATTTGCGCAATGGAGCTTTTAAAGTAATCGTGGAAGCCCGGGAAGCTGGCAAAGGTGTGGGTATATACGATAAAGACGGAAAGCCCAAAGATGACGAAGTGGAAGCAATAATCAAAGGAGTGGATGATATTACCAAATTAGAATGGGAAGCTCCGATCAAGAATCAGCAACAGTTTTTGATCTTGCGCTTCGGGCCTAATGTGAACTTGGGGAATATACCTCCTGAAGATATCTTGGCTCTGGAAGCTTTGCGCAATGGTCTGCGCGGCGATACTTTGAAGCGCGCTTGGTTGGCCAATAAAGATTACCAAAAATAGAATATTTCTGGACGCAGATTAGCGCAGATTTTTGAGATAAAAAATTATAAAGCCTAATTCTGCGTCCTTTAATAAACCATGCCATAAAAAGGACAACTTTTATGCCCAAAACTCTATCGCAAGCTGAGCCAGGAGAAAAATTTATCACTCCCGCCAAAATCATCACCCAAACCGAGGAAGAACTCTTCTGTGTAACCACTGAAAATAAATTAGGTATATTTCTTTCGGATGCTGCCGCCCAGGCCAAAGGATGGGATAAACGTATTGTTCCGGGAGCATTAACTTTTTCTGTATCCATTGGCCTGATGGAGTCTTCCGGCATATTGGATGATGTTTTAGCTTTTTTAGGCACTGACGAGCTTCGCTTTGTGGCCCCCGTTTACATAGGAGATACTCTCCATGTAGAAGTAGAACTTTTAGAGAAACGCCTAACTAAAGCCGGTGATCGCGGGACAGTTAGGTACCGCTGGCAAACTATTAATCAAAATGGGAAAGAAGTAGCTCGGGGCATTAATACGTGCATGTTTAAAGTGGGCTTTTTGACTCCATCCTAATCTTGCTTATAGAAAAGGCTGTTGGTCTTTGGGCACCCTATCCGCCCTTCCCCTTCGGGGAAAGGTGAAGGGCAATAAAAATACAAATCATGGAGGAAAAAATTATGATGAAAAAATCTTGCTTAGCTCTGTTTTTATGTTTGTTTATTTTGTCTTTAATTTCCCCTCTTCCGGCCCAGGAAAAATACCCGAACCGACCAATTGACTTCATCTGTACTTGGGGTGTAGGAGGTGGAGCTGACCAGATGGCCCGCACTTTGAGCCATCTGACAGAAAAGATTTTGGGTGTGGCCCTGCCTGTCTCTAATATACCTGGTGCCTCTGGCAACACCGGATTAGCCAACTTGTTGGCCGCTAAAGCTGATGGCTACACTATTGCGGTCTATATAGCCGATACCTTAGCCACCATCTCCTCGGGTACTTCCCGATATAAAATTTCTGATTTTGCCTGGATAGTACGTACTCAGGTAGCACCTTCCTTCTTATTTGTTAAAAATGACAGCCCCTTTAAGACTATCCAAGACTTGCTGAATTACGCTAAAGAAAATCCCGGAAAACTAAAAGTGGGCGCAACAGGATTTGGTACTGTAGATGACATAACGGTTCGCTATTTAGGCACTAAAGGCTACAAAATGACCCTTTTGCCTATCCCCAAGCCTGGTGAAAGATATGCTTCTACTTTAGGAGGGCACTCCGAAGTTCTTTATGAACAGGCTGGAGATATTAAGCAATATCTGGATGCTAAGCAGCTTCGTCCTTTGATTATTTTCGCCCATAAACGGCACCCAGCTTTTCCAGATATTCCCTGCTCAATTGAGTTGGGGTTTGATCTTACTTTACCCCAGTTCCGATCTATAGTAACTAAAGCAGGTACGCCTCCAGAGCGCATTAAGATTTTAGCGGAGGCTTTTAAAAAGGCTATGGAAACTCCTGAATGGAAAAAATTTGCTGAAGAACAATATTTAGATCCGGAAAGTTACATGGGGCCAGATAAATTTTCATCCTGGGTGACCAAAGAGGAAGAAACCATGCGGGCCTTTATGAAAACTTTTGGCATGGTCAAATAATTTTGATTAAATACATGTCAGCATCATCTGCCTTGGCCCAAAAAAGATCTCTAAAAAATTTCCTCGGCCGGATTAAAGGAGTCATCCTTATCTTTTTAGCTGCCCTTTATCTATACTCCTTGGCCAACAGTTTAGAAGCTTTTTCTCCTCCAGGACAACTTGGTCCAGCCTTTTGGCCTAAGGTTAGTCTGCTTCTCCTTATGGCCGGCTGTTTAATCAAAGTCGGAGAGCTTTGGCGCGAAGGAAATCAAAAAATTGTCCTGGAGGAAAAAGCTCCTTTGCTTCCTCCGGTAAATGTATCTCGCTTGATCACCATGATTTGTTTAGTAATTTTTTCCGTAATCGGGATGGATTTTCTTGGTTTCCTTCTGGCCAATTTTCTTTTTCTGGTTTTCTTCATGAGCATAACTGGTCTTAAAAAGAAAGTTTCTTTGCTGCTTATTTCGTTATTCGGTACTATCCTGCTTTTATATTTATTCGTTAAGATCGTTTACCTACCATTACCTCGCGGCCAAGGAATCTTTAACGACCTTACTATTTACTTTTATCGTCTATTGCATTTGATTTGAAGGTGATAAATTGACTGGACAATTAGAATTACTCTGGACGGGGCTAATTAATACTTTTGATCCCCTGAATTTTGCTATGATTCTTATAGGGTTGATGATTGGCGTCCTGGCCGGAGCCCTTCCCGGAATTACTATGCTCAACGCCATCGTCTTAGTTCTGCCCTTTACCTACTTGATGGGCATTGTACCCTCCTTGCTCCTGATGATCGGCATTTATTGCGGCGGAATTTTTGGTGGTTCAATTACCGGAATTCTTTTCAACATTCCTGGAGATCCCATGAATGTGCCAACTACTTGGGAGGGTTATAAGTTAAATAAAAAGGGATTCGTCTCCAAAGCCTTAGGCATGGCCATTATGACCTCTGCCTTAGGAGGCTTTTTCAGTGCCTTAATTATGACTCTGGCCTCACCACCTTTTGCCAGAATAGCCCTCTCTTTTTCTACCTGCGAGTATTTCTCTGTCGTCTTTTTAGGATTGGCCAGCGTAGTAGTTATCGGCACACGTTCCTTAGGCAGCGCTTTAATATCCTTATCTATCGGCATATTTTTAGGCACTATTGGTATGGATGATATATACGGCATTCCCCGTTTTGCCTTCGGCTCCCGCATTATGGAAACAGGGATTAATTTTATTACCGTATTAATTGGTTTATTCGCCATCGGTGAAGTCCTTGATCAACTTTCTCTTCAGGGAAAAGAATCTGGTGAACTTACCGCCCGCCTTAGGCCGAAAACAGAACTTCCGCGCTTCGGCGAAATATGGGCTTTACGATCCACGATTCTGCGGGGTTTAGGGGTTGGCGTCATTATTGGGGCTATTCCAGGAGCCGGGGCCACCGTGGCTTCTTTCGTGAGCTACGGTGTGGAAAAACAATTTTCTAAACACCCTGAAAAATTTGGCACAGGTTGCTGGGAAGGACTGGTCGCTTCAGAAACGGCTATCAACGGTTCTACTGGAGGAGCCATGATTCCCTTATTAACTTTGGGCATTCCCGGAAGTGGCGCTACTGCCGTAATGCTGGGAGCTTTCCTTCTCCATGGCGTTCAACCTGGCCCTCTTCTTTTCACCAAGACTCCGGAATCTGTATATACCATATTTGTTGGCATGCTCATCTGTAACCTGATCATGATCCTTACCGGACTAATTACGGCCCGCTTCTTTTCCGAATTAATGCGCGTACCCGAAAATATTTTAGGCGCTTTTATTATTACTTTCTGCCTTATTGGTGCTTTTGCCTTGCGCAATGATATGGCCGATGTATGGTTCATGGCCATATTTGGCATCTTAGGTTATTTTATGCGGCGTTATGGTCTCCCCATTCCCCCTCTGATTCTGGGCGTAATTTTGGGACCTCTGGCGGAAAGTTACTTTCTCACCACTATGATTGGGGAGGCTAATAATATTTGGGTATTCTTCCGTCGTCCTGTTAGTGCCTCACTTTTGATTCTCTCTTTGGCTATCTTTATTTGGCCTTTAATGTCCAGCTTCTGGAAAAAAAGAAAATAATTAAAAAATGACTTTAGCTAAAAGATCTATAACGGTAGTTTTAGGCGTTTTAGGGGTAGATGCCCATGTAGTAGGCAATAAGATCATGGCCCACGCCTTGGAAAAAGAAGGTTTTAAAGTAGTCAACATTGGTACTTTTTCCACCCAGGAGGATTTTATCAAAGCAGCCATCGAGACTGCTGCTGATGCTATCTTGGTCGGCTCTCTTTGCGGACATGGGGAATTAGAATGCCGCGGATTCCGAGAAAAATGTATAGAAGCTGGGATCGGGGATATTCATCTGGTAGTGGGCGGAAATTTAGTCGTCGGTAAGCAAAATTGGCCAGAGGTGGAGAAGCGTTTCTTAGAAATGGGGTTTAACCGGGTTTATCCCCCGGGTATTTCGCCCAAAAAAGTCATCGAAGATTTGAAAAATGATTTGCAAATGCGCCATGATAAATTTAAATAAAGGAATTTAGCTGCTTAACCTTTACCTATGACCCTTTGATATGTCTTTAGCTCTCTTAATCGATTTTGGCAGTACCTTTACGAAAATTTTAGCTGTGGACTTGGATAGGGAAGAAATCTTAGCCTATGCGCAAAGTCCGACAACTGTGGAGACTGATATCACCATTGGATTGCGTCGCGCCTTGGACCTTTTGCCCAAGCCCATAGCCCGAAGACCATGTGCTTGCAAATTAGCGAGTAGTAGCGCGGCCGGCGGCTTACGCATGGTGACTATAGGTCTAATTCCTGATCTCTCTGCCGAAGCAGCTCATCGAGCCGCCTTGGGCGCCGGAGCTAAAGTCATCAAGATTTACTCTTTCCGGCTATCGCAAAGCGAACTTGCGGAATTAGAGAAACTTGCGCCAGACATCTTGCTCTTGGCCGGTGGTACAGATGGAGGCAATCGCCAAGTTATCGTAGAAAACGCTCGGCTATTAGCCCAGAGCCGCATAAATTGCCCTATCTTAATTGCTGGTAATAAAGCAGCGGCTGATGAAGTAAATGAGATACTCATCTCCTCCGGCAAATCTCCGCTAATTACGGAGAACGTGTTGCCCGAAGTGAATGTTTTGAATGTTGAACCCGCCCGCCAAATGATTCGGCAGGTATTTATGGATAGAATAATCGAAGCTAAAGGATTAAAAAAAGCAGAAGCCTTTGTAGAAGGGATCGTCATGCCTACCCCTACGGCTGTGCTCAAAGCTGCGCAATTATTAGCTCAAGGGATTGGTTCCGAAAAAGGTTGGGGAGATTTAATAGTGATTGATATTGGAGGAGCTACCACTGATGTTCATTCGGTTGGGGCCGGACAACCCTCGCAGCCAGGGATTATGCTCAAAGGACTCCCGGAGCCTTTGGCTAAGCGGACCGTAGAAGGGGACTTGGGGATTAGATATAACGCCCTTTCAATTCTGGAAATTTGTGGGCCAGAAAAAATTTTGAAAAATGCTCAACTTCCGCATCCTGAGCTTAACCTCGAGGTTGCCAAACTTTCGCAAAAAGTGGAGATTCTTCCGGAATCTGCGGCGGACTTAGATTTGGATTTGGCTTTGGCTTCTTGTGCTGCCCAAGTGGCTATGGCCAGACATGCTGGAAGAATAGACGCTCTTTGGGGCCCCCAAGGACAATATTATGTCCAATATGGAAAAGACTTAACCGCTTTTGAACATCTTATCGGGACAGGGGGAATTTTCATTCATCATCCGCAGGCTGATCATATCTTGAGAAAAACTCTCTTCTCTGCAGAAGATCCTTTTTCTTTACCCCCGAAAAATCCTTTAATTTATACGGACGCTCAATATTGTCTTTTTGCCGTAGGTTTATTAGCCGACCGTTATCCGGAAACTGCGCTGCGGATAGCTAAAAAATACTTGCGCAAATGGAATTATTAATGGGAGCATGAAATAAACGACATCTTAATGCTTGGTTCGGCAAGCCCCAGGGGCTTGCCCTACGAGAAATTAAAAAAACCTCAAATGTAGG
>Ga0209102_1000828_pt1 | contig 18728 bp, 20 predicted proteins | sample ConPoolayeHmetaG_FD_185483 | JGI IMG/M metagenome (GOLD analysis project Ga0209102, IMG submission 185483) | Hot spring microbial mat communities from California, USA to study Microbial Dark Matter (Phase II) - Cone Pool mat layer H metaG... ...
CAGCTGCTAGGGCAGAAAGCCTGAGAAATTCCCTTCTCTCCAACTTCCCCATAAAATATTTTTCCCCAACTACAGGCCAATTATAACAAAGCTTACAAATTTTTTCCAATAATTAATATTCCTTCTCTGCCTAGCTTCACTACCTTCAACCAAAATACCGGCAAAATACTTGACTCTTATCTTAGTAAAAACTATTCAAAAAATCTTCCTCTATGCTCACTCGTTTTCCTTCCCATAAGGCCTGAATAACCAAGTTGAAATCGTAAGTGGGTAAAGAATCCTTCCCTACCTTAGCTAAAATATCACCCTTCCCAATTTTTTGACCTCGTTTAACTTCTAGCCCTCCGGTTAAAAAATACTTCCAAATTAGCTTACCGTCTTCGCTGGTAAGAATAATTAATTTTTGGAGTTCATTTTCTCCCCCAAATTCTACCCAACCGGAAAAGGCAGCATAAACAGGCTCTCCTTCTGCCAAGGAAAAAGACCAATCATTAACACCATACTCCATTTGCACTAATTTTCCCTTAGTCAAGCTTTCTTTTGAAACCGGAGCTTCAAGAACAATCTGAGGATGAGAAACAGGAGAAGGAAAAAAAACTTCTCCTTGAGTTTCTGAACTAGGAGCAGAAGTAGTCTGAGAAAGAGCTTCGAGGACAACCTCTTGTTCCCGAATTTGAGAAGGAAAACTTGAGGTTGGCGGAGAAACAACCTTTCTTTCTCCCCTTTTAAATTTCAACCAATAAATACCTCCCCCAATCAAAAATAAAACTACCAATCCCAACCCTCCCCACAGAAAGAACTTAAAACTCCCTATTTTTCTTAAAGGTGGTACCGATGAAACACCCCCCTGATTTTCACCTAACCGCTCTTCCATTTGTCTCAATCATAGCTCATTTAAAAAATCATTGTCAAGCCCCCACGACTAATCCAGAACAACAACCGAGGGAAATCTAAAAGCAAATCGCTGGTTTGGTTGATTAGCGATAGCAGCCCGAATAGAGGGAGGGATATATTCTGGAGAAACAATCTCTCCCACAGGTTTAACCTCCAATTCTCGTCTCCCTATTTCCTGGAGATAACTCTCTAAAACATCAGCATCTTTTAATGAACCAATATGTTGAACTGAAATTTGTCCTGGTCTAATATTTTTCAAAAGGGTTTTTAAAACATCTTCTTTTTTCGAGTCTGTTCTCCAACCTCCACTATCGCCACCTGGCGACCAGTAAACAGATTGTAAACCTAGCCTTGCCAAAACTCCAAGGCAAACTTCGTCTCTTGAACCAAAGGGGAAACGGAAGAATCTTACCGGAATATATGTTCCTCCAAGAGCATTTAAGGCTCTCTGAAAGTCAATCACTTCTGAAACCATTCTTTCTTTTGAAACTTCTTTAAAATTAGGATGAGTGTTGGAGTGACTCCCAATTTCTAATTTCATATCAATAATCTCCCGGACAATTTCAGGATACCTCTTAATAAAATCACCGGTTAAAAATACGGTAATCCTGACGCCAAAACTATCTAGAGTTTCTTTAATCTTCCTCCAAGGTTCGGCACCAGAACCACCATCAAAAGTGACTGCCACTGCCTTTGAGGCAGGATCACCAAAAGAAATCTCGTGCGAAGCAAGAAAGTCGACATCTTCAGCCGTTAATTCAAGAAGCGTTGTTCCCTCTGCAAGAGGCTCTGAAAAGTTTGACAAATTAATTTCTATCCTCTTTGGGATTTGAGGGGGAGCTTCAGTTGGGATGAGGGTTGGAGTAGGGGTTAAAGTAGGAGTCGGGGTAGAAATTACTCCAATGGCAGCTTTCCCCGCGGTCCTAAAATTTTTATCGATATATTCTCTTAAAGGACGCCAATATTCAAGAGGGTCAGATGGATCTTCAATTGGAGATTCTCTAAAGAATAATTGATGTCTTTCTTTATACTCAAGAGTATCGCTTTCAGGCGTATCTCCCCAAGGTGCCCAAACAAGCTTATCCCAGGGAGGATTACGATTAACAAAATCATCAGAATTAAAGTCAGCGAGATCTATATTTTTCATATTATCAATCAAGCGCAAAATCTCAAATGGAGAAAACTCGCTGCTAAAGTCTATCCCCTTTTCTTTTTTAAGTTCCCAAAATAGTCTTCCCAATTTCCAAGCCGTAAAGAAAGGAGATTCTTTCATCCTCTCCGCGGCAGTAGTGACAATTGCTTTAATCATCTCTATCTGTCGTCTGCCGCGAGCGTAATCACTATCCCTGGCTCGCCAATGAACATAATTAAATGCCCGCCTGCCATTAAGATGCTGTCGGCCTTCATGAAAGTCACCCTCAAGCCAATTTTCAATCTCCCAAACATAGTTTTTGACAAAATTAGGATCAACATCGATTGTTACCCCACCTAAGGCATCAACTACTTCCCTAAAAGCTTCAAAATCCAAGGAAAAACAAAAATCAGAAGAAAGCCCTGTAGCATTCTCAAAAATCCGCCGAGCATCTTTTAAATTACCCAAAACCGTAACGGCATTAATCCTAAAAGGATAACCCTTAGAACTTACCGTTAAATCATCAACTTCTGGAGCATGAAGATCGCGAGGAACATGAAGCAAATCAATCTGACCAGACTCGGTGTCAACAGAAACAATTAGTAGTGCATCAGCTCGCCAAGAATTTGGTGGTGGAGAATCTCTTTCCTTTTCTGTCTGACGGTCTAAACCAATCAATAAAATGTTAACTCTATTCTTGTTCACTTCTAGGTTAATCCGACGCTTATAATCAGAATCTTTTTCTGCTCTCTTTTCTCTTTTTTCATTTACTTCTTTCTGGATTTTGGCAAGAAAAGCTAAATATTTTTCCTTCTCTTCTTCTGAACTTAGTATTGGTGGCTCTCCGTTCGTTGGGGATTTGGTTTGCACTGGAAAAATGAATGTCTTTTCTGGTCGGACAGCGGTCTGAGGGACTTCGATTTGAACCACTGGGGTAGAGGTTGGAAATCCCGTTACTTCTGTTACTTCTTGGGTAAGTCCACGAGTGGGCTTAACAACAATACCCTGCGGGGTCTCTGTTGGTCTTGGAGTAAAGTTTGGTTCTGGGGTATTGGTTGGTTTTGTTGGCTCTATTGGCTTTGGAGTACTTGTTGGCTCTCGAGTACTTGTTGGTCTTGAGGACGTGGGCGTTTCCCTTTGCACGGTGTCATCTTGCCTTCTTCTACAAGCGGCTGCCGCAAATCCTGCAGCCGCTAGGGCAAAAAACCTGAGAAATTCCCTTCTTCCTATTTCCTTCATAAAATCCTTTTCCCAACTACAAGCGATTTATAACAAAGCTAAAAGTTTTTTCCAATAAATATCAGTTTCGAGCCCTTAGGAGCATCTTCAATTTTCCAGCCTAACTTTTCAATCTTTCGGCGAATTTTATCGGCCTCGGACCATTTTTCCCGACGCCGAAGCTCTTCTCTCTTCGCCAATAAGTTTTTAACCTCCAGGGAAACAGGATGCTCTTTTTTTGCCTCTTTTTCTAAATTCAGCCCTAAAACGCTATCAAATTCCAAAATCAATTTTAATTTTACCATTGGTGACAATCTCGCCCTAACTATCTCCCAAGCCACTGACAAAGCTCCAGGAATATTCAAATCATCCTCAACTTTAGCTTTAAAGTCGGAGTAAAATTTTTCTCCATCATTCACACCGGAAGAAATAATTCTTCCCCCTTCTTCTTGCCAGCGACTAACACTATCAACCAAACGAAAATAAGCTTTTTGCGCCCCTCTCAACGCTTCCCAATTAAAGTCCATACCCGTCCGATAGTGAGAATTCAAAACCAAATAGCGAAAAGCCAACGGATGATAACCTTTAGCTACTAAATCCTGAACAGTATAAATATTTCCCAAACTTTTACTCATTTTTTCTCCTTTTACCGTTAACATGCCATTATGAAGCCAAAAATTAGCAGTGTGGTGACCAAAAGCACCATAACCTTGGGCAATTTCGTTAGTATGATGAACGGGAATATGGTCTTTTCCGCCGGTATGAATATCAAATTGAGAACCTAAATAATGAGTGGACATTGCCGTACATTCAATATGCCAACCAGGGAATCCCCTCCCCCAAGGTGAGTCCCATTGCATAATATGAGTCGGCCGACCATAAATCCATAAATAAAAATCCCAGGGTGATTTTTTCTCCGGGTCAACCTCCAAACGGGCTCCCGGAAGCTGCTTTTTTAAATTCAAGCGGGCAAATTTTGGATAGTCAGGAAATTTAGAAGTATCAAAAACCAAACCAATTTTTGTCCGGTAAGTAAAACCCCGAGCTTCTATTTTTTTAATTAACTCAATTTGCTGGGGAATATGCTCGGTTGCCCGGCATAAAATATCAGGTCGAGAAATATTAAGCAAATCCATACTTTCTAAAAACTGGGCAATATATTTTTCGGCAATTTGCCAAACCGTCAATCCCTCACGGCGGGCTCCCTTTTCCATTTTGTCTTCACCAGTATCCTCATCCGAAGTCAAATGCCCCACATCGGTAATATTCATTACCCATTTCACTTTATATCCTTCCCAACGCAAAAATCTTACCAAAACATCCCATTGGGTATAGGCATACATATGACCAATATGCTGATTCCAATAAACTGTTGGTCCGCAAGAATAAATCCCTACCTGCCTTTTCCTAATCGGCCGAAAAATCTGCCTTTTTCTGGTTAAGGTATTGTAAAACTTAATCACCCCCCTATCCTCCTTCCCACCGTCTCTGGCTGGGCTTGTTGTTGGGCGGATTTTACTCGCTTACCCCAAAAGCCAAATAATCCTCGTTTTGGTTTAGTTGACGGTTCTATCACTGGTGGCGCTTTCTGCTTTTTTTCTTCTTGTTGCTGCTCCGGAGGTTGGCGTCGAGCTCTTAACTGTTCCTCACGAATCCTTCGCCATTTTTCAATTTCTGCCTCCAGCTCTTGAACTATTTTTGCTGCTAATTGCCTACTTTTCGCCTCATCGGCTGCTTTCATCTCCTCTAATTTTTTTGCCTCATCACTAAATTGAGGTGTTTCTTGAACACTAGTGGGAGATGAACTTCTCCCTCCCATTTGTTCTAAAGCTTTCCCCGCCAACTCTCCCGGTTGTTTTTTTGCTGTTTCAAAAACCTCCTCCCTCAGTTGTTTTAATTGTTGGGTAACACTTTGAGCAATTATTTTCGGCATTTAAACACTCTCTATTTTTATTTTAAAATTTGGATTTTGAAATTTGAAATTTCTCTTAATATTCTCTTCTCCCCTCCAGCGCTTTTGCCAGCGTCATTTCGTCAGCATACTCCAAATCTCCCCCGGTTGGCAACCCCTGCCCAAGCCGAGTAATTTTGAATTTTGAATTTTGAATTTTGAATTTGCGAACTTCGTTCGCAATGTACATCGCCGTTGCCTCTCCTTCCATTGTTGGATTGGTAGCCAAAATCAATTCCTTAACCGGAACCGGCGAATTTTTGATTCGATGAATTAATTCATTGATACGGAGTTCATCTGGGCCAATATTTTCCAGCGGATTAATCAAGCCGTGCAAAACATGATAAACTCCCTTAAAACCCTCCGCTTTTTCAATTGCCAAAACATCAAGTGGTTGAGAAACAACACAAATTATTGATTTATCCCGGTTTTGGTCAGCACAAATCGGGCAAGGATTAGTCTCAGAAACATTAAAGCAAATTGAACACAAAACAGTATTTTTCTTTAGTTCTCCAATTGCCTCGGCAAATTCATCTAATTGTTTTTGGGGTACATGAAGCAAATAAAAAGTCAACCGCGCCGCTGTTTTTGGCCCAATCGCTGGAAGTTTTTCAAAATTCTCAATTAATTTTTTAATTGCCCGGGGAATAATCATAATTAAAATTCTACCATAAACGGAAAAAATTTTAAAAAAATAAAAATTATCCTATAATTATATAATGAGCATAGAAAGTTTGCACTTAAACCACACTCTAGAAAACCATGCCTATCGACTTCTAATGGGATTAAGAAGCTGGTGCCAAAAACAAGGTCTTTCGCCACAAACTGTAAAAGTAATTAAAGAATTAAAAGATGTCCCTAAATGCACTGCCTTGGGAGCAAAAATGGGAATAGAATACCACGAGCTTACCCCTATAGAAGAAAGTCTTATTATTGAAAATAAAAAGACTTTAATTGCTCCTATTTTTTTAATTGTCGATATAGATGGGGTTTTAGTCTCTATTTGGCCCGCACTTAGTGATTTTTGGGAAAAATGGAAAGCCTCACCTACCTCCTCGCCCTCCCAAATTTGGAAAGAATTAGAAGAAAGTATAATTCAAACTCGCCCACCTTGGAACTCGCTTCTTCCCCTTGCTCAAATGGCACAAGTAGCTGACCAAGTTACAGTTTGGACTAACAGATTTCCAATAAATCGAGATGGCAATTTTTGGAAAAAAATTTCCAGCGTATTTGACGATGGTACGTGGCTAGAAAGATTTCCCTTTTTTTCCAATCAAGCGGCTGAAAGGTTAGAAGAAGCGAAACCCTTTCGAGGAAAAACTCAAGTTTTATGTGGCCTCCCCAAAAGAATTTCTTCTATAATCCAAAGAATAGAAGAAATGAACGATCCTTATGTAGTTTATGTAGGAAGTAGTTTACTAGACATTAAAAACTTCAAAAAAATTATTAAGGAGCTACGACGAAGAGAAGTTCCTTTTGATAGAATAGTTTTTTGCAGCACTAACCACCTTATTCTTTAAATTATCTTCCTAGTAGTCCTGTTAGCCCCCCACTCATTTCTTGAAGTTTTTTCGCCGCCAGTTCTTGGGAGCGACGAATAGCCTTATTTAAAACATCAACTAAAACTTGATTAGAAACTCCCTGGACAGAAAGTTCTTTAATTTTTTGGTCGCCGGTGATTACTACCCTTACTCCTTGTTCTTCAACCGCCACCTCTTCAGCGGCTAACTGACGCTGAAGCGTCAATGCTTGGTCGCGCATTTTTTTCAAATCTCCAAGTTGGCTTAGTTGTTGACGAAATTTATCGAAAACCACTTTTCCTCCTTTCTTTATTCCTAAATCTCTATATCCCTTATATTTCTATAATCCTATATTTCTATACTCCTAATTCATTTTACCATTAAAAATCTCATTTGCAACTTCCAAAATATCCACCTCTTCGTTGTTTGATTGCTCAATTGTTGAATTACTTTTCTTCTCTCCCAAAACACATTTTAGTTTCACCGGAACTCCTATTACCTCCCCAGCTGCTTCTTCCACAATTCGGCGGCATTTTTCTGTCTCTAATCTTTCTTTATGAAACTTATAAAAAACTTCTAAAGTAAGCCAGCCATCTTGAAAATTTTTCGGCCTGGTAGCCTTAAGTAAAGCCTCAACCGAATGATTTTGAGGTTTGATTTTTGTCAATATTTCTCCCCATTTTTCCTGAATCTGTCTAAGCCCAGAAGAGGTTTTATTCGAAGAGTTTCCACCCTGACCTTCGGATTCTGGAATGTCTTTTTTGATATTTGATATTTGATATTTGATATTTGATATCTTATTCTCCCCCCACTCCACCACTGCCAATTCCAAAGGAAGTTGGGGGATAGGAGAAAATTTTAGCTCTCCTGCTGCCCTGGAAAAAAGAGCAATTAGCTTCCTAATTTGGGCAATATCAAAATCACCCATTTCCTCTGGCTCGTTTTTTCCTACCCCAATCTTTGCCAACAAACCAATACGTAATTCCTCCAAAACTCTCAAGATATAAACCTCCAAATCTCCTCCTTGCTGGACTATTCGGTCAATCTCTTCCAAAGCAGCTTTGGTGTCTTTTTTTGCCAAAATCTTCAAAAGTTTTTTTGGAGAAAGTTCCTCGACTCGACCCAAAAGCTCTTTTGTCCTAGCTAAGCTAACCTTTCCTTCCTCCAGCGCTAACTGCTCCAAAATCTTATGAGCATCACGGAAACTGCCATCAACTGTCCGCGCAATTTCCTCCAAAACCCCTTCCTCAACCTCGAGCTTCTCGCCTTTTACAACCTTCTTTAAAGAACCAACAATCTCCCCTACCCTCGCTTTCTTAAAATTAAACCTAGTACATCGGGAAATAATCGTCTCCGGCAATCTCTCTGGGGCTGTTGTACATAAAATAAAAATCGCATGGGCAGGTGGTTCTTCTAAAGTTTTTAAGAGAGCATTAAACGCCTCCGTCGTCAGCATATGAACTTCATCAATAATATAAACCTTGTACTTCAATCTTGCCGGCGAAAGCTTTATTGTTTCCCGCAGAGCACGAATATCATCAATCCCTCGATTTGAAGCAGCATCAATCTCTACTAAATCCAGGGCAGTACCAATAGTTATTTCCCGACAATTCTCACACTTATTACACGGTTCGCCATTTTCTAAATTTTTACAGTTCACTACCTTAGCAAAAATTCTGGCGGCTGAAGTTTTTCCTATTCCTTTTGGACCAGTAAACAATAAAGCATGAGGAAATTTCCCCGATTTAGCTATCTCTTGGAGACCTTTTTTGATTTCCTCCAAGTCCAATTCGGCGAGTTTTTGCGGCCGGTATTTCAGATAAAATGTTGTTGACGCCATGAGGGATTAATTCCTCCAGTTTTATTTTTTGTCTTTTTGCCTCTTCCAGGCAAATAAAAACTTCTCCCAGGGGAATGCCTGCCCCTTCTTCTCCATAATAAAAACTTAAAACTGTCGTCGGTTTATCGCTCTTCCGATACTTCTTGTTTAATACCCTAATGGTTTTTCTGTCTACAAAGACAAGATTAATAGAAAACATTGAAGTCTGTCAATTATAACTTAATACTAACAAAATATATCAGAAAAAAATTTCAAATTTCAAAATCCAAAATCCAAAAATTTTTATCTTCCTTCTTCCAAAATCCTTTTTACCTCACTAGCAACAGCTGCGCCCTCGGCTTGGCCTTTAACTTTGGCCATTACTACACCCATTACTTTGCCAAAATCTCCTGCTCCTTTTGCGCCAATTTCTGCAATTGTAGCTCTCACTATTTTTTCTAAATCTTGGGGGGGTAACTGCTGAGGAAGATATTTACTCAAAATCTCTAATTCTTTCCTTTCTTTTTCTGCTAAATCACTTCGTTCTCCTTTTTGGTATGCTTCAATCGCTTCTCTTCTTAATTTTACCTGACGACGAATTACCTCCAAAATATCTTCCTCGGTTAATTCCTTTTGCTTTTGCAGCCAAAAATTGCGAATTTCTGCCAGGCAAAACCGCAATGTCGCCACCTTAAGGGCGTCTTTCTCTTTTAGGGCTTGATTTAAATCAGTGCGAATCTTTTCTTCAAGCATTTAGCGACGAATTCTTTTCAAAGCTTTTAATCGCTCCTTCTTCTTTACTGAAGGCGGTTTATGAAACTCCCGCTCCTTAAGCTCCAATAAAATATTATCCGCCAAAACCTTACGCCGGAACTTGGCAATAAGACTCTCGTCCGATTCTCCCGGAGCTTTTCTGACAACAGTTGCCATTTATCCATAACACCCCCTTTGCAATTTAAAATTTAAAATTTAAAAAGTAAAAAGTAATATCCAATATTTTATTATACTACAGAAAAATTAACTTTTTAAGACCTCAATTATTTGGGCTAAAGTTAATTTTGTTGGTCGCATATTGGGATTTACCGAGGATTCATTAAGAAGGAGCTTGCCGCTGGCATGCAAAAACCAATCAGAATCCGGATCCAGCTTTTTAAAATTTTCGAAAACAGAAGTCAAATCTACAGGGGAATCTGGCCGAGAATAAATCTGAATTGCGCCACTTTTGGAATCTTTTTTTACTACCAAAACATAACCTTTGATTTCTCCTTCCCACAAAACCCTCTTATTTGCCGATTCCACTGCAATTCCCTTTCCCCAACGCGTCTGAAATTTAATTCCGTTTTTTAAATCCTCCTCAGCCCGGATTTTATTTTTTAAAGTCAAGAAAGTAGCCTCTAAAGCCCGAAAACCAAATTCCATTACCTCTCCATCTGTCTCCTCCAACCCTCGGAGACCATCAATTAAAATATGCAAATAAAAATAATAACGGTCCTCACCCACTTCCTCCCAATTTAAATCTTGGGCATTATCAACCTCAGTAACTACTTCTACCAACTTCTCTCCTGCTTTTTCTTCAATCTCTTTTAGAGGTTGATGCCGACGTTGTTCTAAAACATAATCCCAACAAAGTTTTGTTGCCGAAAGATAATTATTGGTCTGGTGATGATCTAATTTTCCCCGACCAACATCAACATACAAAATTTCCGGGTCGCTATCTACTCCAGGAATTTCTGCTCCATCTACTGTTGCCTCCACAAAATCCACTTCTGCTTCCTCCCAGCCAGGAAGAAATCTTTTAATTACCCAAACCGCTGCTATTGCATCCAAATCAGGATTAATATGGGTAATAATTTTTTTCATAAAAATATTCTACCAGATTTAAGATTGCTTTAGCTAATTTAGAAGCATTATGACGCAAAAGTTGCCCACTGGAAACCAAAGGCAAGGAAACTATTTCTGCTCCTAATTTTTGACAATTTTTACGGTCATATTTCACCGGATAAGATTTTTCTTGATAATAGCGGACAAGAAGATTTTTAGGAACACGCCAATAATTGTTTACCAAAACCTTTTTTAATTTTTTTGCCGCCGGACCTAAATAACGCTGAATTTCCTTTATAAAATCAGAAACAGCAAAGTTTTGAGTTTCGCCGTATTTGGTCATTAAATTACAAATATAGAAAATGTTTGCTTTACTTTTAGCAAGTATCTGAGGCATACCCTCCACAAGTAAATTAGGAATTGTTGAAGTATATAAATCTCCAGGCCCTAAAATAATTAAGTCCGCTTCCAAAATCACTTTTTTCGCTCCGGAAAAAATTTTTGCCGGAGGATCTAAAAAGACATCCAAAATTTTTAATTCTGGCCTGACGCGCCGAATATCAATATTTGTTTCCCCTTTTATAATTGTCCCGTCTTCCAAACGAGCGCATAAATGACAATTATCCAAAGAAACAGGCAAAACCCGACCCTGAACATCTAAAATTTTAGCAGCCTCGGCAATAGCCAAATCAATTCGTCCCGTAATTCCTGTTAACGCAGTCAGTAACAGATTACCAAAAGAATGCCCTTTTAAACCTATTCCATTATTAAAACGATAATCTAAAAGTTGACGCAAAATTAGCTTGTCAACCGGAAGTTTCGATAAAGCCAATAAAGCCTGACGAACATCTCCGGGAGGCAAAATTCCAAATTCGTCGCGCAATCTTCCCGAAGACCCGCCAGAATCAAACATGGAGACAATTGCCGTTAAATCAACCGGAAAATCTCGCAAGCCCGTTAAAACAGTATATGTTCCTGTCCCCCCACCAATCACTACAAATTTGGGTCGCTTTTTCATTTCCCATCTTAAAATATCACCCTCTCAAAGAAAATTCAACCATTTGACAAAATGAGACACGTGGGAAAAAATGTCAAAAAAATTAGTTTCAAATTTTATTAAATTTATTAAGTCTGGAGATTAACTCAGCTAGAGTCAATAACTGCAACTCCTTTTTTCCTCTCTCTTTCCATTCAATCTTTTCTCCTGTTTTCTCAGAAACTACCAGCCTTACCGGGCAACCAATCAAATCGGCGTCGGCAAATTTCTCTCCAGCGGAAACCTCGTCCCTATCATCATATAAAACCTCCACCCCCGCTTTGCCTAACTCTTCATAAACCTTCTCGCAAAAATCTCTTGAATTTTTAATTTTAAATTTTGATTTTGCATTTTGCATTTTGCATTTTGCATTTAAATTTATAAGTTGTGCTTTAAACGGTGCGACTACCTCCGGCCAAACTATTCCCCTTTTATCATGGTGAGTTTCTACCAAACAAGCCATTGTCCTTTCAATGCCAATTCCATAAGAACCCATCCACATCAATTTTTGTCGACCTGATCTATCAGTAAAATAGCCATTTTGGGGCTTACTATAAACAAAATCTAGCTTAAAACAATGGCCCCATTCAAAACCTGTTTTTTGCCTTAAATGACCCTTTTTACATCGGGCGCATAAATCACCATCCTTTGCCTCGGCAATATCGGCCAAAATTTTATAGGAAAAATCCCGACCATAATTAACGTTTGCCGAATCAGTGTTTTTGGTTTTTTGCCCGCCAATATAATTTTTGACCATTGGCAATCCTAAATCTCCTATATAAATCACTCTCTTCAATCCCCAAGAAGGAACATAGCCAGGCTGGGTGCCAATTTTCCTTAAATCCTCATCAGTAGCCGGCAGAAGATTACTAATTTTTAAGACTCTTTTTAATTTTGTTTCGCAGACATTTTGGTCGCCCCGCAAAGAGGCAATAATTATCCTCCCCCGCTCGTCTTTATAAGAACCTGGCTCGCTTCGCTCGCCAGAACCTTGTTTCTCGCCTGCAGGCGAGAAATAAACGACATTTTTCAAATACCGCCATAAAGGCTCTTTATAATGTTTAACATTATCTTCCATCGTACAAACCCACTCCGGCTGGGGAATAATGCGGAAGGGTTGAATTTTTTCTTGAGGATTTATTGGCACTCTTTCAAATTCTGCTTTTTCAATGTTGGCCGCATAACCACAATTATCGCAAACAAAAAATGTCTGATCGCCATCCGAAGACTCTATTTGAAATTCATGAGAAAGCGAACCGCCGATCGCCCCAGAATCAGCCTCAACTGGAATTACTGGCAAATCAAGCCTTTTAGCAATTCGCAAATAAGCGTCGTAAAATTTCCAATAAATTTCCAACGCTTGTTTTTCTGTTGCCGCAAAACTATAAGCATCTTTCATCATAAACTCCCTCACTCTCATAATTCCTCCCCGAGGCCGTTTGTCATCACGAAACTTTTGGGAAAATTGGTAAATTAAAATCGGTAAATCTTTATAGGAGGGCCGAAACATTTTTACCAGCTCCAACATTACTCCCTCTGCCGTGGCGCCAATAGCAAAAGTCGCCCCGTGATGGTCAGAAACAACCAACATTTCTTCCCCAAAAGCCTTGTCTCTATTGGTTGCCTGCCAAATTTCAATAGGATGGAGAGTCGGCACCACCAGTTTTTGGCAACTGATAGCCTTCATTTCCTCATCAATCACTTTATAAATTTTCTCCCAAACCCTCATTCCCAACGGCAAAAAAGCCCATCTCCCGGTAGAAATTCGCCTGATAAATCCACCCTTATACAAAAGCTTATGAGAGGCGATTTTGGCGTCGGCAGGTAAAGTTTTAGTTGTTTTCCCAAAAAGCTGGGAATAGCGCATTCAGATTACCCCTCTTAAAAATTCCTTAATTTCTTTTGCTAAAATTTTATCATTCAACGCAAATTTAATATTAGCTTTTAGCCAACGGAGGGTATCGCCGGTAGTCAACCATTCTCCATTTTTAACTGGCTCAGCGATAGCAACACCTTCTTTAGCTAAAATGTTAACAGCATCGGCAAACCAAAGTTCGTTATCTTTAGAGAGTTTCTGGTTGGCTAAAACAGAAAAAACTCTCGAGGAAACCACAAAACGACCTATTTGCGCTATGTTAGAAGGAGCTTGCTCGGCGGGCAACTTTTCTAAAACCTCTATCGCTCGATTGGGATATATTTTATCCTTAATATATTTAATGCTGGCGTAACGATCAATTTCTTTCCATGATACTTTTTGAGCTCCTAAAATAATCGCCGGTTGATATTTCTGAAAAATCTTTAAAAGATGAGAAATATAACCTCCCACCTTTTTCTCCAAAATTAAATCGTCACCAAACATAAAAATAAAAGGTTCTACCCCTAAAAATCTCTTTGCTGCCAGTATTGGAGAGGCATTACCATAAGGCAAGCGAGGAGATTGGGGAATAAAATAAATTTTTGCCTTTCTCCAAATCAATCGCAAACTTTCAAGTAGGTGAATTTTCCCTCTTTTTTCTAAATAAGTTGCCAACTCTCGGTCAGGAGTAAAATACCGCTTGATTATTTCCTCACCCCGACGGTAAACAATTGCAATTTCTCGAACATCGGCTCCAATCAGTTCTTCAACCAAATAATGAATGTTAGGTTTGGCTAAAATAGCCACTAGTTCCTTTGGATAGGCTTTCGTTAGGGGTAAAAAACGCGTCCCCCTACCAGCAGCAGCAATTAATCCTTTTCGGGGCCTAATATTCTTCATAATCAAATAGATAGTTTCAAGTATAAAACCTCAGGACAAAACTGTCAATAAAAATGTAACAAAACCCTTCTTGACAACAATTTTTAAAACTGGTTTAATGAGGTTATGCTTAGCCAAAAAGATTTAGAAGAAATTGAAAAAGTAATTGAAGAAAAACTCAGGCTTTTACCCACAAAAGATGAATTTTCCTCTAAAATGGACGAGTTAATGGGTGAACTTTCTACTATTCGCGATGAACAAACAATTATTGGTCATCAAGTTTCTGACCACGAAGAAAGATTAAATACCCTAGAAGAAATCCACTCCGGAGAAGTAGAGCCAGTGGCTTAAAGTTCAAAAGGAATTCAATATTCTTTTAACATCATTTATCGTTACCAAAATCAGCAAAATTATCAAAAGCGCCATGCCGGCGGTATTTATCCAACGCTCCAATTGAGGCTTCGGTCGGCGGCGAAAAACAACTTCCCAACCTACAAAAATCAACCGTCCACCATCCAACGCCGGCAACGGCAAAACGTTTAAGACTGCCAAATTAACCGATAAAATCCCCAAAAATTGGAAAATATTTAAAATCCCGGTTTTGGCTACCATTTCCGTTGCCTGAAAAATTCCCACCGGTCCGGCAACATCTTTAGGAACTACTCCCTGAAAAACTAAATCCCCGACCATTTTTTTCAAAGAAAGAACAATCATCCACCCCCAAGCAAAAGCCTCTTTTACTCCCTCAACCGCTCCCCGAAAAGGCATCTGCCAAAAAGGATATTTGACCATTTCTATATTGGAAACAGCTACTCCCAAAGGCCCTTCTCCCTCTGGCGGAGCTTCCCGGGGAGCAAGCCAAAAAAGCAAATTACCGTCTTGACAACTAAATCCTCCTCCGCCTAAAACTTTTTCCTGGCAAGGATTATTGGTTTCTCTTTTAATTAGGAGCTTGATTTCTTTTCCCCTTTTTTCGCTGATTAACTTTGTAAACTCGCTTAAATCGGTCAATTTCTTTCCATCAACCGCCAAAACTATATCCCCTTCTTTAAGGCCAAATTTTTCTGCCGGCGAGCCGGGGGAAATACCAACAATTTTTATATTTTCTGTTTTTTGGGGAACCCCCGTCAGGGAATAAACAACACTAAAAACAACCACCCCCAATAAAAAATTCGCCACTACTCCAGCTAAAATTACCACCGTGCGCGCCTTTTTTGATTTTCCCAAAAAACTGCGCTTAAAATCACGGCTTTTTTTTACCTCTCCCTCAGCCGGATCTCCATAAAGCCGGACAAACCCCCCAAAAGGCACAGCATTTATTGAATATTCGGTTTCGCCAATTTTTTTTGCCCAAATCCGCGGCGGATAACCAAAGCCAAATTCTTCAACTTTAATCCCCGCTTTTTTAGCCGCCAAAAAATGGCCCCCCTCATGGACCAAAACTAAAATGGAAAGAATAACTAAAAAAAGCAGTAGCGTCATTTTAAATTGTTAAAAGCTCTTGCTCTTTGGCTTTTCCCGCCTCCTCAATTTTTTGATTGTACTCATCGGTGATTTTTTGAAGTTCTTGAGTGGCACGAAATTCCTCATCTTCGGTAATTTGTTTTTCCACCGCCGCGGCGCGAATTTCTCTTAATTTTTCTCCCCGAATTTGGCGAATCATAATTCTGGCTGCCTCAAGCTTTTGCCCCAAAAGTTTAACTAATTCCAAACGGCGTTCTTCACTTAGGGGTGGAACCCGCAAACGAATAACATTTCCCTCCACAGAAGGAAAAAGCCCTAGCTCCTTATGCTCAGCAATGGCGGCGGCAATATTTTTGATAATCGAAGGATCAAAAGGAGTAACTAATAATGTATTTGGGTCAGGAGAAGAAATCGTTGCCAACTCAATCAAGGACATCCTTGTTTCGTAAGCCTCAACTTGAATTTTTTCAATCATCACCGGATTAGCCGCACCCGCCCTTAAAGTCCGCAAATCATCCCCAAGCATTTGTAAAACTTTCTCCATTTTTTGGCGCGTCTCGCTAAAGTCCATAGTTTTATTATACAGCATCCGACGAACACAAGGGGGTCGATAATGCTTTTGAAAGTATTATACCACTCTTTTGAAACCTAAAACTCTTTTGGCTAAATCTTGCCGATAAATCTTGCTGCGGGAGTCTAAAGAGCTGACTCTAACTTGACCAACTTGGCCATTGGCCTCAATAAAAGTTTTATAAGGCGACCAAATAATTATTCCAACATGGCCGGCTGTTCTCTCCCCAAAAAAAACCAAATCCCCCGGAAGAATTTTTTCTTCGTCAGACAGAAGTCTTCCTGTTTGTTCCCATTGCTCATTTGCAGTTCGAGGAATACTGACTCCCGCACACTCATAAGCTGCGCTTGCTAAACCAGAACAGTCCCACTCCTCAGGACCTTTTCCCCCCAACGAATATGACTTCCCCCACTGTTGAGTCGCAAACTCAACCACCTTAAGTCTGGTTTTATTTTCAAAAACTTCTTTTGCGTGGTCCAGCAACCAACTCCCCCGTTCTACCCAATTTTTAAAAGTCGGACTCTCCTCGCTACCTGTTTCTCCCCACATTCCCGAAACCCATTTTAAATAACTTTTAGCTTCAAGGGGAATTGTGTTTTTTTTTCACATTTCCCGGTCCGCCGTTTAAGCCAAAATCGCCTCTTTCCAATTTTTCCTAAAGTTGTTATATTGCTGAACAAGATAATCAACTCCAGCAGTCAAATTTACTTCTGGGATAAAAAGATTTTTGCCTGGAGCATTCATTGGTAAAACTTGCATTAAACCTATAGCCCCGGCGTGGGAAACAGCAGAATGAGCCCCTCCACTTTCGCAAAGAACCATCACCGCAATTAAATCTGGATCTACACCGTATTGCCCAGCAACTTCTTTTATCTGGGGACTCCAACGTAAAACGGTTTCCGGCATCCAAGCTATTGGCAAAAATTCTTCTTTTGAGGACTGTGCCCGAACTACAGAAACTTCAGGACTCCCCCGGTCTTGAGAAACAGGTTGGGGCTGGGAAACAGACTGGGGCTAAAGAGACAGCACGCCTTTATCTTTATTATAAGCTTCTTTAATGACACGGATGAAAGGAAGTACTGCGACCCCAGAAGCCAACAGTGCACCAAGAAACTCCAAAACCGCACTTCTCGGGTATTTTTTGAATTCTGATCTTTCCTTAATCACAAAATTAAATTTATTAAACCTTTAATTCTTTTCCGCTAGCTTTATTTTTCTCTTTGTCCCAAAGGGGCTGCAATTCTGAATCTATTGATATCGATGCCGCCTGTGAAAGCTCAGTGGTTTTTCTTTTCTCCTCCTCCTTCTTCTTCTTTCTTTTTAGCCACTCCTCCCACGCCCGAGCTGCCAACCCTGAACCAGCCCATGTTGCTACTGCGGCTACTACGGCAGTCGACGTGCTATAAACAGCAGAAATTCCTAGAAATTTAACGACTCCTAAAGGTTCAGCCAAAAGAAAAGATGCCTTTGATAGCAAAAGACAAAAACCCCTATGCCCACACCAACGGGAATTGTCCATTCCGGAGCGGTTTTAAAGAAAGTCTTAGCCGTGCTTCCAACCCCTAAAACGAAACCACTAATATTTCCCCCAAAAAAGGCTATATTATGTCTCACTTTTTCTACCCGAACTTCTTCTTTCAACCCATTTGCTTCCTTACCTACCTCAATTCCAGCTTTTAACTCCTGAGCACGCATTCTATTTCTTGCCGTTTCTGCCTGTATCTCAACTTCTTCACCAATAAGTTTATTAGCCTTTTCTGCAATTTTTCTGGATTTTTCAGCTAAAGACATAAATTGATAATAAATCATTAACAACATTAATCTTCTTTCTGAAGTATCTTTTTCAGGAACAGGAATACCTCTTTCTCGACAAAACGGCTCTATGTAAGGAGCTAATGATTCCTCCAAGTTTTTAAAATAGCTGAGTTCAACATCTCGCTTGGCGTCGGCTCCAGCGATTTCGACTATCTTTTTAATTGTATTTTCAAGGTCAGCTTTGATAGTAGCCTCTTTAGCAATAGATCTTAAAAATCTTATTGCTGCTTTTGGATTTAAAAGCCAGACCCAAGGAGAAACTCTATCGACGGCAGTTTGTTTTGTAGTTTCTTCTAAGAATTTGTTTATCTTATTCTTAATCAAGCTTGAAGGACCACGATTTAAAGAGTCCCCTAAATCTGGATCAATCTTATTACTAGTTTCCTCGCGGGGTGAATCCTCTACTTCCCCTTCTTCAACAGGAGTTGTTGGCTGGGAACTAAAAGTTTTTTGCAAATTTTCTAAAAAAGTGGGGAGATTTTCTAGACCACCAAGTGTTTCTATTCCTTCCTCCGTTAGCCTTTCTCCCACAAAAGAGAGCACTTCATTAAAAGGAAAACTTTCTTCACCTTTTTTAAATCTTCCAGACCACTCTCTAAGAGTCTGATATCCTTCAGGATCAGTTTTTGGTGTTATCGGAAAAATATAGCCACTTCCCTCCAACCAACTTATTATCGTCGGAATATTAGTACCCGGAATACTTCTGCCCAAGAAACCCCCTTCTTGAGTGCTTCCTTCTCCAATATATAGTTC
>Ga0209102_1000829_pt1 | contig 18716 bp, 16 predicted proteins | sample ConPoolayeHmetaG_FD_185483 | JGI IMG/M metagenome (GOLD analysis project Ga0209102, IMG submission 185483) | Hot spring microbial mat communities from California, USA to study Microbial Dark Matter (Phase II) - Cone Pool mat layer H metaG... ...
GTATGGAAAAAGCAGGATACTACCGGGTAATCTGGGATGGAAGGGATGCGAAAGGTGAAGAGGTTCCGAAGGGGGTTTACTTCTATCGGCTGGAGACTTCGGAGTTCAAGGCGACGAAGAAGATGGTGAAACTAAAATAATCAAACGGCTTTATCCGCCGAATAAAAAGAGAGCGGGCAGGGACTTTTCCCTGCCCGCTAATTTTCTATTGGGTTAACACCCTGTGAGGGTTCGACTCCCTCCTTCGGCATCTTATTTTTCTAAGATTTAGTGAAACACCTTGAGCCGATTTTTACTCTATATTTAGATATGGGGAAAAGACTAATTTTATTAAGTATAGTTAAATCAATGACTTATATTTTTAGCAATTTATACTTGGGAGGTAAAAATGAGAGGATTAAACTGACACCTAAGGCGTAAAGCGTAGAGCGTGAAGCGTAAAGTGTATTTACCAATTCGCACCGCAGGGGATTTTTCTTTATAAAGGGGGGAGTGCTACAGGGGGTGCTATTCGGGATGGTATTAAATGCCCTATTCTCTTGCCTATTAGGAATTCTATTCGGTATCCTATTCTCTTGCCTATTGGTAATCCTATTCTCTATCCTATTGAGCGTCCTATTCTCCTTCCTATTTGGTATCCTATTCTCTGTCCTATTGGGGGTGCTATTGGGGAGGCTATTATCAATTCTATTCTGGATTCTATTCTCTTTTCTATTATGAGTGCTATTATTGGGAAGGTAGGGAGCCTATTTCAGTTATGTCGCCTTATTTTTTATTGAATATTTTAACTCTTCGCCGGCATCCCACTTGACAAAATTAAATTTTTAGGTTATAATAATTAATGAGGCAGGAATTGAGAAAGGAGGAATTATGAAATATCTAAAAACCTTCCCTTTAATTCTACTTCTTATTGGTTTCCTCTTTGCCGAATTTGACCGTTCCTCAGTCCTGATTGACATCCCAACTGCCCAAATACTCGCCGAAAAGACCTTCGCCTTTAACTATAATGGTTCCTTCGGCTTGGAAAGAATCCCCAGTTATTCCAGTGATAAATATTACGAAGATGGAGCAAATTTCCGCATCGGAGTGGCGAACCAATTAGAATTCTCTATTACCGCTTATACTCGGAGGAATTATGTCTTAGGGTTTACTCATCTTCTCATAAAGCCCGAAAGGGCACAGGATTTTGCCTTTGCCTGGGGGATCCATGATATCGGAATCAATAAGGATATATCATCTAAGGGCGACGGCTTAAACTCTGCTTGGTTTGATGACTTCTCTTATCAGAAGACCGCCGGCTTAAAACCAGCTGAGAATTTTTCCCTGTTCGGCGTTGCCACAAAATCAATCACTGATTTCTTTCGGGTCCATATCGGTATTGGTCGGGGAAGATATGTCGGCTATGGCGACCGGAGTCAATACTTGAATACCGATGTCTTCTTCAATACTAAACACCAGTGGGCTTTTGGTCTATTTGGTGGGTTAGAACTTCACATTCAAGACTTTTTACGGTTGGGATTAGAAGCCGATGGTCGCGATATAAATCTCGGAGTGCGGGGAAATATTGGACCAATCCAGATTGCCACAGCCCTTTCCAAAATGGAGGCCCTGCTTTGGGGTGGCAATTATGAACGGCTTGCCTTAGGAATTGCTTTTAATCATTCGTTGTTCTCTAAACCCCAACCGAAGATGCCAACGCCATCACCGATACCTAAACCCATCTTCGGGGCAATCTTGGGAAAGGTATTTGATGCCGATACCAAAACCCCACTTTCCGTAAAAATCTTGGTAGGTAATCCTCAATTACCGCCAATTCTCTCTAACAGCAATGGCGAATTTGAAATCAAGGAGATAGAGCCTGGTGAGATAAAAATCGCCTTTGAGAAGGAAGGATACGAAACCGAGCACCGAATATTAACGATTGCGGCAGGCACAACCGAAAGGGTTGAGGTGGAATTAAAGAAGAAGAAAATCGGTGAAGAAAAGAAAATTGTTTCCCCACCGTCACTGGAAATTGTCTACTTCAACTTTGATGATGCGACCTTGCTCCCGAATATGATGCCGATTATGGCAAGAAATGCCCAAATCTTAAAGGAGAATCCGGAATTAAAAGTAATGATTGAGGGGCATACCTGTGAGATTGGCACTGACGAGTATAATTTCCAACTGGGGAAGAGACGGGCGGAGACAGTCTATCACTACCTTATTTCTCAAGGAATTACCCAAGAGAGACTGCGGATGATAAGTTATGGTCGGACCCGCCCCCGAGTCAATGGATTGTTAGCGCAAAATCGCCGAGTTGAATTCCGACTTGAATAGGAATTAATCAGGTGGGGTTGGGGATTAGTCAGCCCGCGAGGGGAATAATCTCCAACCCCTTAATTTTTTTCTTAGAGAGTCATCTCACTAAAAATCTTTTTCGGTATTGGACCTCCTAACTTCAATCCCTTTAAGTTAATCAATTAACGAGCCTTTATCGGCCGACCCTTGACAGGTTGCTTGGTATCTTGTATAATTAACCAGAGGAATTGGTTAAATGCTAAGGGGTAGAGGATACTTGACAGATTTAATATTTTGGGGTATAATAATTAGTGAGGTGTGTAATAAGACTAGAAAAATATATGGGAGCCTTTGTCTGGTTTCAATAAGCATTCCTTCCTCCTTTCGTCAAGCATCCTCCCAAAAATCCGACAAGGGCTCCCATTTAATTGACTCAATACCCTATTGAAATTTCCTTAAATTTCCTTATAATTAAAGGTGCTAAAAAAACTGTTGCATAAACTTGAGAGAGAGAAGCATATAAGATTTTTCGATGTAAAATACCCTGACCTTTTGGGTCGCCTCCATCATCTATCAATTCCCAAAGAACAATGGGAAGAGGTGATAGAAAACGGTATCGGGGTTGATGGCTCTTCCCTCCCTGGTTTTAAGGTTGTCCAAGCCGGCGATTTGACAATAAGATTAGACCCCACATCTTATTTTTTTGACCCCTTTACCTCGGCTTATTCTTTTTTCGGCAACTTTTATCTAAGGGATGCTCCTTATCCCAAAGACCCACGAGAGATTTTAAGAAAGGCCGCTGATTTAGTCAGAAAAAAGACCGGTTGCGACCGCATTCTCTTTTTAAGTGAATTGGAATTTTATCTTCTTGACCAAGTGAAATTTTCCTTGGACAAAACAAGTGGCTATTATGAATTGGTCAGTGAAGAGGATAAAAAGGTATCAACGGATGGGTTCTTTTTAACCGAGGGGAGTGCCTATCAAATCGCCCCGCCTTTAGATAAGACGACCCTCTTGCGCAATGAGGTCTCTGAGCTTTTAACCGCCTTCGGATTTCCTGTTAAATACCACCACCACGAAGGCGGAAGTTTCTCACAGGTGGAGGTGGAAATAAACTTTTTGCCTACCCTAAAAGCGGCTGATGGTATCTTAATTGGGAAATATATCACAAAAAATTTAGCTAAAAAATACGGCAAGAGTGCTACCTTTCTTCCGAAGCCATTTCCTTTTGAGCCTGGTTCTGGGCTTCATCTCCACCACTACTTAGAAAAGGGGAGGGTATCTCTGTTTGGGCAGCGGCGAAATCGCCTCTCCGATTTTGCTAGGAGATATATCGCGGGCATTCTCTATCATACCCCGGCCCTTTGTGCGCTTTGTGCGCCTTCTACCAATTCCTATCGCCGGTTGAGCGGTCATTTTGAAACACCAACCAAAACTTCTTATCAATTTGGTGACCGCACCGCCACCATCCGCATCCCGGGATATATAAAGGATTATAAAAAGATGAGTATCGAATATCGGATTCCCGACGCAACCAGTAATCCCTATCTGGCGATTGCCGGTATCCTTCTTGCCGGATTGGACGGAATTGAGAAAAACTTCCCCTTAAAAGAGAAGTCATTGCCCTCATCATTAAAAGAGGCGCTTGAGATATTACAGGAAGATAACGACTTTCTTACCCGAAACGGCGTTTTCCCGAACGAGGTGATTGAATTCTGGATTGAGAGAAAGAAATTGGAAGAAGAACTGATTAACGAATCTCCCCATCCCCGAGAATATGAGTTATATTATAATTGTTAAGAGGTATTGCCGCTCTTTGGTTGCCCGAAGAGAAAACAGTGCCCAATGAGAGTAATCTATACTGACCGGGCACCGGCCCCGATTGGACCTTACCACCAAGCAGTCCAGGTGGGCAATTTTATCTTCACCTCTGGTCAGATACCAATTGACCCGAAGACGAATCAGTTAATTAAAGGTGATATAAAATATGAGACAAGGCAGGTCTTAGAAAATATTAAGGCAATTCTGGAAGCCGGTGGTGTCAGTTTAAGGGAAGTAGTAAAGGTGAATATCTTTTTAGTTGACATTAACGACTTCCCAAAGGTCAACGAGGTATATCAAGAGTATTTCCCAGAAAACTTTCCGGCCCGCACTACGGTGCAAGTTTCTGCTCTCCCGAAGGGGGCGAGAATTGAGATGGATGCTATCGCCTATCGCCCGAGTTAAAGTATGGTGTGGTGTTTTGACCGGGTGGTTGTTTTGGGGTTATGCCTTAATTTCCGCCCAACAATTCGGCGACAAGATTGATTCCTTAATCAAATTGGGATTAACCTACGCGTATCAGGAAAGTTTCCCAAAATCGGATAGCACCTTCCAAGCGGTCATCACTCTCATTCCCGAGCGACCGGAGGGTTATTTTTTTAAAACCGCTCTTCGGCAACTCAATATGTTTGATGAAGGGAGTGAGGAGTTAAAGGAAGAATTTTATCAATATCATCACCTAACTTTGAATCGGGCACTTTGCCAAAATGACGACTTCTATCAGGGGGCTAGTTATCTCTACCGGGCAGTCTTTGAAGGTTGGCGAAAAAATTACTGGTCAGCCCTCCACTTTGGATTAAAGGCGCGGCGGTTATTAAAGAATTCCCTCAAAAAAAATCCCCAACCGAATGGTGCCCACCTTGGATTAGGATTGATTGAATACTTTCGGGCCAGGGCAAGTAGATATCTAACCGGTCTCTCACTCTTTGGGTCAGTTAACAAAGGGATAGAAGAGATAAAAAGAGCGACAGCCGACCGCTATTTTGATGTAACCGCCGCCTATGCCCTAAGTTATCTTTTAGTCCAAGAGAAACAGTTCGTAACCGCCGAGAGTATTTTGCATAATCTCTTGAGCCGATATCCCAAAAACCGCACCTTTTTAAGGCTTCTCCGGGATTTATACTTTTATTCTCATTCCTTTGAGCAGTCAATAAAAATCGGCGAAGAACTCTTAGAAATCTATAAGCGCTATCCGAAGAAGGTATCGCCAATCAGTGAAAATCAACTCATCCTCGCTCGGGCTTATTATGCACTGGGCAATAAAGAAAAGGCGAAAGAAAATCTCTTAGCAATCCTCCGGGTAAAAAAAGGTAATGGATATATCCGATTGGCCGACTACCAAGAAGAGGCCCGAGAATATTTAAGGCGATGGAGACTTTAATTATCGGGGTTGGAAATCCCCTCCGGGGCGACGACCGAATCGGCAGTGAAATCGTTAAGGATTTAATCAAGATGGGTTATAAAAATGTCATTGATTGTGAATCAACCCCGGAGAATTATCTGTTTAAGATTTTAGAGTTAAAGCCAAAAAAGGTTATCGTCCTTGATGCCTGTGATTTTAATGGGAAGCCCGGTGAGTTTCGTTTTTTTGCCAAAAGTGATTGGGAAAAATTACCCCTCTTTTCCCTTTCCACCCATACCTTACCCCTCTCCCTTTTTCTGCACCTTATCGAAAAGGAGTGCGGCTGTGAAGTTTATCTCTTGGGCATTCAGGCGAAGACGATAGAATTATCTTCCAAAATGAGTTGGGAATTGAAAAGAGCCAAGAGAAAAATCATCAACTATTTAATATCACAAATTTAACCAGAAAGCGGCGCCGATAAGGGAAGGTGCTTTCTTTTAGGTCCCTAAGCGCCAATCCGAAATATATCTTGCCTGTTCCGCAGTTAGGCAGTCAATTGAGACACCCATTGACCGCAATTTCAAACGGGCAATCTCACAATCTATCTTATAGGGCAATTTATAGACCCTTTTTTCTAAATTCTTTCCTTCCTTAACTAAATATTCACAGGCTAACGCCTGATTGGCGAATGACATATCCATTACCATTGCTGGATGTCCTTCGGCGGCTGAGAGATTGACCAACCGGCCAGCAGCCAAGAGATAAACCTTCCGACCATTTTTTAGGGTAAATTCATCACAGAAGTCTCTCACCTTTCTTACTTTGGTGCTTAGTTTCCGGAGTGCTTTTTTATTAATCTCAACATCAAAGTGTCCGGAGTTAACCAGGATTGCTCCATCCTTCATTAACTTAATATGTTCTTGGCCAATGACATTCACATCACCGGTAACCGTAATGAACAAATCACCAACTTGCGCGGCTTTTGAAAGGGGCATAACTTGGAAACCATCCATCTTCGCTTCTAATGCCCGAATTGGGTCAACTTCGGTGACAATCACATCCGCCCCCATACCTTTTGCCCGTAGTGAGACACCTTTGCCACACATCCCGTAGCCGCAGACAACAACCGTTGAACCAGCAAAGAGAAAATTGGTTGCCCGTAAGATGCCATCAATCGTTGACTGTCCGGTGCCATAGCGATTGTCAAACATATATTTCGTCAAAGAATCATTCACGGCGATAATTGGATACCGCAGGACATTGTCCTTTTCCATATTTCTCAGTCGTATCACACCGGTTGTCGTCTCTTCGGTGCCGCCGTAGATTTTTCCGTCAATTTCTTTATCCTGATGGATGGTGGAAACTAAATCCGCACCGTCATCAATTGTAATATTCGGCTTATGTCTTAGGGCCGACCGAATATGGTCATAATAGGTTTTTCGGTCTTCGCCTTTAATGGCAAAGACCGGGATTCGGAAATACTTCACAATGGCCGCGGCGGTGTCATCTTGGGTGGAGAGGGGATTGGAGGCGCAGAGTCTTAAATCGGCGCCACCGGCTTTTAATGTCCGAGCGAGATTTGCGGTCTCGGTTGTGATATGTAAACAGGCGGATATTCTTATCCCCCTTAATGGTTTTTCTTTCGCGAACCGTTCTCGGATGAGACGCAGGACCGGCATAAACCGTTCCGCCCACTCAATCCTTTTTTTACCCGCTTCGGCTAATTTTATATCTCTTATGTGATAATCCATATTAACCTCCTTCATTACCGAAAATCATACCCCGGCTAATTTTCTTATCTCTTCCACCATATCTAATTTCTCCCAGGTGAAGTTTTCTTCTTCTCGGCCAAAATGTCCATAACAGGCGGTGGGGAGATAGATCGGTCGACGCAGATTTAACTTATCAATTATTCCCTGGGGTGTGAAGTCAAAGAGTTGATTGACGATGGATAAAATCTCTTCTTCCGGAATTTTTCCGCTACCAAAGCAATTAACCGTGATATGGAGTGGTTCCGTTCTACCAATTACATAGGCTAGGCTTAATTCCACTTCATCGGCCAGTCCAGCCGCCACCAGATTCTTTGCGACATAGCGGACAAAGTAAGAGGCACTTCGGTCAACCTTTGTCGGGTCCTTACCAGAGAAGGCACCGCCGCCGTGTCTCACCCGCCCACCGTAGGTATCAACGATAATCTTTCGGCCGGTCATCCCGGTGTCGGATTGCGGACCGCCAATAATGAAGCGTCCGGTTTCGTTAATATAAAATTTCGTATCTTTGTCTAAAAATTCTTCGGGGATTACTGGTTTAATCACCATTTCTATTATCTCTTCTCTTGCCTTTTGGGAAAATTTCTCACTGGTCTTATCCAAGGCCTCTTCGGTGTGCTGGGCGGCGATTACCACTTTATCAACTCGGACTGGTTTGCCATCAATATATTCTACGGTCACCTGAGACTTGCCATCCGGACCGAGATAGGGGAGGAGTTTTTTCTTTCGCACCTCACTCAGTCTTCTGGTCAATTTATGGGCTAAGATTATCGGGAGCGGCATAAGTTCCGGCGTCTCCCGGCAGGCATAGCCAATCATTAAACCCTGGTCGCCGGCTCCACCCTGGTCAACACCGAGGGCAATATCCGGCGACTGGGTTCCGATGGCATTTAAGATAGCGCAGTTCTCAGCCGAAAGCCCATACCGGGTATCCGTATAACCAATATCCTTCAATAGAGAGCGGACTAATCTCGGTATATCTACCCAACCATGAGTTGTTATTTCGCCGCCAACGATAACCAAACCGACCGTAACAAATGTCTCACAGGCCACTCGTCCATAGAGGTCCTGTCTTAATATATCGTCTAAGACGGCGTCGGAAATCTGGTCACAAATCTTATCCGGATGTCCTTCGGTCACCGACTCTGATGTAAAAAAAGTTCGTTTCATATCTTATTTTACCCTTTATTTGGAAAAAGTCAATTGCCACACGTACTATTTTTCGGCACGATGTTCGGTAAACACTAAAATTAGCCAATCAAAATGAGGCTAAGAAGGAGCTTTAGAAAAGGACACAGAGATAGGATTAGAGAACCGCTCAGAATCCTCGGCCAGTTGATGAAGTCAAAAACTCCACGGGGCGCAATCCCATACTAAAACTGGCTTAGGGAGATGATGGCTGATTAGAAATCCTTCGGGATACTTTCTATGTCTTCTTTTTTACCAAAAGGCAGAACGGTAAGTTCTTTATCAATTCGCCTGACGAGTCCCTGTAATACTTTTCCCGGACCAATTTCCCAAAATTTTGTCAATCCCTTCTCTTTTGCCCTTTTTACCATCGTCGTGAAAAGAACCGGATTGGTTAATTGTTCAAAGAGGCGAGCCTTTATTTCTGAGGAATTGGTCGTAATATCACCACTACTCATAATTACCGGGAATCGGGCATCCTGAAAGGTAAAACCTTTGAGAAATTCCTTAAACTCTTCCCCAGAATTTTTTAATAATGGTGAGTGAAAGGCACCGGAGACCGGTAGCGGAATCACTTTTAGCGCCCCTTCCTTCTTTGCCTCTTCTATGGCATCTTTCACCGCGGCAATTTCTCCAGAGATGACAATCTGGTCCGGGGCATTAAAATTTGCGGGCACAACAATCCCCTTAACTCTTTCACAGATTTCCTTTACCTTCTCCTCGCTCAGTCCAACGATTGCGGCCATCGTTCCGGGATTTTTTTCTCCTTCGGAGAACATCAACTCCCCGCGCCTTTTGACAATTTTAAGAACCGATGAAAAATCAAATACTCCGGCACAATAAAGGGCGGTGTATTCACCGAGACTGTGCCCAAAGGCAATCTCTGGATGGATATTTTTATTCCGTAATATTTCCAGAACGGCGATGGAATGAACCAGGACGGCGGGCTGGGTTATATAGGTCTTTCGCAGTTCTTCTTCCGGACCAAAGAAAGAGAGGGATTTTATATCCATCCCTAAGATTTTAACTGCCTCGTCATAAACTCGCCGCGCCTCCGGAAAACTTTCATAAAGGTCTTTTCCCATACCGACGAATTGGGAGGCTTGTCCGGGAAAGATAAATCCTAAATTCATATTCTCATCCGGGGCAAAAGATTATTTACCAGTATATTACTTCGTTATATAAAGTATGTTGCACAAAGGGATAACCGCCTCCGGCTGGTCTTTTTTCTCTGGTGTCTTGGTATCAATAAATTTTACCCCGACCGCCTTCACGCAGTTGTCCTTTATTGTGTAGCCATCACATTCACACTGCCCACCCGATTTTAGATAGATGGTCGGCATATTCTCTCCTTTAAGATTTTTCCGTTATTCCTCAGGTCTTGGCAAATTACACCTTAATGGTTTATCAACCCGATAACCTAAGGCATAATCGGCTTGCATCAGTTTATGGATTTCTCTTGAGCCCTCATAAATCTGGGCACCCTTGGCATTGCGGTAATATCTCTCCACTGGGTATTCGTCAGAATAACCATAGGCGCCGTGAATCTGAACCGCATTACTCGCGGCCCGCTCGGCGGCTTCACAGGCGAACATCTTGGCCAGAGAAGTTTCTTTGGTATTTCTTAGTCCCTGATTTTTTAACCAACCGGCCTTGAGGCAGAGAAGTCGGGAGACCTCATAATCCGAAGCTATCTGGGCAATCATCTCTTTAATCAACTGATGTTCACCGATATTTACCAAAAATGTCTTTCGTTCTTTGGCGTATTTCACTGAGGCATCAAGGCAGGCTTTGATTAAACCGGTCGCACCCCAAGCCACGGTATACCTTCCCTGGTCAAGGGCAAACATTGCAATCTTAAACCCTTCACCTTCTTCTCCCAAGAGATTTTCCTTTGGGACCGCGACATCGGATAAAGAGATTGAGCCAGTATTTCCGGCTCTAATTCCTAACTTGCCGTGAATCGTGGCGGTCGTCAATCCTTTCATCCCCCGTTCCACAATAAAACAACTCATACCTGAGTGGTCCCGTTTCTTCTTTTTCTCCCAATCGGTCCAGGCAAAGACAAGGAAATTATCGGCAATATCGGCAAGAGAAATCCACATCTTTTCCCCATTTAGGATATAAAAATCACCTTTCTTTTCCGCCCTGGTCTCAATTCCCACAACATCACTCCCGGCATTCGGTTCGGTTAGACCAAAGGTAGCAATCCTTTCGCCCTTTGCCTGAGGGATGAGATATCTTTTCTTCTGTTCTTCGTTCCCCCAAGAAAGAAGGGTGAGGCTATTCAATCCGATGTGAACCGAGAGGATGACCCGCAAAGAGGTATCAACATATTCCAATTCCTCGCAGGCCAGCCCTAAACTTAGGTAGTCAAATCCGGTGCCACCGTATTTTGCCGGGATTGAGAGCCCCAATATTCCCAGTTCGGCCATCTTCTTTAAGATATTTGGGTCAAAATAAGCATTCCGGTCATTTTCCTTTATCTTCGGCAAGACCTCTTTCTGGGCAAAATCCCTGGCTAACTTTTGCACCATCAAATGTTCTTCGGTTAAAGAAAAGTCAATCATTTTTTACCTCCTCAGACAAAACCCGCTTAAAGATAGAATCAACATTCCTTAAAAGGTTCTTCAAGGAGAAGATTTCTTTGATCTCCTTTTGCTTTAAGTAGCGCTTAATTTCCTTATCTTCTTTTACTACCTTACTTAAATCCTTTTCTTCTTCAATTGCCTTAAATGATAACCTCTGAACCATCTCGTAGGCGTAAGACCGTTTTAGCCCTTTCCGGATAAGATAAAGGAGCAAGGTCTGAGAATAGAACTGTTCTTTTGATTCTCGGATATTTTCTTTCATCTTTTCTGGAAAGACCGCTAAATTTTTAAGAATCTTATTGAGGGTAAGGATTGAGTAGTGAAGGAGATTAAAGGTCAGGGGGAGAATGATTCTTTCCGCGGCCGAATTGGTTAAATCCCTTTCGTGCCAGAGGGGGATATTTTCCAGAGAGGGAATGATTTGCGCCCGGATGATTTTGGCCAAGGAACAGATTCGCTCGCAAAGAATCGGATTTTTCTTATGGGGCATCGCCGATGACCCCTTCTGTCCGGCAAAGAATGGTTCGGCGACTTCACCAATCTCGGTTCGCTGGAGATTTCTAATCTCGGTGGTGATTCTTTCTAAGGAAGTGGCCGTTATCGCCATTACCGAGATTAGTTCGGCAATGCGATCCCGGGGTAGAACTTGGGTTGAGACTGGTTCCGGTTCCAATCCCAATCTCTTTAAGGTCTTTTCTTCAACCGCCACCGAAAGTTGGCTGAAGGAACCGACCGCCCCGGAAATTTTGCCGAAAGAAATCTCCTTTTTCGCCCTTTCAATTCGCTTAATACCCCTTTCAATTTCGGTATACCATGATAGACACTTTAGACCAAAGGTTATCGGTTCCGCATGTACCCCATGCGTCCTACCCATCATTGGCGTATCTTTATACCGGAGCGCTAATTCCTTAATCGTCTCTTTTAGATTGGCCAGAGAATCTAAGATTATACAACATGTCTCCTGGCATCTTAAAGCCAATGCGGTATCAACGATGTCATAAGATGTTAAACCAAAATGGATATATTCCGAGTATTTGGGGATACTCTTTTCCAAACTCTGCACAAAGGCAATCACATCGTGTCCGGTTATCTTCTCAAATTCTTCAACCTCCTTTAATTTATATTTTGCCTTTTTTATATACTGGTAGGCCTCTTTCGGGATGATACCTAATTCCGCCTGAGTTGCCGCAATTGCCTTTTCTACTTTTAGGAAATAACGGAATCGGTTCTCCTCCTTCCAGATTTTATCCATCTCCTTTGTCTGATAACGAAAGTTCATTTTAGTAGCGATAGAAGATTCTTATCTCCTCACCTTGGCGGTTGATTGTCATCTCAATCCGATTTTTGATTCCTCCGGCTATTTCCTTGAAGTTTCGTGCCGAGTTTGGTCGCTGGCCATTGATTGAGATTATCACATCCCCCTCTTCTAAGCCAATCGCCTCAGCCATCGTATTCGGTTTTACCCGGATGACTACTACCCCTTTATCCATTGTCAGCCGATATCTCTTCTGTAATGTCCGGTTGATATCTGAAACGGTTATTCCCAATTTTGTTTCCACCGCTTCGGTTTTCTCTTCTGGTTTCTGCTCCTTGGCCTCGGCAACAAATTTCTTAACGGTATTGATGGGAATGGCAAAACCAATTCCCTCCGAGCCACCGGCATGAGTGAAGATAAAGGTATTGATGCCAATTACCTCACCCTGGGCATTAATCAGCGGTCCGCCAGAGTTCCCTGGATTGATTGCCGCATCGGTCTGAATCATATCCTCATAGGTTCGGCCAACTCTCTGGGAGGAAATCGTCCGATTTAGGGCGGATATAACGCCAACCGTGACGGTTGGCTTGGCGTCCTGAATTAGTGTGCCAAAGGGATTGCCCAAGGCAATCGCCCATTCGCCAATCATTAGGTCATCAGAATTTCCCAATTGGGCATAGGGTAGGTTATTTCCTTCAATCTTCAAAAGTGCCAAATCCCGATTTTGGTCTAAGTCAACAATCCTTCCGGTAAACTCCCTTTTATCGGGAAGTGTCACTTTAATTTCGGTTGCCATCTCCACGACATGGGAATTGGTCACGATATAACCATCCGGGCTAATAATCACTCCTGAACCTAATCCCCTAATCTCCTCCTTAAATCTCCTCTGGGGAAAGAAGTCGCGAAAGAAATCGGACCAAAATGGGTCAGAAAATGGCGAATAGAAAGGAGAAGAGACAATTTTAACCTGAGTGACGGTGATTGAGACGACCGCGGGGCTGACCTTTTGGGCAGCAAGGACAATGGCATTCCGACGGGAATTGGTAATCTCATCCTGAATCGCCGATGTTGGAAGGATATAAGGCGAAGGGGATGGATGAGAAGTTTTTGGCGATTTTGGGAAAGTAGGTAATTTAATCTCGATAAGGGAAAAGATTAAAAAAGATACTAAGATGCCAATTATCAATCCCAAAATTATATGAGCAACTTTTTTCGCCATATAATAATATTATCGGAAAGAGATAAAAAATCAAGATAGAAATAAAAAGCGGAGAGGAAGACCCTCTCCGCTTCTCTTTTTCTCGCTATCTTTAGCGCAGGACGATTGCCTTAGTCGTCAATAAGCCATTATCGCTTCTTATCTTGAGGAAGTAAATTCCGTTTGGAATCGTTCGTCCGTATTTATCCTTTCCATTCCATACTAAACAACCTGCATCTGACGGTTGATTTATCTCTTGGATTATCGTCCCGGTGGCATCATAGACCTCCAGATGAGAGGTATTTGTTAGAACCAGAGGCATCCTTAACGGGTTATTGATTTTAATCTCCCGAAGGGGGTTGGTCTTTATCTCACGAACTCCGGTTGGAACAACGGAGACTGTCCGTTTTGTGGTGTCGTTAGCCCGGTTTTCATCACCAGGCATATCAGTAAACATCCTCACCTGGTAGGTAGCACCGGTCGGACCAACCAGCCAATCAGGAAAGGATACTAAGGCGGTATCATTCGGATTAACCGGACCAGGGAATGTGACATTTTGACCATATATCCGGGTGCCGGCGGAATCAATCCAGCAATAGACCGGGATATTAGATTGAGCAGCGGTTCCAAAGTTTTTAATCCGGGCAATTGGTGTAATAATTGCACCCGGGTTAACCAGTGTCGCTGGGCTTCTTATGGCATCAACCCCCATATCAATTGCTGGTGGAGGTCGTAAGACTATCTTGGCATATCGTTGATTAGGAGCCGACCAGTTGCCACCTTCATCACCGGCTATCACATATAGGGCATACTCCGAAGGCCGGGAACACATATAGCAGTTACGAGCCAGAGTTACTGGATATAAAGGCGTCATCTCAACAATTGCCCCGGTTGTTCCATCATATTTCCACCAGCGGTTAGTTACCGTCTGTGCACCAAGGAATCCAGCAAGCCAGTAGACATCCCGACCTAATGCCGCCGCTCCGCCACACATAGTAGGGGCGGGAAATGCTGGTCCGTCTATCCAAGTAATTTGGGTTGGATTATCTGGATTTATCGCACCCTTAACTAAATTTGGCCAGCAAGAACTTCCCGGTCTATTCCAGGCATTGGTGATAAAGATGGTATCGCCAACAATCACCGCATCTCCCATATCACCGGCCCGTGGTAAAGGGGTTCCAGTAGTCCAGGTATTGGACCAGGGGTCATAGATATAAACCTCGGTCCGACCAACCGAAGAGGCATCCAATCCGCCCATTAGATAAATTAGTGAATCGCGCCAGACTCCTCCGAGATAGGCAGCACGAGCGGCTGGTAAAGGGGCCTTCGTTGTCCAGGTATTGGCATCCGGGTCAAACTCCTGATTAACCGTCAAGAAAGTGTTTGCCTCATTGATGCCACCAATGGCGTAGAGTTTATTGTTTTTGGTCCAGAACCCCTTTATCCAGTTACGGCGATTAGCCATTGCGGTTTTATTCGTCCAGGTATTATTGACTGGGTCGTATTCCTGGCAGAGATTTACTCGGTCACCGGCTGCGCCGGCGGTCGCTCCACCATACAGATAGATTTTATCATTCATCGGATTATAGACTACCCCAGCCGATAGCCGGTCCGGAGTAGTTGCTGGTTTAGCAATGTCGGTCCAGGTTTGGCTGGTGACCGAAATAGGTTCTGATGAAGAAGTCGCTGTATTCTCTTCAAGGGGTAATAATTGGGGAAGCGCATCCTTCTGGCGGTTTTCGCCCGGAGCGGATAATAAGGAAGCCGGCGGAACGGATGAGTTCTCAAGGGCAAGAGTCGCCACAAGTAATAGGGCAATAAGGTTGATTACTTTATACATATTTCCCTCCTTACTATATTGGGCGGTATTTTAGAACCTTCTAATCCCGCCCTGATTAGAAAGTCAGAGGCAAAAAAAGAGTTGGGGTTATCGCCTCTTCTAATAACCCGTCTAAAATAAGAAAAGAGAAATAATAGGGGAAAAATACCTCTCTTTTTATTACCAGTCAATCTTTCCATCTTTTATATTTAATTATATTGTCTTAAATTATATTGTAATGTTTCCTTTTTGTCAATAACCAATGTTATTGCAAAACGACCACTTTTTTCGTCCCTTTTGCCTCTTTGCCTTCTATCCGAAGGAAATAGATTCCGGTCGGCACCAGTTGTCTTTGAGCATCCCGGCCATCCCACAACAGAACTTTGGTATTCGCCGTTTGTTTAATCTCTCTTATCAATTTACCCGATACATCGTAAATCTTTAAAATTGAGATATCATTGAGTATGAGGGGTATTCTTAAAGGATTGGCAATTTTTAACCCCTTTTGGGGTGAGTTTTTCTCTTCTTTGACTGAATATGTCTGCTGGCTAAAGATTACTGTTCCATAAGCCGCCGGCGAACTAAACTGGGTGCCGGGCATCCTGGTTGGCCAGTGTCCATAAAATATACTGCCCGGCTGGTCTAAGGCAAATATATATAATCCAACAGTGTCAACCCCCGATGAGATGTTATAATTCCACTTCTCTTTTCCTTTTTCAATCGCCATTTCAAACTGCATATGTCCGGAGAGGATACTGGCGGCAGATAAACCGTTTCCTGGCCCCGAGCGGTTCCAAACTGGTCCACCAACACCAAGCCAGGCCCGATAGATTACCGAGTCTTTGCCAATCCAAGTAAACCAATGATTACCTTCTGAGGAGTCCTTAGCCCAGGTGCGGTCATAATTCTCATCAACATAGATTCCAATCTGGTCAAAACTATCCCGGGATAACGCTGGTCTCATATCCACGGCATAATAGACATACTGGGAATCGTGTTTGCAATAAAAGAGGGCACTGCCCGGTGCCCGGGGAATTCCGGGCTCTTCTCTACCCAGGACATCCGATATATCTATTTTTAGGGCATCCAGCCATTCTACGGGTTGAATAATACCGTCCAGTGTCGGGATTATTTGCCGCCAGGGGACAATTAGGGTATCTCTAACCCAAAAAGCGATTGTTGTTCCTTTTGTTGTATCATTAGACCGGTTAGAATCATCCGGCATATCGGTAAATATCCTTATCTGATAAATTGTATTGGCTGGACCGACCAGCCAATTAGGAAAAGATACCGATGCGGTTTCATCCGGAGCAAGCGGACCAGGGAGTACTTTATTTTGAATATATATCCGATTGCCGGCGGAATCAATCCAGCAAGAGACCGGGATGTTAGATTGAATAGTGGCTCCGAAGTTTTTAATTCGGGCAACCGGGGTAATGACTGCCCCTGGATTAACTAGTGTTGTTGGGCTAATTATACTATCTACTCCCAAGTCTACCCTGGCCGGTGGGGGGAAATAAAGTCTAAGGCAGACAACCTCATCCGGTTCTCCTTGGTTGAGATAGAGAAGGAAAGAGTCGCGCCACATCTCACACCCACCAGCAATTCCGACAATCTCGGGTATTATTTGCTCAGCAATTTTAGTAATATTTGGATAACTGAATTTGGCAATCTTCGCCCGAGCCGTTCCATTACTCGGATTTCCGTATTGGACCGACATCCAGAGATAGCCTTGATTGTCGTAGGCAAGACCATAAGCAGTATCAACATTGGGATAAGAGTATGGATTATAGGGTGGGTTCTTATAAAATTTCCAGATTGGGGTGTTATAATTAACTGAGAGGAGAAAATCCAATGGGTCGCTGGCTAATCCGCGATGGACCGAAAGCCCGGTACCTGGGGTGAAGGAACGGATTCGGGTTCGGGTCGGGATATGAATGACATCAACACTTGTTCCATAAGAGGCAAAGACGGTATCGCCTTTCTGCGTCATATCCCGCCAGCCCCAGCCGCTCGGGACACCGAACTGGTCAAAAGAATCAACTCTCGTCCTTGTCCGCAAATTATAGATATAGATTCGGGGAACCGGAGGTCCATTGGTGCCACTTCCGGAGGAGATCCAAAGCAAGGTATCGGAAACCGGTGTTAAACCAACACAAAAGGGGCTGGAGAGGCTGAGCCGCCATTCAATAGAATAAGGGATGGTATTCAAAAAAGGCGGAGGTTTTAAAGAGGAGGGATTCGGAGAAAAAATCATATCGGTAGTTGAGTTAATCCGCGGCGGTGGTAAAAAAACATTACCCTTCTGATTTTGGGGAAGGAGTATATTTTCCGAAGCGCTGAGCAATAGACCAAAGAGTAGATAAATCTTTGCTACCAACATAATATCCCTTTAAGTATAATAACCAATATTGCCCATTTTGTCAAATAGGTATAAAGAGAACTCTGAAAAAGTTGGGGGTTATTTTTAGTTCGGGATTCTTTCCGATCTCTCCTTCCCTAATTCCTCAGATACTATCTTCATTATCTCCCCTAAAATCTCTCGGTCGCAACCCTCTCTTATTTTCTTCTCCTCCCATTCCTTTATTCTCTCCTCGGATAACTTTCCTTTTGCCCTCCGCCACCTCCCGAAAAATTCCTTTACTGCCCTCAAATAGGCATTAAACCAGACATAACTCATCCCCTTCTTCTGAAATAAGTATTCTTTTGCCCGCTTGATGACCCTATCCTTTATCTCCTCACCTCTCGCATACCTCTCCACCATCTCCTTCTGCCTCGTTTCTTGGGGAGGTTTCTGTCCTGCCAATCTCTTAACCTCCCTTCTAAAAGCATCACCGGTAATCTGCATCACCTTTATCATCAGCGGTAATTTTAACCCCTTCTCCTTATATTTATTTTGAATTTCCTTCAACTTATCTACATTCCTTCTATTCTCTCTTGTTTTTTCTAATCCCTGAAAATATTCTTCGGCAAAGGCAAGGCAGTCAGAGAGGCTTTTTTCTTCTTTCATCTGGCTAATCTCCCTTTTAATCTTCTCCTTTGCATATTCGGGAAAACTTATCACTCCAGGCATTAAGTATCTTATCCCAACCGCATACTTTAAGACCTTCTTCTTTGTCTCTTTTGGCATATCTTTTTCTATTACTGGTTTTATCTCTTCCTTAAATTCCTCTCCCTCTAAGTCAGAAGCGAATTTGGTAAAAGGTTTTCCAACCGCTCTGAGATAAGAGAAAAGAAAAGAGAAGGAGGGGTCTCTTTTTCCATTCTCCAATAGAGAGATTGCCATCTCTGTCTTCTGACACCTTATCGCTACTTCCCTCTGGGTCAAACCAATTTCCTCCCGATACCTTTTCAAAATTCTCCCAACGACCTCTCTTAGCATAAGATAATTCTATCCAAATTTTGCCTCCGGTCAATACCCAAACAAAAGTTCTATAACAAAAGTTCTATAAC